>Ga0099797_100105_pt2 | contig 50689 bp, 22 predicted proteins | sample Uncmet_Sort48C_1_FD_89871 | JGI IMG/M metagenome (GOLD analysis project Ga0099797, IMG submission 89871) | Marine eukaryotic communities from CALCOFI LINE 67, Pacific Ocean - C012_Sort48C_1 | ecosystem: Environmental > Aquatic > Marine > Oceanic | place: Pacific Ocean: Monterey Bay | collected...
GGACCTACAGCAAATTTGGGAAATAGCAAAGACAACAGTCCTAGCAGAGACAACAGCAAAGACAACAGCCCCACTGAAAAAACCTTGCTTCAGTCTTTAGGTCTGACTTCCCTGGCCCTCCATTCTAATTGGCTCCACTCACCGAGCGATCAGGAACGAACGAAGAAACAGCTCAAAAAGTTGCTAAAAAGAGAGACCATGCGCTTTTACAATCAAGACGGTCATCAATCACCTTCCTCGTCGATGAAGCTAAATGCGATTGCTGGGCCAAGTCGCGCTGCCATGATCAACAATCAAACCATGAAGTCCAGTAGTTTCGGTGTCCCTCATGCCATGAGTCATGGCCATGGAGTCGGGGGACAAGGTCCACACGCCAGAATAATTGTGGGTCAGAAAGAGTCGTTCGGGTTTGGTCAAAACCTGAGCAAAGTGCCGAAACTGGATTCAGGCATTAATATATCGAAGGATCATATTTATGCCACCAATATGAATGCTTCGAAAGGAGCAAATCAGACTCACGGTCACGGTCCACCGGGTGGAAACTTGATTCAGAGTCCCGAAAGCGGCGTCAAGAATGATGGTCATAACGCGAAAAAGCATTCTAAGATTTCCAAAGGCACGAGCCCTGGCAGGGAGTCGGAACCGCGCTTGGAAATGTCGAAAGATTACAATAAGCGGCTACATTATGGGAAAACGGCTTCCAAAGAATCAGGATGGAGTGACCGTCACTCCATCCGGATTCCCAAAGAAAAAACAGACGGACGCTTTTCGAAGCAGTCATCGAAAGAGAGATTGACGGACAGATTGTCGAAAGTATCGAAATCTACAGAGAAGTCTGCAGAACCAACGCCAGTTTCTGGGAAGTCTACAGAGCCAACGCCAGTTGCTGGAATAAAGCCGAAAAAGCAAGCTACGTTGAATTTGAATACTGAAAATTCTTGGGATGATGAGGTCGCAAGCGAGATATCTGACAGAGAGAACTATCACAATAACGATGAAAGGCCATCTCCAAAAAGTGTCGCGATTTCTTCAGGCAAGCACTATGATTCTGGTGGGCATACCGCAGGGGCCATTTCTTCGGCTGAGCATCATGATACGGGAAAAACGGTAACTAGCGCGACGTCGCAGCTCGACAGCAGCTCTCCTGTCATACCAGCAAACACGCACTTTTTTTCTGTTGAGACCGGCAATAACACCACAGAGGACGAGCTGTTCCAAACTGTTATGGGTGGACCATCAACGATGGAGCGACCGACTATCATTGTAGACCGTAGAGATACTGAAAATCAGCGACCGACTTCTATCGTTGTAGATCGAAGGGAAACTGAAAACGTCACGCCCGGCGTGACGCCTCGGGAGAGTGAAGCCGGCATAGACCGGCGGGAAACTGAACAGGCGTCGAATGTCACTGTAGAAAATGAATCGCCTCAAAATCTGTTCGCATTTCTTGAATCGCCGGATCAAAATCAACTTATTCAACCCGGTATTGTGCCAGGTCCAGACAGCGGAGCAGCAGCAGAAGACGACTCTGAAGATGAAGATCTCGACGCTTTGTTCCTGTTGCTCGAGCATTATTCTGAAGAGTCCTACGTCTTCGACCTCTACGTCTGGCCCTGCGAATTGAGCAAGTGGCAGTTTTTGTTTTTGGGTTCCTGTTTGTTCATTTATGGGTTCCTGAGCAGTCTTTTGCTCGTGCGAATAAGGCAGAAGCAGTACCAGATAAATGCGAATGACATTTGGTTTTGGGCCGCCGAAACGAATGAGGAGAGGTTGGGATTTTTATTTTTCGAAGAATCGTCAAAAATGAAGCTGCAACTCTGTTTTTGGCTCGGTTATGCGCTGCATCACACGCTGAGCATGATCATCATGGGGCCGTTCTTTTCGGGCTATAATTACTCGAAAACGGTGCGGTACAAACCTGTGATGGCTTTGTGGGCTGTGAATTTCGGGTTGGTAGTTCTAACAGGCTGGATCCTTGGAATGGAAGCCGGTATAGGTTTGATGGCGATTATTACGAGCACACCGGTGATATTGACCTTTGTATCACCATTGACAATACAGTTTTGCATGGCCAGCCCGAGCAGCGGCGACGCAGCGGTGATTCAAAAAGAAATCAGCAGGGCCACGATGAAATCTCCTACTCTTCTTGGCAATAGTAATAATGCCCTCATGGACGTGTCTGGCGGCGTCAGACTTGACAACTCGAACCGGCCGTTGCCACAGTCGTTGGCTGAGTCAAATCCGATTCGCGAAGCATCGGAAGAGCATGATGAACAGGCTCAGCCAAACACCAACTCTGCGGCCAGCGCATTACAATTGGCAATGCAGCAACAGAACGATGAGAATTCCCATCAAAACATGATGAATAGTCCCAATCACGCTACAGATCCATCCCACCTGCCCGGAGGGCTTTCTGTGCAGTTATTCTCGAAGGAAATGGCACAACGCCTCGCAGGAATCAATTTCCGGTCAGCGAAACAATATTTGCTCCCGTTCCCGTTCATTGTTGGATTACTCTACAAATCCTATCTGAGCACAGCCGGAAACTCGTGGGATTCGTTCAGGGAAGGCAATTGGGCAAGTGTCATGTTAGATGGGGTATTTCGAGCGACTTTGGTTATCGCGTTGATGTTGATCGAGTTATTCCAAATCATGCTTTACGAAAGATTCTTGCGAACGATCGAAGAGAAGGCGTTCTCCGGGCCGTTAGTAGCGGGAATCGGCGGCGGCGAATTCACGACCACAAGCGATCGCGAGGCACTTCTCGGAACACCGGGAGGAGGTTTTGGCGTTTCGGGTTTTCACCATATTCCGGTTGGCATTTTCGGTAATGATACGTCACCGTTACAGTCAGCGGTCTTTGGCAATGGCTACTACGATGTGCGATCGTCGGAATTCGCCCCCAACACAAGCGTTCACGAGATAAATCTGGCGCCGAGTGTGGGCAGCAACTCCAGCGCCCAAGAGAGGAATTATCAGAAACGGATGAAGACAAACTCAAAACTTGAGCCGAGGCGTTCTTCCGTTGGCTGGCGAACATCTTTTGGAACTATTTTGCCCAATCAGATGAGTCGCGTTTCAGGGATCAACAGGGTCTCGCGACTTTCGCGCCAAAGTACGACTCAAACCCTTGCTGCAGCACCCACAGCACCCAGCAGAACAAGCTTCCCAGCAACGAAGGCGAGCACCGTTACGGTTAGCAACGTTCAAGACGCGAGAGACAGCAAGGGTCTTGCGGCTACTGGAACTAGTGGTGGCACTGCTTCCACGACACAAAAAGGACAGGCAAGCGTCGGGCTCAACAACAGGGGGCAAACAAGTGTTGGGCTCAACAGGGGACAGGCCAGTATAACCAGTAGGGCACATTTGAGCGTCACAACTGTGAATCGGCATTCTGAAGCGACGAGTGTCTCGAATCGACGGTCTGAAACATCAGCAAGAGACTCCAGCGTATCTTTTAGAGATTCGTCCCGCCTGACTCAGGCGGCAGGAGGGTCGTCTCCGACGTCTCCTGTCACCTCCGTAGGAATTCTGCAAAAAAACACAGTGGGGTCCAATCCAATAGCAGTGATGATTCCACCCGCAACGTCTCCCAATGATCCCACTGGACCTGCAGCTCCTGCAACCGGCGGAGTACCAAGTGGATCAATGTCGCCAAATCAAAAAGCGTTATCCCCTGGAGCATTGTCTGGAGGCCAGAAAAATAGTATCTTTGGGCCTGGAGGTGTTTCCGCAGGTACAGTGTCTGCGGCAGGTGTTAATCCACAACAGGAGAATGGCGATCAGAACGCACGGGCTGAATCGAGAATAGAACCTACAGCGACTTCAGAGTCAGCCTCTCCAAGCTCGCCAACGGGGCAAAGTAACATAAATTCGGCTTCCCCGACAACCGCTCTACCCACTACGACCTCCCCGTCTGGCGTTGAGATCGCACAAACAGGCACAGGCATGACTCATGATATGGCCGTACAACTCGGCACAAGCGTGGAGTCGATTCTCAGCGAGGGCGTACATGACTTACCTCCCGATGAAGCTGCTGCTGCTCAGGGACACGAACCATCTGCACAGACACACGAACCAAGCTTTGGACAACCCGGAAACTTAGGACAATCCCGACAAAGTTCCAATCCAGCGCCCCGTAAATCCTCGGGCGGCTCAGCTGATCTCAAATCCTCTGGTCAATCCAGTAAATCCTCCCTCCAAGCCATCGAGCATCTTTCGGAGTTCGAGTTTTTCTCGATGAAAAGGCGTATATTCGTGTTATCCGAGGTGGTTTCCTTCACAGTCGTCGCCATTCGGTACGTTGTGGTGTGCCAATTGGCCTTCCAGTACCCAAATCAAGATGAAATGTGGTTGTTGATTGTTCTTCTCAGTTCTTTTGCAAATTTGCTGGACAGAACTGGTTGGGCGCAATGGTTGTTCGAGAAAAGTGTGAGGAAAATGAGGGTGTTGTTGGGGTACGATCCTCCTCCCGAAGTTGTTACAGGGAACTTGAACAGTGACGAAAATTTGAGAAGTGGCGAAAATTTGAGAGATCCGAATTACCAGAATCAGTATCTTAACGGAGAAGAACCCACAGTGATTGGTGTACGAAGTGAGCCGGACGGAGCGACGGAATGGAATGATGAGTTCATGGAAGGTAATCAGGATGGAAGTGGAATGGCTGCCAACAACGGAGGAGTCATGAACGTTGTCCATGACAATGGCACTCAGGGCTATTATGTAACTGAGCAGATCCAGCTCCCTGCTACCGCGACTGCTGATTTGTTGAACACAGGCGCTGATGCTGATCCATTGAGTAATCCATTGAATAACATTGAGAACAGCGCCAATCATAACGGCGCCAATCACAACGTTGAAGGCGTACATTCCGGGTCAGATGAGATCGACGCGACTAATGAAAATGCCAACAAAAACGCCAATATTTTTGACAAAGTCATGAATGGCAATGTCGTCGTGACCACCAATGATGTGAACCATAATACTGCCACCGACGAGAACATCATTGGCAATCCACGGGATACGGGGATACGGACAGGGGATACCGGGATACAGACTGGGATACAGACTGCACAGAACAACGGTACTGATTCTCAGAATGCTGGACACGGGGAAATTCATGACATCTTTGTTCCTGGAGAGAGTCACAATGTGCATGGCGTATCGCCGACTCAATCGGAAATACTCACGCCCCGTCGACACCGATTAATACAGAATCAAAACAAAGACGGCAGTAATCCGACTAGCAATAAAAACAGTGCAGAGAGCGGCTTCGACGAAAACATCGAAACTTTGGAAAGCACATCTACTCTATCAGGCGACCGTGTGGCACCAAGCGGATTGCGTGTTGCCCATTCACGCATGCAGTATTACATCCAATATGTGTTTTATCTCTTCGTGGCGGGCATTTTCTGTGGAAGAGTGTTTGTGTTGGTCGATGCGGATTCGAAGAATTCCGATTACAACACCTATCCGGCGTCGTTTTGGCGTTTGCAATTCGTTTCTCTGTTGACCGTTTCGATCGAAAATGGGTGCTGTTTTTTGGCGGAAAAATATCCTGCGTTGCACCGATGGGATTATGACGTCGCCTATTTTGGAACAAATTTGGATAACCTTTTCCTACTGCTATTCAAGGTAGGAATCGCCACAGCAAGCGGATTTGCGTTTATCTTCTTATTGCCGGAGTTGTATCACTGAGTACGATTTTCTTATTGCCGGAATTGTATCATTGAGACTCCCTTTATTTTACGTGTTTAGAATTTAGATCATTATGATTGTGTTTGATCTCTCTGCAAATTTCTACTAATTATTTAGTCAATGTTGATCACAAATAAAAGTTTCGATGTTGATCGCAAATAAAAGTTTCGATGTTGATGCTGATGAATACGTTTAATTGTTTGTTGATTAAGTAAAAGACTAATTTCGATGTTGATGTATCTAATTTCTCGTTTCGGTATTTCATTCCAGTCCGATCCTTTCGAACACGTGTGACGTTTGCAGTCGTAAACGATGGCCAAGCGATTTCTGATGCAGGAGTCTCAATCGAGAGGAGTGACCTTCTCAATCGACAGGAGGGGTCTTCAAATGGAATACCTAAGCCAAAAAAAGAAGTCTTAGTTGAGACGTGTTATCAATAATGAATTTAAAGAGTGTCGCGGAATGTTCTGAGTGTCTGATAAGAACAGTGAAACTGATAAGCGAACATTGAAACTGATTAGCGCGATATGGTCGTTAAGAAATTTATCGCATTAAATGATGTGACAGAAGCCAACGTGTTCGATGCAATATTATTTCTCGTGAATGGTGGTTATTGCAGTCCGTAAATGGAAAGTCTGGCTCTTTCTGCGAGCGATGCCAGGTGGGGCATTGTTGTGTTTGACTCTGGCGAGGCATGAAATTGGAAGGCTCTGCAGTATTTTCTGTATGAGAGCGCGTGTTCCGGTGACCTATGTGTATGCGTGCGTGCGTGCCGTCGGCGTCGGATTCCGACTCGACTCGGCGTGTTTCAAGTCGTGTTGAATCAAGTTCGTATGTTGGAAAAGCTGTACAATCTCCAACCAGAATGATTCAGATTCTCCTGTTCCCCCCAGGTATTCAAATTGGAAGTGTTGGCTCGTCACACAGTGGCGCTATAATCTCCTGTGCATCCGATTAAACCGATGCAGTGGCATCGGTAGTTCAAGTATTCGACTGACAGTTTATGTCACTGGATAAGCTACAAGGCGCAAGAATGCGTCGTCCGTGGCTCGAGGATTTCACGAATTTAATTTGTGATTGTCGATATAATGTGGTGATTGAGCTGATTTCTGTCAATAATTATAAAAACCGCATGTAGTCATGTGCTGTTGTTTTTGAAAATTTATTTGAAATAGAAGTAGACTTTTTGAATTCAATCATGAATACCAATTACAAAAGGGAGGAAGAGGTTTTGCGGCCGGTAGTGGTGCAGCAGACCACAAGTAGTTTCTCAAATTTTGGTGGCAAAACCAGCCGCGTGGTCCCTGAGCCGGAAATCACCGCAGTACTACCGGAAAGACACAAAATTTCAGGTACAACTGTTGCAATAACCTCTCCTGTCTCGCTTATAACTGTGCCCAAAGAATCAAACTTCTCTTTACAGGTCGAGAGCAGTGCCAGTGCCAGCAACATTACCAATCTTAACAGTAATCTTAAAAGTAATCTTAATAGTAGCCCAGGTAGCGGGCACAATAAGTTGCCGCTTGTCGACAATTTGTTCTCTGCTGTCGATAATAAGCCTTCTGCAGGTATTAACCGTGTTGATAAGAACCCAAGCAGAGACGCAAGCAAAAGCGGGATCGAGCAACTCCTGTCAAAACAAAATGATATTAATGGCGCCAGCAAACAGAATTTCCTTCCTTCCAGTGGTAGTACAGAAGGAAAACTCAAAGAGCAATCGACAACACCGATTACTAGCAACGATCAACCAAAAGAGACAGGTCGGCCAAACACAAATCTGGACGTCCCGATCGACAAAATGTCGGAAGCTCCACCATCGGAGTCTATGGCGCAATCGGAGGCATCCACGGTGAACACACGAAAGAAAAATATTTTGGCGAAGAGCCAACAGTTGACAGTGAGCCAACCCCGACTTCACGGACAGGGAGCCTTTTCTAACCCAACAGCGACGTCTCCCACTCCCTCACTAGGCCAACAAAGCAACAGTACGAACATCACAGGCGTGAGCGGGCAAACCGGAAATAGCAAAAGCACAGCCGGAGCTTCTCGTGGAAAAAAGGTCAGTGTCACGAGTGGAATGTCCATTTTTCAATCCAAGAAAATTCGGGCAGCAGCCGCGTTGTTCGAAGGAGTCGTCGGCGTCAACCTGGGCGCAGCAAATCAAACAGACGAATCATATAGCCCCCCCGCTCTCAGCGCATCGAAGAAAAAGACTGCCCAGAGTTTGGTTTTCCAGGAACTGGACGAATACGGCAATCCTATCGGAAAAAGCGACAGCTTAGTGGAATCAGAATCCCAACTCACTCTTCATTTACGCTACGTCGGTTTCTCCTTCATTTGCGCATTCCCGCTCTTCTTCGCGATTTCTTCCGCCTGTTGGTTCGTGATTCCGGGTTACACGCCGTGTAATTTAGGGGAAGAAAATTGCAACCTCGAATACGGACTGAACACGTTCGTCTACACGGCATTGGTTTGTCCGTTTGTCTATGTGGCATGCCCATGTCTATGGGATCACGAGAAATTCATGGAGTGGTTTCCTCTCAAATATTTTTTGATCCGACTGACCATACCCTGGACGATTTTCCAATTGTTGATCCAGTACATAACAAAAAACGATTGGCAATACGCATCGTTCTATCTCATTTGTTTGAGGCTGGTTTCGAGTTTGTTTTTCTTCCCGTATTTGGAAGCCATGCGTTTCTATCTCGGATATGACGAAGACTGGTGGGATATCAGGAAATGTCTTTCCTTCCCAAACCACCCGACCTGGCGAGAAAGGTTGCCGCCCTTCTATGGGCTGGTGTTTTTGGTAATTCCTGCGGTCTTTTGGTGTTCGTACGCGGCAACCGATGCGGCATTCATTGCGACTGGCGAATGGGGCACGACGCTCCAAGATTGGCGAACGCCGATATTTTTCTTTTGCAAGAGAATTACGTATTTGATGGTGTGTGTCTCCGTCAGCTTCTTCAAGGAACCGCCATTGGTCGCAGGCCGGATTCGGCAATTAATTCCATGGACATTGCATGTGTGTCTCGGTTTGGCGACTCCAATTGTGGCCATGAATGCGAAAGACTGGTGGGCATTGGCAGAATTCATCGGTTTCGATTGTATCGCTTTGTCATTGAGGGTTTTCGCATTTTCGGACTTCGCAGATGAAAACTTCATTGTGAAAGGGGTGAAGAAAGTTCTGCGGTTCCAAAAAATGCCGGTGATTTCGGGGATGAATATCCAAGAACTCCGAGGCTGGGAGTTGATTTGTGAATCGGTCGCAATGCAGATTATTTATCTCTCCTTATTCATGTTCTATGTATTCGCGCATTTGTTTCTGAACACAGGCAGTGGGGGTCAACTCGGCGATTCGGATTGTCCGGCGAGAGACTACCATGTCGTTTACCGGTTTTGGTTCCCGCATTCGCATTCGCTACCTGGTCTTGTCATCCTTCTAATCGTGGACCTGATCCAAGATGTAACCGTGCGGCATTATGTCGTGAGTAAGACAGGTTGCTCCTTCTCTCTAATGATGGGACAGCCAGTGCTGTCGTACATGACAAACGTGAGCATGTTGTGTGTCGGCGTTGCGGGATTCATCGCGAATTTAATCAGTCAGGTTGCTTATTTCTTTGAAAAAGAGCAGCTGGGAGTCTTTAAGACGGCTGATCCGTTGGATTGTGCATATTGAGTCAGTCGGTAGGTAGAGTTCAAGTTGGAGAACAGTGAATTTGTGAAACTGATGAAATAGCGCGATATGGTCGTGCAATGAAGTAATTTCTTGCGTGTTCGACGATATGAAGGAACTCATGTCAGATGTGACAGACGTGTTCGACGAGATTTCTTGCGTTAAATGATGTGATTCTAAGAGTCCAATGTGTTCGACGAGATGTCTTGCGAATGATAGGTTTGACTTTAAGTTTTCCTGTGAGCGATAGGCTAGCGACGGATACGGTGATGGTATTGTATAATTGTCGTGTTTCTGGTGAGGCTTGAAAATGGTTCTGTGGAGTCGTGAGTCTTCATGGGAGAGCGTGCTCCGGGATATCTGCAGCAGCATTCGTGTCGTGAATCTGCGAGCTCGTATTTGAGTCTAGAAAAAACAATCGCGAAGTTGAATGATAGTAGTTCTTCTACAATCTCAATCCCCAGTTATTGAAAGTGTTGGCTCGTCACATTGTGGCGAGTCATAGAATTTCAATCTCCCATTGCTATTTCTTCAATGACAATTAAATCGATGCAGTGGCATCGAGATTCGGAAGTTCAAGTATTTGATTGACAGTATATTTCATTCTTTGCCAGTCGATTTGATTTCAGTCGGAGCTTTCGACGTTATTGCAGTCGGATTTTTCGACGTTATTTCAAAAGGCTAGGTCTTAAATTTTTATGCAAAAAAAAAATCGCTCATGTTGTCACGATTTGAATTTCAACTGGTGACTATCATTCGTATACTAATCAACATCTGTATACTAATTAGTAACTCAATTTGTTTGTGATTATCAATTCGCTACAAGACGCAACAATGCGTTGTCAGTGGCGCGATTCTTGTGATTGTGAGCTACAAGGCGCAGCAATGCGTTGCCAGTGGCACGATAACTTTAAGATTCCCGTGATTGTCGATTTGATTCTCTGAGTAAAATTCTGTTGATATCTGACAAACGTATAATAACTGACAAACGTAGATAATGCAGTCATCTAATGCAGTCATCTGTTGCAGTTTTTGCGAAAATTTTTTGAAAACGTTGTTACGTTCTTTGACAAAGACTTTGTGTAGTTTGTGAATTTTTTGAATTTCAGAATCAATCAAAGAATTCTCGAATGATGAGTAGCGACAAGAAAATGCAGGAAGAGGGAAGTAATTTTCCTCTTCCGAAGGTGGTAAAGCAGCAGTCCGAGGCTTCGGCGCGGCCGGTAGTCAAGCAGCAGACCACATTGTCAGTGGGCAGTTTCTCAAGCAAATTTGGTGCCGGAAAAACCAGCCGCGTGGTCCCTGAGCCAACGCAGCATCTGAATTCAGACAATAGTAATTTTCAAAACGGAGGAGTGTTGCCAACGCAGCATCTGAGTTCAGCAGATACAGTGAGTGTGATCACTCCTGTCTCGTTTATGACTCCTGTTCCTGGCAAAGAAAAGTTAGAATTTCAATCAGACTTTTCTGTACATATCGATAGCGGTACAGATCGAGAGCCTAGCAATGTTTCCAATCTTAACAGTAATAATAGAAGTAGTGTCCCAAGTAGTGCGCACAGTAAGTTATTTTCTGGCCCCAATTGGTTCTCTGCTGGCGATAAACAGGCGTCTCTCTTTTCTAGTGACAAACAGAACTCAAGCAGAGACGCAAACAAAAGTGTTGATAAGAACAACCCAAGCAGTCTAGATTCAAGCAAAAGCGGCATCGAGTCAAAACAAAATGATGGCAGCGAAGAGAAAAAACAAAAGCTCTTTGCTCCAGACGCAAATCTGGACGTTCCGACCTTGTCGGAAGAAGCTGCTGCGCAATCGGAGATGCCGCAATCGGAGCTGCCACAATCGGAGACGGTGCAAATGGAGACACAGAATTCCACGATGAACAAGAAAAAGTTGAAGAGCCAAGAAAGTACGTTGCTGAAAGTGAACAATGTGAGCCAACAGTCCCGACTTTCCAACGGACAGGAAGCTTCGGGCGCTGTGTCCCCGACAAACCTATTCGGATGGATATCTCCCACTCCCTCACTCGGTCAACAACCCTCACAACAAAGCAGCGGTAGTGAGAGCGGGCAACCCTCCAGTGTGAGCGGGCAACGCAGCGGGCAACGCGGTGTGAGGGGGCAAAACAGACATGACAGCAAGAAGACCACGACCGAACTTCCTATCCCGTCAACAATTTCGAAGATCAGCTTCACGGGGTCACTGAGGGAAAGCAAAAGGACTAGCACTGCCCCAACAACAAACCTCTTCACAGGGTCATTGCGGGAAAGCAAAAGGGCTAGCACTGCCCCAACAACAAAGATCACAGGGTCACTGAGGGAAAGCAATTTCAAGAGTAACACCGGCATTTCCTCTGGACAAACTGGACAAAAGATCAGCGTCGTGCCGTCGGAAAGCAATTTGAGGAGCATTGCGGGAGCTTCTTCTAGAGGACAAAAGGTCAGTATCGCTGGAGCTTCTTCTATCCCAGAAAGAGCCACCAGCGGACTATCCAAATTTTCGGAAAGAGTCCTGCCGGACAGAGTGACAAGCGGACTATCGAGGTTTTCGGAAGGAGTTCGTGTCGCAACCGCGACCGTAACCACAGCCGTATCTGGCAAGAAGACAGCAGGTTCTGTTACAAGAGATAGTGAAGGTCGACCTTTGCGGAGCGCGTCGATGAAAAAAACGGCCCAAAGTTTGGTATTCCAAAAGCTGGACTCTCACGGTAACCCCATTACTTCTTATGAAAGCTTGCACGAAACAGAATCCCAACTAACTCTTCATTTACGCTACCTCGGTTTCTCCTTCATCTGCGCACTCCCGTTATTCTTCGCGATTTCGAGCGCGTGTGCTACCGTGGTTCCGGGTTATACACCCTGCAATTTTGGGGAAGAAAATTGTGATTTTGAGTATGGTTTGAACACGTTCGTCTACACAGCACTGGTGTGTCCGTTTGTCTATGTGGCATGCCCGTGTTTCTGGGATCACGAAAAATTCATGGATCCGAGTTTGTTGCCTCTCAAATTTTTTTTGGTACGATTAACGATCCCCTGGATGAGTTTCCAACTATTGATCCAATACATAACAAAAAACGATTGGGAGTATGCGGGGTACTATCTGGTTGGTCTCCGATTATCTTCTGCGGTTATGTTCTTTCCGTATTTGGAGGCTATGCGTTTCTATTTAGGGTATGATGATTGGTACGATCCCAGGAAGTCTCTTTCTTTCCCAAATCATCCGACGTGGAAAGAAAGATTACCCCCATTATACGGCCTGATATTCATCATCATACCTGCGACCTTTTGGACAAGTTATGCGGCAACCGATGCGGCATTCATAGCGACGGGGGAAGCGGGCGAATTATTGCAAGACTGGCGAATGGCGATATTCTTCGTTTGCAAAAGAATTTCGTATCTTCTGGTTTGTGTTTGTGTCAGCTTTTTCGAGGAGCCACCCATGGTCGCGGGACGGATCCGCCAATTGATCCCGTGGACCTTGCATATTTGTCTAGGTTTGGCGACGCCAATCATTGCCATGAACGCAAAAGACTGGTGGGCACTGGGACAGTTCGTTTTTTTCGATTGTCTGGCTTTCGCATTAAGGGTTTTCGGATTTTCTGATCTCTTGGACGAGAATTTTATCATTAAAAAGGTGAAACTGGTGTTGCGATTCCAAAAAATGCCCATCATATCGGGAATGAACCTCCAGGAATTAAGGGGATGGGAGTTGATTTGTGAATCGGTCTCAATGCAGATCATCTATTTCGCCTTGTTCATGTTTTATATATTCTCGCACGTCTTTCTGAATGCCGGAAGTTTTGCAGGCGATTCCGATTGTCCAGCGAGAGATTACCATGTCGTTTACCGGTTTTGGTTCCCGTATTCGCATTCTCTACCGGGGTTGGTGATTCTCTTGGTCGTCGATTATGTTCAAGATGTGACAGTGCGGCATTATGTTGTGAGGAAGACGGGTTGCTCTTTCTCTCTCATGATGGGACAGCCGGTGTTGTCGTATACGACACACGTGAGCATGTTATGTGTCGGTGTTGTGGGATTCTTCGCACATCTGGTCAGTCAGTGTGCCTACTTTTTCGAAAAAGAGAAACTGGGAGTCTTTAAGACGGATGATCCGTTGGATTGTGCATACTAAGTGAGCATTCTTATTATAATTCTTGTGACCAGTTTCAAGTTTGAAGCTGGTCCCTTGAGACGGATCGGATGAGTCATTCGTTGGATTGTGGATAGTGAGTAATATATTCAAGACCAGTTTCAAGTTTGAAACTGGTCCCTTAAGACGGATGAGTCATTGACATTGGTTGGGTTGTGGATAGTGAGTAATATATTCAAGACTAGTTTCAAGTTTGAAACTGGTTCCTTAAGACGGATCAGTGATTCGTTGGAATCATTGTGGATTATATTGAGCATTCATTGTGAACAGTTTCAAGTCTTAGTTTGAAACTGGAGAACGTATGGACTATTCTGATATCTCTGTCAGATTCACAGTGATTATATAATAGAAAACTCGATAGTGTGATGAATCTTGATTAGATGTATGACGTCATGCCAATTGTGGACATTGATAGTGTGATGTCATGCCGATTGTGGATATTGAGAGTATGATGTCATACCGATTGTGGATATTGATAGTGTGATGTCATGCCGATGAACATTGATAGTGTGAATCTGTCTGAGTATTGGGTTCGTGTTTCGAGCGTCGAATGATCGAAAGTGTTCTCCAAATCGGCGTGAGCGTTGTGGAGAGTCTGATTGTTGTGACAGTGTTGATCCGAGGTGTTGTAACGATTTTCGATTCCGATAGACGATGTGCCGTAGCGACATGTGTGATATCAGCAATGCAATTCCGAGAAGATGACGATCGTATATGCAATTCGATTTCCATTCTTCCAGGTTTTTCAAACTTTTTTAACGGAGAATGATCGATATCTCGACTCTCGCAGCAGTGGCAGCGAGAATCTACGCTAGCACATGTTGCAAATCATCTCTAGAGTGAAACTGAAACTCCAATATTATTGAGTTAAAGTTAAAACTTAGTTGACAGGACAGAACACACTGAGTGTCATGCTTGTAACTCATCAGAATCGTGACCCTGAATCATGCCAGAGGCCTAGGGTTGAAGTGAACAATGATTTTCCTTACCGCAGTGAAGAAGAATCGTTTATTCATGCGGAAAAGCCGTCTAAATCTCGTCGATACGTTACAAAAAATCATTTTTTTCATGAGTATTGGTCCTTGGATTGGGAAGCCAGACTCTCTAAATTTTTGAAACTGAGTTATGGAAAAAGTAGAACGAGTGTGTCGATGATTCGTAAATCATTTGCTCCTGACCGATGCGCAATTATTTATCTGTGCTAGGCGTGCAGCAGTGTTATAGTGTAGCACGCAGTACTCGCGTGAGTAAGTTTCAAATTTTTAACTCCTCGGCGGAGCTTACGGAATTTGATTGATTTTCTGGCATTCTCAGACTTCAGTGAGTATGGCAGAATTGATTTCAAATTAGGAAGTTGAAAGGATTATGTAGAATCTACAGTAGATGATTTGTACCCATTGGTGTCACCGACTGTTATTGTGACCGCGGTATATTGACTGTCAGACGCAGAGTTACAGTAAGTAATTTCAAATTTGTAAATTTTTTCAAAAAATGAATTTGAATAAATTAAGCAGTTTCTCGTTGAATATCGCTAACATCGCCTCGCAAGAATCGAATTTGGGAACAACTTCAAGTTTCCGCGCCAAATCCAGTCTCAGTCGGGTGGTCCCCGTTTCAGAGGATCTACCACATCATGATGATGTGGTAGATCGTCACAACGAGGCGCATGATATTGATGATAAGCAAAACCCACGAGAGTCCGAAGTCTCGGTCATTGTCAAGAGAGGCCGCGATGAGTCATTGGTCGCTGAAACTGCCCAGAGACGCTCTGGCGTCTCTGGAAAAGGCGAGCTTGACATGGGTCATGCTGACCAAACGAGGCGTGGTGTGAACGATAAAGAGGTCGTGAACGGGAACGAAGCGGTGGCTGAAGCCCCTGCAGGGGCTGAAGGGGCTGAGGGTCCAGAGAAAACAAACTGCGTGGTGTCTGAAAGACCTGAAAAGCAAGCAAGCAAAACTGACACAACTGAAGAACAAAACAACGGTAACATCACGCATGTAATTGAAAAAGAGAGAAAACTAAAAGAGTCTGTAAGGATTTCGGAAAAGTCCACAGCGGCAGAAGAGTCTGATGGCCTAAATCATGTTCAGCACGCGAGAACGAACAAGACGGTCGCGTTTTCAACAGGTTGCGCAAGTGAAACGACTCAGATCAGTGGTGCCAGAGACTCAAAATATAGCACCCCCAGAAGTACAAAGAGACAATCAATGATATCCAGTCGGCTCAGCATCGTGTCTGGCGGAATAGAACAGATTCGTCATGGGAACATATTCGGCAATATAGGCATCGGACAAGGCATCGGACAAAGCAGAAAAACGGCTTTTCAAAAAAAGGTGGTTTTGAGTGCGTCGAAGAAGAAAACGAAGCAAAGTCTGCACTTCATGCAATTGGATGACGAAGGCAACGCGATAGTAACTTCGAGAGAGAGCAACGGACAAAATAATGGACAAAATATGACAAACTCAAGTGATGGCACAAATAGCATAACAGAAAGTTTAAGTTCTTTAAAGAGTGAAATTTTGCATGATCAACTGACGCTGCATCTCCGCTATCTGGGTTTTTCTCTTATCTGCGCACTCCCGGTCTTCTTCGCGATATGCAGCGCGACATTTTTCGTGGCGCCCGGCTACGAGCCCTGCAATCTCGGAAAAGAGAGTTGTGACCTCGAATACGGGTTGAACACGATCCTGTATACGTTATTCGTGTGCTCGTTTTTGTACGTCGGAGTCCCGTGCCTTTGGGATCACGAGAAATTCATGGGTCAGGAAATTTCTGAATCTGAAACAGAGCATTTATCGGGTATATTCCCATGGAAAGCATGTCCGTTCCCTTTGAAGTATGCTGCTGTCCGGTTTTTATTTCCATGGATGATTTTTCAACTGGCTATTCAATCAATGACCGGAAACGACTGGAAACTAGCATCTATTTATCTCATCCTGGTGAGATTGAGTTCAAGCGCCTTGTTCATCCCGTGGTGCGAGACTGTTCGTTTCCATCTTGGCTATTCCGATTGGTATCATCCGTTGAGAATGTTTTCCTTTCCGTTGCATCCGACCTGGAAAGAGCGCGTTGACGTTTTTTACGGTTTGGTATTCATCATGCTGGCAGCTCTAGCGTGGCCTGCGTATGCGTGTCTGGATGCGGCATACATAGCGACGGGAGAATGGGGATCAGGATTACAGAGATTTCGGGCGCCGATATTTTTTGTTTTCAAGCGAGTGGTTTATTTGACAGCTTGTTTCGCGGTGAGATTCTTCAAGGAGCCGGTTCTCGTTGCGGGGCGGATACGTCAGTTGATCCCCTGGTCTCTGCATATTCTCTTGGGCATCGTGACGCCTATGTTTGCGATGAATGCGAGTAGCTGGATGGCGCTGTTTGAATTCATTGTGTTTGATTGTCTCGCATTATTGCTACGATTTTTCGCGTTTTCTGAGATCGGCGATGGGATTTATGTGGTGAAGAGAATCAAAGACGTCTTGCGGTTTCAGAAGATGTCGACGGTTTCCGAAATGAAATTAAGAGAATTGAGAGGATGGGAGCTCATCGTGGAAAGCGTCGCAATGCAAATCATCTATCTTGCATTGCTCATGTTCTATGTTTTCGCACATGTGTTTCTCAATCATCATGACGATCAGCAGACTCATGGGAATGGAGCTCATGGGAATGGAGAATCTCACGCAGGGACAAAAAACTACACTAACAGTAGCTACAACGTCGTATACCGTTTTTGGTTTCCCTACGAGCATTCCTTTCCCGGTTTATTGATCTTGCTAGCCGTCGATCTCATGCAGGATTTAGCGGTGCGTCATTACGTGGTTAAAGAAACGGGATGTTCGTTCAATTTCCTAATGGGACAGCCGGTTTTTTCTTACATGACCAAAGTCAGCATGCTCTGCGTTGGATCCGGGAGTTTTACGGCGTCTCTCGTAAGCCAGTTCGCTTACGTCTTCGAGAAAGAGGGGCTGGGCGTGTTTAAACCAGATTCAGACTAAATTCTGTCACATCGAAGCTAAATTATGTCACATCGAAGCTAGTTGTTGCGAAGTCTGAGTCATAGTACTAGTAGAGAACGGCGTTCAACGCACATCGATAGTATTGCTGCCGCAAAGTTTCACGTTTTCTTTTTCCAGAATTTGAAAAAAAACTCTGAATGAGTCCAATCTTACATCGTATGCCATATGATTGTATTGACACGGTCAGACCAATCATCTCTGAGTAATGGCAGAATTTCAATGATCGAATCAATCGTGTTGAACTAATTTGGAGCGTGCGTGTTCTCCTTGGGTTTTTGGTCCTTGCCATTCTTCTATCGGTTATCTATCGTTTGATTTTGCAACTCAAATTCCCAATGGGATAGTTTGATTTGATCGAAGTGAAATGAAAATTGTGGAGTGAGTGTGATCGTCGTTTCGGTATGCGTGAGGTATTCTTGGATGGTGTGTGGTTTTTGGAGTGGTGGTGATGATGGTGTATCGTTGCGGTGTGTGTTATGATCTTGGTGTTGGGATTGTGATTGTGATGAAAAATTTGATCCATATGATATGCGGGTCTGCTCCAGGAGCGTCTCATTGTTGGCGAAATGGAGTCGGATGGGATTGATCATTGATGTGCGTGCGAAACTGCGTGTGGCATTGTGTCTGACATTGTGTGCGGCATCGTGTGTGGCAAATTGTGAAATGTGAAAAATCTGTGGTTTTGTGAAAAATCTGTGGATTGTGAAAAACTGGGTATGAAACGTGATTCATTGTTGGCATTCATGAGGTGTCTCGCTGAATATTATTTGAAATTTCAAGGTGGCACTAAATTTAAATTTTAATTTCTTCCAGGGTGATGCGTATTTAAGTCAAATTTGTTCCAAGTAGTTCAAAGCATTTAAGGTAAAGTAAAGGGAGTGTACTAAAAGCGGAGTAAACGGAGTAGACAGCAATCTAAGTTGACAGCAATCTAATCGAATACTTACGAGAGTAATAAATACTTACGAGAGTAATAAGGTGCCTCGGAATAAGAAGAAGAAATCCTCGAGCAGTAGAGCTCAGCGCAGAGAGTTCAGAGCTCAGCGCAGAGAGTTCATAGACTCCTCCATCACGGACTGTTTGAAAGAAAAAAAACGGTGATGGTAAAAACGGAGTAAAGCTCGTAGAGCTCGCTGAGTACTAAACGAAGTAAAGCTCGGGGAATAAACGGAGTAGATCTGTTTCTTGACTGAAAAACTGGAGTAGAACTGTTTTTTGACTGGAAAACTGGAGTAGAACTGTTTTTTTGACTGGAGAACTGAAGATTAGGAAAAAGGACATTGAGAAAAGAAAAAAACTCAGACAAACTGAAGAAAGAGCATTGAGAAAATTTGAACATTGGGCACGAAAGGTTGAACACTGAGTATATTTTGAGCATTGAGTATACTTGAGCATTGGGTACACATCGATTGAGCATATTTTGAGCACATTTTAGATTTCTGGATTGGTCTGTGATCAGATCTTCGTTACATACATTGACACATCGACACATAATATTGACACATCGACACATTATCATAATTTCAATTACTGACTTACGACTGTTATCTAGACTGGTCTGATATCAGATCGCCTGAGTCCTGACACATAAAATATTGATTTTAAATTTACGACTGATTTACGACTGTTTTGCAGGTTTGTTTGTACACAAGTACATACGAGCACATACGGAATTGGTATTGTAGAGTTGTACACGAGTTACAATACATACGGTATTAAAATTTCCATTGCAGAGTACATCGCAGAATACAGAATACTGACAGTGACACTACAGAATACAGAATATAGACACTACAGAATACAGACATCGTTGATATTGCTCAGAAACTACAGAATACAGACGTCGTTCATATAGCGGACAGACCATTCATTTGACAGACTATACATATTCCGGCTAATTATTGCGGTAATTACCGTTCTACTAGATTAAAAATCTCAACATCAAGAATCCACATTGCGGTATCATTGCGAATCGCGATAGAATCATTAAGAATCAAAATTAAGAATAATTAAGAATCGCGAACTATATTCGACAACAAAGACCTACATATCACCATCACGCTCTACAGTGGCGATTCGGATTATCCATCATCACGTTCTGCACGAGTATCATATTTCTATTTCATTCAGAATCATTGCAATTCCATTGCTGACGAAGACTGACGTAAAATTGTAGTAGACATTGACGATAACTGACGTAAAATAGACACTGACGACAACTGACGTAAAATACTAAAATAGTTTTTCGATCATCAAGCGCCATTTTAACCCGGCCTTAGGGCTTTCAAATCAGATTTGACATCCTGACTAGAAACAAAAATCTCTACGGTAAAAGGCCTTCAAGTGTGAAACTTGTGAAGTAAGTTGTTGCGTAGGACAGCAAATCACAAAAACTAAAAATAGAAACTAAATAGCATTTTCAAAATACTGCATTATACACAAGAGTTTGGAAGACAGACTGACAGTGCACTAGACACGTTGACAGCCAAGGCTGGAAGACAGATTGACAGTGTAACATTGAGTGTTGGAAGCGAATCTTTCTTCACGCAAATATTTTCTTCACGCACATACGATCGACTAACTGAGGTGATCCTTATCTAGCCTAGAAACCGCGTTCCTTACCACGGACTTTTTTCGTTTCCAGAGATAGACCATAACCATTCTAGAGTGATTCGATGGTAACAGAGTTGTAGGGACTCCTATTCGTTCGCAAGAATTTGGAAAACAGTCTTCCTAGTGGAAAGCTTCCAAGTGCAGCACAGAACTTAGAAAACTGCATTGATTGACATTGAACAGATTGATTTGGCGAATTGGAATCGATTGCGATTGTTTGATTGACGGTCTGACTTTTGAGAGGTTCTCGCTTAAGGTATCAAGTTAAGCGAGTCTGAGGGCTCTCATAACCGAATAGATTTCGAATAGATTTCCTTATAGTTATTGCGATACATTTCCTTATAACTGTGATAGACGGCTTTGCAACCAAGTTGCAACTACTGTTTGCGCAGCGACGTGACACTAAGTATCGAAGTAAAATTTAATTCTTCTCGAATCTCAAAGTAAAACGTTCGAGAATCGAACGTAAGGTGACGCTCATTCTTTTCTAGAAACTTAGGTTTTCCAGAATTTGAAAAGAAAAAAAAGATGTTGCGCACGGTGGCAGGTAACTTCTTCTGTTTCTGGATCCTGATCCTGGCTGCAATTTTCCACATGCATTGGTTTTTCCAAATCTTGGCATTTGCAGCAATCGCAAAAGTGATCTTCGAGCTCTATAAGGAGTGGCATTTGCATTTCGCCGACAGATTCGCACGATCCGAAGAAGCTTCACCGAGTCATGACAGACGTCCGCCCGTACCACGCAGCTCATTGACGTGGCAGCGCATGAGGTTGGTTGATTCTGAAGAGTCTGACTCTGGTTTTGAAGATGAAGACGGCGAGTTTGATGCCAATGAGGGAGGAAATGCCAACGAGGGAGGAAAAATCATTCAACACAAACATGATTTAAAGTCAGGCGATTTAAAGTCAGGGGGCGTAATACCAGATATTTCTTCTCGTCCAAAACCAGGTAAAAACTATGCGAGTAGCCCTCCAATTGCCAACACTCCGTCTACACAGTCGACGTCTGAGTCAGAATGGATTGGAAAAGACAAAAGCGGGAAGAGTGACGACTCAGAAAAAGAAAATCAGAAGGTAGAGAAGAACTGGTCAACGCAAGCGCAGGTAGGCGATGATTTGCATGAACGCAAACTCCACGCCATAAATTCTGCAGAATCTCAACTATCGACGGCAACCGGACATAGTAACACACAGGGTGGCGGTTTTTCTTCGCAGGAATCTCAGCCCGCTGGTACTACGGGTACTCCTACCGTTGCAGGCTCTGCCAGAAGCAGTATCCGTAAGTTGACAAATCCTCTATCGGAAAAATTGCCGTCTTTACCAAAGGTATTTACAAAAAAGAGTTCGAATTCTAACGCGTCTTCCATTGATTCGTCCTCATTGGATGAGAATGCCATTGTGGAAAGGGCCTCGCGGAGGCTTTCTGCTAATAGAGTCTCGGTCAGCAATCCTAGTTCCGGGAATGCAGCTATGGGTCGCACTCAAAGCGAAAAGCCTCAAAGAGGTTCTCGTCGCCACTATTCTGATGAAGTGTCTCACGGTCGTGGCAGATCTCCCGGCCGCACTTCACAACAGCTCTATGAAGCGGTCAAAAGACTGTCGCAGAAGAACGGCGATGCTGAGAAGGATCATAATCATTCAGAAGAGACGACTTTTCTCAAAAAAACGGTCTGCAATATTGACAAGCTGGGTTTCCATTTCGACAGAGATGCGAAAATCACAACGATCGTACCCGGGCAGTGGGGCGAGGAAATCGGACTCCAATTCGGCGATGTTATCATGGAGGTCGATGGAGTCGTCTTTCCGGGCCTGAGCGAGGTGGAAAAAATCAAGGTCTTGAAAATGAGCCGGCCTGTGCATATCAACTTCTTGTGCAAGCGGAATGTATCTCGGGCTCCCTCGCCCGAGCATCATCCTTACTCTCATGCTAAGCATTATCATACTTCGAATGGAAACTCTTCTCTTCCTCCCCCTCTGGAAGTTCTGGGACACAATCAACCGGGACACAATCATTATCATGGCACTGGTAAAACAGATGACGTGAGCAAAACAGCAAGTAAGGTTGCAAATACCGGTAAGGGAAAAGAGGAAATAGCCCTGACGAGCCCAGAGAGTGGCGCTGCTGCACCTAATACAAATCCTGCAAACCCCGCAAAACAAAGGCAGTTGCAATTCGCCGAAGCTTCTGCGTCGATGCGACCGGGAAAATACGCAAGAGAAGTGGAAGAATCGATCGCTTTAGAGTCGAGGGCTTTGGGCCGTACCTCGAATCGTGCCAGTCTCAGAGACGTTCCAGCTCGCTGTCCAATCACAAACATGAAAGGACTGGAGTCGCAAAAGATGTGCCCTTTTTTGCGAGAACATACGGAGAAGAGCGCGAAAAGTCATGCATCAAGCGGGACCCACAACGATCCAGAAGACAGATTGGTTGGTGGTACTGGGGCAGTTGCTGGGCCTGTGACTGGGCATTGGGGCCGCAAGAAGTTTGAGCGATTGTATGAAGGCATGCTGAAACGCGCTACGAGAACCCACAAACGGCCTGGAACCCAATATCACGCCATTGATAAACCTGGAAAAGTGAGAAAAACTTTGGCGCGGAATTCGGACAAAGGAAGAAAATCCCAGGGCTCAGGTATCCGAAAATCTTCGGGCAGAAAATCGACGTCAAATAAGTCCTCAACAGCATCCAACTGGGCGTCGGAAAACGCCTCAAGAATCGATATGAATCACGTCTATGTCTCGTTTTGGGATTGGCTGAAAATTTGTTTCACGATTCGTATTTCGTTGCTGATCAACTGCGTTCACAACAGGACGAGACTGCAGCTGTACAATTGGCTACATAGTTCAGGCATTATCGGAGCGATTAGAGAATTGCTTGGTGCGAAACCGAAAAGAAAAATGAAACATTCTATTGACGCTGCGGAAAAACTAAATTGTCAGAAAGACATGAAAGAAGCAGCTGCGAGAAAGAATGAAGTGAAAAATACAACCGAAACGACTCCTATGGCTACCTCGGAACCGAAAAAACAAAAAAGAAATACAGCGATGGAAAAATCGCTCCAAAGCATTCTCTCCGACATCAATGGAGACGACAATTGGGCTGAAAACCGAATGTCGGAATACGTCTTTTCGAGACTCGTCGCCGAATGGCTGTTAGAAATCCCAGCGACCTGTCTGCTCTATCAAGGGAAAGTCGAACCTTTAGAATGTGAACGTATATCGCAACGAAAGTCACAGAACGGGTCGAACTTCCAAGACAAGGTCGCTGAACTTGATCTAATGAACCCAAAAAAGGACTTCGGCGAGTGGGTGATCCGGTCAATGGTCATGCCCACGAACGATAGCACTCTTGAGAATCCGATCCATGTCTGTCGCCGCCTTACTATGATTGTGGATCTGCAAGAACGAAGGGTTGTGGACACGTTGATGGGCCCGATCGAAGGAAATGTTGGGCCCATGGGTGAAGTGCTTGATCCAGAAGAGTCGGATCCTTCTGAAATTTCCGAATCTGACCTACCGCAAACATTGGATAAATTGTTGAAGAAGTCGAGCGATATAATGTTGGGCAAGGATAAGCATGGAAACGATCTTCATGTCAATGCCGGCACAAATGGAGACATTGACGGTACAAATGGCGACATTGATGCAAGCCAACCAATGATAATTCCCACCCGCGGCTCAGATTACCTTGAATTCCTGGCGCGCAAACAGTCGTTCCGATCGCAGCCAAGTTTGTCGGATTCGCGAATTTCGAGACGATCTACACGACAAAGTATCGACACAGGCTTGAAGCAAAACGCTAAGGACAAGGAAGACGCAATCAAGGAGCAGAATCTCGCAGAAGCCACAGAGGCTCAAGTTATTTCGCTGCCGCCCCAGGATACGTATTTGCTGCTCACCTATTACGGCGCAAGCTCGCATACGCAAGCGCACGCGTTGGCGAATTGGGGTTGCGACGTCGAGTCCAACCACTCCTTCATCCGAGAAATGTCGGTCATCACGACGGTCTACAACTTTTTCGGTCTTGTCGGCGGGCCAGCGTATCTCGATCCAAACCAGGTGTCTGGGTTCGGAGCGGGTGCGTTGCATTACATCTTCGAGTGCCCCATCTATCGCCACGACCATCTCCTCGAATTGTCGAAGTACTCTTCATGCGTACGCTTCGTCGCCGGTGTCCGAAGGAAATTCATCGCAACATTCGACGAGTTAAAGAAAGACGAAGCAAACAATGGTTGGGGTCTAACAAAATGCGATGGTGAAGCGCTTTTTGTCGGTTCAGTAATCCACACACTCGACCACGTGCTTCCTAACGATATAACAGTACAAACGCTCCAGAAATGCAAAAAGGAAGCCGCTTCTTATGCCAAAAGTCCATTTCTACTGAGAAAATTCGACGACATCTTAACCCATTTTCAACCGAAGGAGGTGGTCATGGTAAGCGGTGAGCATTTGAGCACGAACGTTCTCCACAATCATGTTCACACAGAGATATTGCGAGACATTGTGCGAAAATCTTATTCGATGTTGGTGAACACGCATTACCCGGAATCTTTGCTGAAACACAATTTCCGAGATGTCGATCATCCGTTATTTAAGCGCACGTATCAGGAAGCGGTAAGGATCAATCCAGTATTAGCGAATATCTGTCTGGCCTGTATTATCATGTAACCAGTGGCGAATATCTGTCTGGTCTGTATTATGTAGAAGAAGTCCATCTGATCACTGTCAATGTCGTGAAAAAAACCATTTCGAAATGGATAACCCATTTCGAATTCATCGAGTTTTCCAGTGCGGAAATTCTGAGTGAGAATCAATGGAAAAGAAAGTTGTAGAATCTTGGATCAGCATGCGAAGAAGTCTTGAAGTCTCAATGAAGAATATCATTGTAATCAAGTCTCAATGAAGAATATCATTGTAATTGGAGATTCGGAATCGATGTAGAAACTCTTTGATTTGATTTGTAACGACTTTAACTGTAAGTAAACTATCGTTGCCTAAGGGCCAGGCCCTAATAATTTCTCTTGAAAATCCGTCTTGCATTATCAAAGTGCGCATTGTCAGCTTCTCATATTGAGAAGCTGAATGATATGTAGGTCATAATCATTGAATTTGAAAATCCGTCTTGCATAAAAAATCCCTTTTGCATTGAGCGTCAGTTAGGATGTTAGACTCACGAGTCATTATTGTTTTCTTTGAAAATCCGTCTTGCACATGACATAAGGTTCACGTGACGATTATTATCAAGAAAAAAGTCAGCTATTCTAAGAATAATTCTTGAAATTCCAAAAAGATGCATCATTCATTGCCACCACAAGACTCACGCTACAACAGTGCTGTAGCGTAGAAAATTCACTCTTTGAAAATCCGTCTTGCATGAGACAGCCATACCAGAAATCCGTCTTAATTTAAAGTAAAGTAAATACCAGAAATCCGTCTTGTATGTCATATCAGGAGCGGAAGTTACGTATTACTATCAACCGTATTCAAGAATCATCGTCCCAAGGGGCGATGATTAATTCATTTTAACATTCAATAAAAAGATTCATGAGTCATCAACAGTAGTTACTCCTTGACTTCTGAAAGCAGTCATTGTCCAAGAATTTGAGTCAGCTTTTGCATGAACCATGTCAGGCCATTCAGATGGTGATATCATCTAAAAAACATCGCCCGCAACCAGTAGATTCGTCTGCGGACACGGTTAAAACTTAAGAGTTACTATTTGTGGCACAAATCAGCGCCAGGCAGTAGCGCCTAAGGGCCAGTCATGTCGTACTTACAAGGAAGCCACGTACTTACAAGGAGTTAATTTCCTCTGAGTCAGGACTCGTTCAGATCTGTCCTGATTCTGAGGGCTAAACTGAAGTTACAAGTAAACCTGAAACACTTCTGAAAAGACCACATGCTAATAAAAGACCACATGCTGATACCATAGTAGATCAGGTTGCAAGCAGCACCTCCTCCACCTATGGCAGAAAGACCGCAAGCAGCTGCCAATCAGGTTGTACACGCAGCAATCAGGTTGTACACACAGCAATCAGGTTGCAAGCAGCAATCAGGTTGCAAGCAGCCAACTTCAGCCAAGAACTTGAAACTTCAGCCAAAAAAGAAACACCCATTTTGTATCGAACACGTACAACAAGCGGTAGCAGATACGTAGCGTACCTGTGCGGTTTGTTTAAGTTACAAAGTTCGTAATATTGATTAGTTCGAATTTCATTGCTGGCGCAGATCTTGTATACATCATTGCGCAACACGTCTCTGAAACCTTTCTGTTACTAAATTCTGTTCATGAAGCATGATAAACATAATTGCAGAGCGTATATTTCTCTGATTTCTAACGAGTTTGTCTGTATGATTATCGTCTCTCAGTCTAAGACTTAGAGACACTCTAAAACCTTTCGAAAGAAAAAAAGGTGTGTGTCAAGGCCAGGGCTGTTGCAGTTCGTGTTCGATCTTTGCGATGCGTGCAGTGATCTATTTCAGTATTACTATTGTGGAAGCATGGTTCACAGTTGGTGGTGTTGGCCAAAAAAGCCGTATTTTTTGTGGATGTGCGTGGTTATTTGTAGGAGGGGAACGCTTTAAGCTCTGCCGAAGTCGAATTTACGGGAATTTGGAGTGTCGATCTTTTTGAGATTTTTTGGCGTTTTGAGTTTGCTCTTTTGATCTTTTTCGAATCAAGGTTGTTTTGTCATCATTCGCAGTCTTGGTGGGGAAATGATTTTTCACGGTCGGAATTTCTCGTGATTTTTTTCGAAGTGAAGCTGATGACTGTATATTCTTTTTTTCCGAAGAAAATCGTCTTGTGTACTCGCGTGTCGATTTTTTTATTTTGCAATTCATTTGTGGTGTTTTCTTCTTTATTCGGTGTTGTTCTGCCATCATTCATGGTATTGGTGGGGAAACGATTCTTGGCTGTCGTGATTATTTTCCAAGCGGATTTTTTTTTTTTTCGGATGCAAATCGCCTTGTGTCCTCGCGTTTCGTTTTTTTTTTTACTTTGCAACTCATTTGTGGCGTTTTCTTCTTTATTCGGTGTTGTTCTGCCATCATTCGTGGTATTGGTGGGGCATTCAATTGAAATTCAAACCGTAAACGATTCTTAATGGTCGTGATTTCCCAATGGCAATCAAAGAGAGTGACAGTCTCTTTGGATATGATGCTATTCGTTTTCGATCAAAACCGTCTCTGTGTTTTCAAAATTTCGCGTATTTTGTGTGGATTTGCCCTGAAATTTGTAGGAGGCGAAAGCATTATGCTCGGCCAATCTCGACAGTACGGGAATCTGTGTCACTCAAGTTTTGGATTTTTTTTTGATTTTTTCTTGGACATTCTTTGATCGACGGCGGGATGTCTAAAATGAAGTCACACGATATCCTGATATCTCTTTTTTGGAACAAGGTCCGGATTCCCAGGGGCCAGGAAGTCATCGTGGAGCTGAAGTGATGGGTCAGTTCGTGCAAAATGATTGTTCAGGTAACTCAGATCCATTAACAAATTTGATGCTATATCTCAAGAATCTGAAATCATTCTCAAGAATCCAGAATCTGAAGTCCTTCTCAAGAATCCAGAATCTGAAGTCCTTCTCAAGAATCCAGAATCTCGTCAAGTAACTCATTGGCATGAGACTCGCAAGAAAATCCTAGCAAGTAACTGTTACTCACAGCAAGATTTGCAAGAGCCCCAAGATCGTTAATCTGCATTCAAGATCGTTAATCTGCATTCAAGATCGTTAATCTGCAATCACGTAAATGCTTCTTTCATAGTTCAAAACTTTTTCGCAGCTAACCTCGGCCAGATAATTTTTTCCCGCTAACTTTTCCCATCGGAATTTAGATATTTTTCTTGAAAACTTGTCTTCTTTTGTTCATTCAGACCTCTTAGATTCGACGTCATTTCTTCATTTTATTCTTAAACAAATTTATCTCCTTTCATTGCGAGTATGATGCTCCACACAAAGATGGCAGCAGCTATGGGATTCATGATGTGCATGGATTGTGGTGTTGATGGTCTCCGTATGGCGCCCCCACCGGGGACCCCACCGAGACAACAGGCCAAGAAGTTCCTGGTAATACAAGGAAAGTCACAGAGTCAGTCCACCGACCGCCCGACCAAGACTGAATCGCGTCCCACTGTCAAATCTGCGAGAAATCAACGTCGCCAATCTACATCAAGGTCGCCAAGAGGATTCCAAAATAAGGCTAAGCCGTCCCTTCAAGCTGGGACGGAAATGGACGGCCAAGTCGACAGTAACAGTGTTGGCAGCCCCCATGGTAAAAGCAAATACGAGATTTCCAAGGCAGGAGAGGACCTGCTTAAAAAGGCTTGGGAGAAGATGACCCAATGGACAGACACTAGGCTGAACCGCAGCAAGGGTGGGAATTTTGTCTCTGCCGGGAGGTTGCATACGTTTCTGACCAGTGAAGAAGCCGCGAAGCACAATTTCCACGAGACGTCCAATGACGTGGACGAAGTGGTCGCTTCAATGGATCCCAACGAAACTGGTAAAATTACCTGGGAATCATTCCTAGAAGTCATGAAGCTCCGTCACTCTTGGAAGGTCGTGGGCGGCCGCGAAGGTCGTGGGCGGCCGCGGTTTTTTCTAGAGAGGGGTAAGATTTCGGAATTGAAGAATTTTCTTAAAGCAGAGGGAGACGTCGATGGCAAAGTCTTCTCTGCGATGGATCGTGCTTCCGGGAACTTGCCGGCGGCGGCAGCTGGTCAAATCAGCTGGAAAGCATTCGTAGAAGTCATGAGGCACTGGAAAACTTGGATTGCAATAGGCGGCAGCGTTGGTTTTGTCTCTGCTGAACGTTTTCGTGATGAGTTTCTGATTACGGGCGAAGATGCTCTCGACGAAAGAGAGGCTAACAGCGTTATGAAGAACTTAGATCCCAACTCAACCGGTAAGATAAGCTGGGAACACTTCGTGGAATACATGACAGAGAACAACTAGGAGAAATAGGAGGACTGTACTCAGACTGATGGCGCCATGCCATGTCGCAATCGAGTGACAGGCTGCCGGGAGCTGTGTATCAGAAAGAGAGAAGTCATTCCAAAGATCTCTCCAAAAGAATTTATTATCCCTCTGTACCCGTTTTAAGACTCAAAAATATAATCACAGAAGAAGACACAAAAGGAGAATCTTGCAAGCAAAACAGGAGAACAATGCAAGCAAAACAGGAGAAGACTGCAAGCAAAACAGGAGAACACTGCAAGCAAAACACTGGTCCTGGGCTTAGATGAGTCTTATTTTCAATTTCAAAACGATTCTAGAAATTCATTTTAGACATTCACGTTAGAAATTCACGTTAGGAATTCACGTTAGAAATTCATTAAAAACAAGCTTCGGAGTGGCGCAATTCAACTTTTTGGCCCAGTGAGGCTACAGTGATTTGAATGTGAGTTGCGTCATTCCGAACTGGTTAATTCTTCTTTTGTTTGTCTGAATTTCAGCCTTTCAGACTATCATTTTGATTCCTGAAAATCCTCTATCACAATTCCGTTGCGTGTCAATCGGAAGATTGAACTCTCAGAAAATCAATGATGGATACCGTCATGATATCTAACATTCCATGATTCTCAAAATGTCAACGATGTTGGTTCGCCTTGTGTTCGGAACAGTTCCGCAAAGTATCTATCTTCTTAAGTCTCAAGAATCTTAAGAACAACTGTCAGAAACCGGAAAAGCATTTGTCAGGAACCGAGAACTCAAAGCATCTGTCAGGAATCGGAAGCATTCACAGTCTACTTAGATGATTGCCATGGGTCATCGACATGAACTTAAGAATTCAAACAGCCTTCTCAGGATTCCATTGCGCAAATCGATTCGGTTGAAAAGCTTTGTATACCATTTCGGAGAAAGAAAAATGTTGCTGGCTAAGTTCTCTTTCATCATTTTCCTCACTTTGATGAACCAAATTGCGACCGCTACTGAAATCCTGGTGCTAAATCCTAACATAGAAGATGAGGTCAAAGAGAGAATCCTATATTCACTTTCGAATTGGGCCGCTTATGTGATTGAACAGTCAGATAAGGAGCTTTACAATGTCAATGAAAGGCTGGAGAGTGGTAAGCAGACCCAAGACTCGACGGGTATTGCCGTGAACACTATGAAGTCGCTTTTCTCACAAGTAGGGGGCGCCTTCTCGAATCTCACACGTGACTTGTGGAAAAATCACTATAAATCTAGTGTGAACCATCACAATCGATTCATTCAGACCATGGAATTTCTTACCGATTGTGAATTTACTGCGCACGATTCTTGGCTGGAGTACGGGAAAATAACACTTGTTCTAATTGGAGACGACTCTTTCGATACAAAAAATTTAGATACGAAAAGAGACGTAATTGGAGACAGTCACACAATTCCTAAAGGCAAGTTCCCTAAAGGTAAGTTCGCTAAAGGCAGCAAGTTAAAGACTATTGCTGCGAGTCCAGAGTTCAAGAAAATGCTTCTTGAAAAGTTCGCTATTGAGGATTTATCTCTGGCTCCAGACTCCTCAATGGGGTCTCCCATTTCAATGAAAAACAGGAAAAGCAATGGTGTCTGGTTGGGGAGTGTTTCCGATTTGGGAGCGGATTTCGATCCCGCTGAGAAAAGGATCATGCACCAAGAAAGGTTTGGCAATGGTCGGGGAGTCACTGTCAATTGGACGCAGCTCTTGGCGCGCGAGCTGGAGGAGTTTCGGCGCAGAACCTTTTTTATGGGGGAAATTCGGGAAGCTTATAACAGTGACTGTCGTCCGCTGCTACAAACAGCAAAGAGTGCAATTTGTCTCTTCTATGTTAATGCATTGCGAAACGCATTGACAGAACAAGATAAAACACAATCCTGCAGTGGGAAGGGACGCAGTGGGAAAGTCAACAAAATGACGCTATCGTTAAAACGAGTAAACCCATGGTATCGCGATCATTCTCTTGGTTACGTCAACAGGTTGGTAGCCACGTATGGAGACGACCTGTCACAGATTGCGAAACATTTTTTTATGAGCCCCGTCAGTGGTGATGTGTTGTTGGGCAATAAGAATTTGGGCAGTTTGGGCAGTTTGGGCAATCATAATGCCAAAGTCAGAGTCCTTGGAACTTCTCAACGCCGTGTTCATTCACGTGTGAAGGCCATCGGAATAATTGACGCTGGCTTGGCAGTGAATCGTTGGAAGCTTGCTGATATTCATTATTGTGGGGAGATCACATATGACAGCGAGAAACAGTCAGGGAGTCTGATTGACAGCCTCAAAAAGAGTTTTTCATCTCACAATGTAGCGAGCAATTCTAGCGAGAGGACAGAAGAGGCGTCAAAAATATCAGGTGCAGATACCAGAGTTGAACAGAAGTCAAAAGCTGCAGTGTTTGAAATCATCGTAACGCCGCAGGAAAATGTGATCACGAAAACTACTAACGGTAATCTCAATGAAGAGACGGAAGACTTACCACTGGATCCGATGACATTGGATCCGATTACGTGTATTGCGGTTGATTTGCAAGCTTATTGCGGTGAAGAAGTCGAAAAAGCAGTTTTTGGAGGTAACGTAAAAAGAAATGAATGGAATCCTTTGTCTGGACCAGATAAGTCACGGGTCCTTTTTGTACCAGGTGGCAAAATACCAGTCGGCAAAGAGAGACTTTTCATGCTCGTGACACTGACAGAAGAAAAGGGGATGAATCTGAATAGATTCCACGGAGACTGGAAAATTGCTCGCAAATTTAGATCTGTTGCTCACGTTTCAGATCAAAAGCGACAGTTTGGCGAATTCCTGAAGCAGATGGGAGGTCGAATTCAGGATTTTTTTCCCTAAAGCAGATGGGAGCTCGAATTCTGGATTTTTTTCCCTGAAGCAGATGGGAGGTCGAATTCAGGAATTTTTTCCAGATATCCTAGAAGATTTTTCCCAGACAAGATAGAAGAAGAGACAACAACGCTCCGGACGTCTTTGCGAAGGGAGCAATACGACGTCCTTGCGAATCATGATTCATTGCAGGCGTTATCTCATGAAAAGCTCTGTTTATTCAAAACAACAAAAATCTCTTTTCATGACTCTAGAGATCAGATTCACACTATACACGATCTCGGAAATATCGACATATTCTGCGCAATTCAATGACAAACAAGGCGTGTAGTGGCCCTTCTCAGACTCCATCTATCAGACAGAATGTGCAGTAGAGCCTGTCATTTTCCTAGGCTACTTTTCCAGCCTTTGTATGTGGCTCTGCTGACATCGAAATCTCCAGTATGGTGACGAGGTCCAACGTTATGAGGAGAAAAGATAGTTCTGGAAATTCAACATGGGGTGAAATTTGAATTTCAATGATGATCGGTACAGGTTCCCAGACTCTGTTCGCCAGCGTCTCTTCGCCGGGTGCGGGTTTCCGCACCTGTGACAGACGCCATCAGATGCATGTGGTTTCGTGAATTTTGTACTGTGAATCTGTGTTCGACAAAGTACTCAAGAATACGAAAAGCAGTTGAATTCTCAAGAATCTGAAAAGCAAGTGACGTCTCAGAGTCAGGAATTGGAAAAGCAAGTCTCAAGAATCGAAAAAACAATCCCCAAGAATCGGAAGCATTCACTCTCTCACCCACAAGACTGGATTGAAATTCGGACGCATTGTCATGACTTGTCTCGCTACAAAGAAACTCTCATTCAATCTTTCTCACCTACGTTCCAGTGCGACTGTCACAGACAGAGACTTGAAAAATTCCGATTTTCAATTTGGATCGACAGAATCCAGATAGACATCCAAGTTTTCGTTCCAGTAAATTTCAATTTCCGAATTCGACACAAAACGGAGAAAGCAAGCGATGACCATGAGGCTGATTGCCGCATCCTCTTTCTTTGCAAGCTTTCCAGCATTTGCAGCAGCCGTGGGAAGTCTGAGAGGCACAAAAAAGCACAACAACAACAATCTGAAAACACAACAACACCAATCTGGCAAATACTCAGAACACCGCTTCGTGATGGTCGGCGTGAATCTCCTCCTCGACCCTGCAACACTTGACAGAAGAACTTTGAAAGTTTCCGCACTGCATAAAGAAACGACAGGCGGCAAAGATACCTACGAAGTCCAAAGGAATCCCAAAATCCATCGCGGCACACGAGAGATCTTCGACAAGCTTCACACGGAGCTCAAATGGAGCGAGCCAAAAGATTTGTGGATAACTGGTTTAGGTCTTTTGGAAGCCTCATCAGGGTATTTACAGTGCAAAACTGAAAACCACAAAATTGTGAACATGTGGGATATAACGGAAAAAGGAGCTCAGCCTATTGTTCAGCAGGAAGAAGCAAGACGATTCTATGATGATACCCCCGGATACAACATCAGAGACGGGAAGCAATATCATGTGAAGACAGAAGGACTGATCTTTGTGATTGACGCGTACAATAGAGCGGTTTTGGATATCGCAAAGGAACAACTGAAGTTGTTTTTGTCCGAAGGAGGCCTGAAATCCGAAGAAAGCGCCGCTCTATTGGTGTATGTCAATACACAAATGTCTGATGGAAAAAAAGGCGAAAAAGCCCTTGAGAAAAAGATCACAGCTGCTGAAATCAAAAAAACGATCCACGATATCGCGGGGAAACAGCGTCGTGTGAAAGTTCTAGACTCTTCCACAGCGTCTGACAAGAAAAAAGATAGCCGTGTGATTGTGGAAGGATGGAAATGGCTCAATTGTAAGTCTGGGGACAAAAAAGACTGCAAGACAGAATCCAGTAGAAAATCCAATCCAGCAGAAAAAGTGAAAAGTTTCGTAAAAGGAGCCGGCAACATGATCGTGAAACTCACAGGAAAATAAGTCACGGGGAAATAGTCAGAGTCACGAGGATGATCATCAGATAAAGATGGGGAGTCTGAGTCACGAGGATCAGAACCAGATAGGGAGAACCATAGACAACGTCACACGATATGCAACGATATCCAAAATGCAAAGAAAAAATCCCAGCAAGTCCTGAAAGATGTGAACAAAAAGTCGCGAAAAAATCCGACTGTAAGACTGTCATGTGGAGAAGTATCTTCGAATTTACGAGAGCCGTAAACTCGAACTACCAAAAAAAATGTTCTACCAATGTAACGATCGAAACACCATAGGTCGGCGCAAACACCATAGGGAGGCGCAAACACCCTAAGTAGGTGAGTGGTGGACTCAAAATAGAAACACGTCTCACAAGTGGAATAGTTCTTGACGAAACAGCGATGCCCTTTTTGACGATGACGTATTATAATTCTCCGCGAAGCACTTTCTTAACAAAGTGACAACGCATTCTCAATTTAAGTGCCAATGCATTCTCAATTTCTCAACGAAAGACATTTCTTATTGGTAAATGAAGTCTGAAGGTGATATGTTTTCTAAAAGAAAAACTGAAGCCTTCCTGTCCTGAGCATTCGTAATTCTTGCAATGTCCTGAGTCTTTGAAATCAAATTGATCCAAACGAAAACTGGAGTATTATTCAAAATGAAATTGAACGGGAGTATTGTGCAGCGAGTTGCATCCATGATCCTCTTACAAACAAAAACAATCACAGTGGAATGCTACAAGAAAAGAAATTTGATTCTCATCCGGGTTGATACGGCGTGTTCGTTGCGATTTTTTCCCATTTTCGGAAACTGTTTTTTCTTATTCGATATTTTCCAAACGTATTTTTTAGCGGCTTTAGTTTTCGCGTATTTTTCAGGGGCAAACAAATTTTCGGCTTTCGTTTTCGCAAAAATGTATGCGATTCTCCTTTTTCAGTCCTTTTTCAGCGAGGAATTTCATTGACCATATCATCTGAGCGAAGGCGAGGACACTATTTTCAATTAAATTCAGAATGCGACCAGATCAACATAACATGTTACCTCTGACACAAAGAATTGTATACATTCAAAAAAGTCATACTCAATTCGTCTAAAAAAAATCGTACTGAATGCAAAATGAAACTCTTTCCCAGTGATGTTCTGAGGCTTGGGCTCGCTTACTCTGGAGCCTGTAGCTAAATTTCTGTTGAGTGTACAGTAACTTAGAGACCTTGGTCATTCCGTTTGGGCTGCGATTCGAGTTTGAATTTCTAAGTGGATAAAATCAACACGTCATCTGAACATATGTTTTCGTTCTGAAGTTCTATTTTGTTTTTCGTTTTGACGTTCTATTTTCTGTTTTTCATTCTGTGTTTCTTTTCTGTTATTTGTTCTGAGTTTCTGAGTCTGTTCCGACTCGCGAGTTTCTGAGTTTTCATATTTTCAAGATTTTCAGCGTATTGAACAATCATAGTAAGGCCCTAAGGCACGCAAGAATTATGGGCTCAATCATGGCAAGGGGCGCCAGAATGAGTATGGTTTTTTTCTCGGCAGTTGCCGTCATGTTGCCGGCGTTCTTCAAAGTTGGCGTCGTTGCCAGAAGAAGCGTGGCCCACCTATCGGAAGTCACCGATGAAACAGGCTTCACAATTTCTGCGCCAGATAACTATGAGTCTCCAGTTACTGGCCGTGGAGAGAGTTTTCATCATGATCAGACAGGTCTATTGGGAACCGTGACAACAACGCCTGCTAGTAATAGAGCGGGGTTTCCGGGATTCGGAAATTGGGGAAAGGTCCGGGGATGGTTTAATCATTCGACTCGCGAGTCTAATTCAAAACTCGAGAATCGCGAGCTCACAGAAGAGAACTTGCGGAGGTTTAATTCAGGGTCAATCTCCCAGCACTTTGATTCAGCAGAATCTGTGTCGTCAAGTTCTTCGAATCATGACGACGAAGTTGAAAATCATGACGAGGAAGTTGAGAATCATGATGTCATCATGATTCAAGAAACTAGAGAGGCCCAAAATGTAACTGGTGCTGACCAGAATTTAACTGGTGAAAATCATCAATTTTTGAGTGGCGAGAAAACCGGTGAAAATGACAATCAGAGAAGTGTGGTTCCCATTGAGCACAGCAGAAGTGGCGAGAATGATCAGACACGGATCGATAATGGCAACCGAGGAGGAAGTGGGCAAATTATTGAAAGGAATCGAAGTGGTGACAGTCACGTCGTTCGACGCAGTCACGAAGAAGTGAATAGCACACTCAATAATAGCACACTCAACAGCACGCGAAGAAGAAGACATAACACTACTACGAATGGTCGCAGAAATAGTGCCCGAAGAAGTAGTTCAAATCTCTCCGATGTTCCATTTGCGCTAGAAAGATTTCTGGAGGAGAAACGGAAGGTGAAGAAAAGCCACGCCATGGATCATTTTGGTTGGAAAACAGAAGCGAGTGCTATCGAAGACTGGAACACAATGCAGGCAGCTTGGAACGCGGCTGAAAATTCTGGTATAAGGGGGAATAATAATTTTCACACAGGCAAGCGCGATGGAACCTTTCGGGTTTTGTCATTTTCCCCTGCTGCAAAAGTGATCGCATCATTTTCCCCTGTCACAATCTTCAGCTGGCTTTTGGATGCAGCTGTAAAATGGATGGAGAATATTTTCAGTGGTGAGAATTATTGATCATATTGCAGCTGTAAAATGGATGGAGAATATTTTCAGTGGTGAGAATTATTAGCGGTGAGAGAAAAACTTAGAAAGGCGTCGGTTTGAAAAAAAAATGCTTGGGTGTTTTCCCAACGCAAGGATGATTGGGTGTTTTCCCGACGCACAGACGATTGGGTGTTGTCCCAGCGTACGGTATAGGAAGGAGTCCGGAGTTTTTGCACGATATGGAGAATGTCCTAAAAGGACTGGAAGCATATCGAAGAAGTTACGCAATAGCCTCAAAGGATTGAAAACATATCGATAAAAACATATCTCTTTTACACACATCAAGTGAACGACATGGAACTGCCGCAAGTACACGATCATGAACGAAAACACGAAGGAACGAATGTAAATCCAAAATTACAAGCAGCATATTTGACGCACAGACAGTCACATACGAAGTCTTGGAATGATTCACAGACAGTTACATACGAAGTCTTGGAATGATTCACAGACAGTCATATACGAAGTCTTGGAATGATTCACAGACAGTCACATACGAAGTCCTAAAAGGATTATAACTTTTGACAGTTGTGGTTTTGACAGTTTTGCTTTGATTTATATCTTTTGTCTCGATGTAGAGCTCCCTTATTGCTTCCTAGTAAGGGAAGAAAATATGATACACGGTGTCATGAATCATGATTCATTGTAAACAGTACTCAGATTGAGAAGCGGAATTCCGGTAGTGACGTCTAGAAGCGAATAGAAGCGATATTTCGGTAGTCACGCACACAGATTCTTGAGTCTTGAATGATTGTCACTCTTAAACGTTTAAAATGACAATAATGAATGATTACGAATGACATTGTGCACAGGCTCATATACTGCATACAATCAGAATGACTCAATTGGTTCATGGATGATACATTAGTTCATGGATGACATCATCATAGCACTAAATTCGTGGAATTTCCGAGGCTGTTTCGCGCGTGGAAGCGAAGTCTATGTCTCAGCAGTCGTTTGCTACGCAGAAACTTTAAATGGTTCGTAGTATTATAATTCACGCCCGAGAGTGGCAGGCATGTCACTGACAGTGACACTGACATTGTTGACATTGGTGGTCACGTGTCAGGTGTGTGAAGATTTTTTTGAAAAAGATTTTTGAAAAAAGGGTATCGAGAGAAGGCATTGTTGGTGTGGAAGTTTTTGAAAAGAACTTAGAAAGTACAGCCGGTGATCGTGATGTCATCTCAAAGTTGCCAAGCGAATAAGCATTGAGGTATACAAATTACAAAGAGACTGAGGCATATTAAAATGTAGTTTCGGAGTATGATTTGGCATCATAGCTCGGCGTTATGAGGCGTAGCCGATGAGTCTGATTGTCAACATGACATGGGATCCATTCTGAAATTCACACTGACTGGCTTTCAGCCGATGACTGAGATTCAGCCGATTCGGATTCAGCCTATCATGATTCATTCTGGTTACCGGCCGTTATATGAAGGGCCTGTGATAGGATTTTGTCATTACGATTCCTCTATCCGGTATTAAATCGGATATAGGATCCTGTCGGTCGTTCCGGCTTCCAGTGCGGCTGCTTTCTGTTCGAATTTAGCCTTGGTGACACTAAAAGTGATAGGCTAAGTTTTTGCCAAGAAAAGTCGTTGAGCCGATTCAAATTGTCAGTCTAAGGTTTGGGAAAAAAGTCATGGAGAAAAATTGAGTTTTTGACAATGTCTGTTCTCAATTTGCAAATTCCGCATCGCGTTTATGTTGCAGTAGCAGGTGCATTGATCCGAATTTAATTGGGAGAGGTTCCATGCGAATGAACTCATTTTCGGCTTACAGTGTAGCAGTGTTTTTCGGTTTTTGTTTCGGGAAACGGGGCCGCAAAACGCAATGAAGTAAATCTTAATTTTCGAAGTTGTTGGCTTCGTTGGTCTTGAAATCATATGTGGAACATAATCATCATGGCAAAAAAGAAAGAAAGATCGTCATCGTCGTCTCCTTTTCGCAATTGAACTGCTGTATCGAATGTGAATCTATCGCAACTCAGACTGTTTTTCCTTTCCTCCAGTGGGTTTCGTCTCAATGATTGAGTGGCATCAGTCATTGATGTATTGCAATCGCGAGTCTCTCTAGACTGAAGTTTGTATTGCGTATTGATTGCATTCGAATTTCAGATCCAGACACTCACAAGGATTCAGAGAGTCTTTCTCAGTTTCTCGGGTTAGGTATAATACGGCCTCGAGATATTGGTGTCAGACGGACCCCCAGAGAATCAGATGGCGACTTTGAAGATTGAGAAAAAAACTCAGATGATGGCAAAGCGTAGAACTCGAATCGTTGGGATATCTACCGTAGTGACGGCGGGATTGCTTTTTGCAAAGATCCATCCATCGCAAGGGAAGGTCATGATGGACCATTCTGAGCGTAAGAGTGAGCCTAAGAGAGGTCACAAACTCACTCGTCGCTCTTTGAGTTTTGAGTCTTTGGAACGGCGGAAGCAAACTGAATCATTGACATCACCCCCAGAGTCACCCCGTGACCCTGATTTCTTACCTTTCGGAAGCAGAAAAGCAAAGCTCGGATTCGTTGATGCTGCGAACCAAGTCGTGCAGCGTCAGCGTAGGTTGCTGCATCAGAAGTCGGAGGTGAAGCTAGACCTGACCCAAGACTTGGAAGACCTCGGACGAGAAAGAAATGAGTCTGAAGAAGAAGACACTCAGAAACAAATGAATGACCAGGTCCGAGAGAAGAAACAGGAACTCGAGGAAATGGGAAAAAAACTTGAAGAATTGGAAGAACAACTCCGACAGAAAGAATTCTTTGAGAGTGAGAAGTTAGAGAACTTGAAAAAAGAGACGGAAGAGAAAAATGACGAGCTTGAGGGATTGAAAAAAGCGATCAAAGAGAACAACGCAGATCTCACAGAGTCGGGGATTCAGCTGAGAATATTCAAAGAGCACGCCCATAAGAAACTCGCGGAAATGAAAGACCCGATCCGGGATGCTGGGATAGCCCTGGAGGATTTGAACAATGCAATCGGAGAGAAAAATGAAGAACTAAACTCAGTAAAAACAACAATCGAAGAGAAAAACGAAGAACTAAATTCAGTAGAAAAAGCAATCCAGAAATCCGAGAAAAAGCTTGTGACATCGGAAATAGCCGCCGAAAGTGTAGGAGATGATCTGATATCAATGGAAGTGGCGAGGGTTACGAGGCATGAGAAGATCGGGTATTTATGCGAAATTAGGCAATTGCAGCTGTTGGACGCGAGACGATACTTGGGTGCAGCGAAAGATATCATAAAAATTATTCGTGAGAAAAAGAATGTTGAAAGCGGGAAAAAGAATATTGAAAGCGAGGAAGGCAGTAGCACACAAATAGATTCTGAGTCCGTTTGTGCTACTGAATTGGATGCTGAAACTGCGGCTGGTTCAGGAGTGAATGAAGGAACTTCCGTCCAACACGGTGGACCGAGTGAAGAAATTTCCATTGAAAGTAGCCTGGCACTATGGAAGGAAGAATCACTGAATGAAGAATCAAATGATCGAGAATCAGTACTATCGGAGTCATCAGTACCTGAATCAGTCCCTGGCGATGAATTTTGTGAAGTGGATCTTGAGAGATTTAATCTCGGCATTCAAAAAATAACCCACCTCCAATCCATCGAATTCTGGTTGAATATGGCTGATTCGGTTATAGATGACGATATCCCGTTCATCCATTCCTTCTGGCTGCGAAGAGAAAGGTTTCGGGTGAAAGCGATGTATTATCTCGTTCTGGTGGAGAAAATGATACAGGTCAATCAGATATTGAGGTGGAGAAAGTCCTCGTCGTTGTTGAGAGGGGGAAAGTCGAACTGGGGAATGTCGTCGTTGAAAGGGGGCAAGGATAAAGAAACTAACTCTGTTATGACTGCAGGAGAAGAAACTCAGTCTGGTGTGATCGAAAAAGAAGAGACGCCTGCTGTGATAGAGACGCCTGTTGTGATTGAAGGAGAAACTCAGCAGAACGCAGAAGACTCGCAGCAGGTCCCAAACAATAACACATGCTCGTCTTGGTGGTGCCCCTCCAAGTCTCTGATGAAATGCTTGTCCCCATGTTGCAAACCAGAACAAGAAAAAAAGAAAGAACAACAGCAGATGGCAGAAGAAAAAGAAAAACAGCAGAAGGCAGAAGAATCGCAGCAGAACGCAGAAAAAGAGACGCAGCAGACCTCTCCTAGTAAATCAACATGTTTGGGAGGGCGGTGCTCCAACTCGCTGACGAAATGTTTAACGGGCTCATCATGCTGGGGCTCATCATGCTGCGCAAATGAAGAAGACGAAGAAGAGAAAAAGCCACCCATGAAGTGGTCTAATCTATTAACTCTTGAAAAAGGGCTGAAAAATGCCTGGGAAAACGCAGACGACTACTCACAAGTACTGGACCAAGAGCTGGAAGCGTGGTTGTATGAGGTTGAGGAAAAGGTAGAAAAAGAAAGAGAACGACAAGAAATTTTCACCCGAAACGCCATACGAAGGTGGAAGAAGGTTTCTTCGTTTTTTCGGCGCCAATTTAAAAGAACACAGCGGAACTTGAGGAAGAAAGCTTTATTGTTGTCCTCCAATGACAAGAAAACGGCACAACAACCTTTGAAGAGATCCGTCAACTCAAAGTGGAATTTGGTGTCTCCGCATGTCTTCGGCAAGGGATTACAAAACTGCCTGCCGAAATCGGCGAATTCGGCGAATTCAGCGCAATATACGAGACTTCCCGATGAGAGAAATGAGAACGCAGCTGCTCCTGAGGCTGAAGGAGGGCAGGTTGAACTCGCGGAGGAGGAGGAGGGTAAAACCACTGAAGGAGGGGAAGTAGAACTCTTGGAGGAGCGTAGAAGTACTGAAGGAGGGCAAAGCTCTCGAAGGCATTCGAAGCAGGCGCTTTTGCTGTAAAACTCCTGAAGGTATCCGAAGGTTTGTAAAAAAAAAACTCCAGTTTTGACCGAGGAGTTCGCGAAGCTAACAAGGAGCAAGAAGGAGCAAGTTTCTAGTTTTGAGCAAAGGGTTTGCAAATCTCCTAAACAAAGAGGCTGCTTCTTGTGCGTGTGTACAGTACGTGTGTAGAATTGTCTTGAAGTTTTGGCGCTGACAGTTGGCTAGAGTACGTCTTCGATTGAACGTTTTTCGATTGAGTATGTTTTTTCGGTTAACTGTGGCGGCTTTCTTTTTTCCGGTTTGATGGCTTTCAAGTTATCGACTCTCATAGGATCCGACAATGACATATTCATCTTAAATTATGGCATATGATCAGCATCGGAAAAAGAACTCGCGACTCGGTATCTGAATCATTATGATTGTGAAACGCCTCCTCATGATTATCATTGAGTCATATGATCCCTGTACGCGTTGAAAAAAGCTAAAGACAGCATTGTCGCGAATCTGATTCTGAATTCAAATCCTGACAAAGAATTTGAAAAAACAAAAGCCAAAAAAAAGAATGTTGATAGAGCGTTTGCATATTGTAACTCATGGCATACCATGCATGAATAAAAGAATCGACTCGAAAACGATAAAGAGAGGATCTTGCAAATATTTGAAGTCGTCAAATAGAGTATCTGACAGGATTTCGGAGAAAGTAGCAGAAGTTGTGATGGAGACCTTGTGTGAACTGACGGAGTGTTTTAAAAGAGTCTTGACCATTTGGAGAGCAGATATCGTGTCGCAGAGTTGGCGCCATGGTGGAGTCTTTACCATTGGGAGAGCTTCCATTTTTTTTCGATTTCGGCGTAGTGGAGTGGGTTCTTTTCCATCAGATCTTCTTTTGCCATCTTGGTTTTCGAAAGATTGGAACTCATTCCATTCGAGTCGGGGTAGTCACCCCGACCATAATGGCACTTGAATGCCCATAAGACTCAGGAATTATACATAATCATATTGGGAATATAAGATCCGAATCGTGATGAAATGTCGCGAGAGAATCTAGGACTGTGATGAAGTGTCGTCATTTCAAGGGGTTGAAATTCAGATGTTCGTATTTCAATCAGTATTAGCGTACACATGGTGATACGAGTGGTTCTGATTCTGAGAGAAGCAAATCGTGTGAGAGTGATGTGAGGGCGGATTCAAAATGATCCATGAGTCGTTGGCTTTGTGTTTTTTTTCTCCATGGTATGTCCGTGTGGTGTATTCGAAGTACTGTCATTGTCAGGACGTGCGGTTCCTCCATGTGATACTCGTGAACCATACTACAAGTGTGTGATGGTGGTCTGAATCGAAGATCTGAGATCGATGAAGACATCAAATTCCATTGCGGAAGAACGACATCCTTTAGGGACACGCTCACGATACAATCTCGTGATTCGAAATGATGATGGCGATTATGATGATGATTTCCCGGCGTAACGGAATGATGCTGCGCAATGGTGAGTCATATGCAGCGTCATGTCATGATCTGACGTGCCGCGTTTCTTGAGTGGCAAATACCATGGAGCGATTTGGCATTTTGTTTGAGATGGTGTTGCTGGCTCGAGATTACTAATTGCTACGGTGAAAATGTGGCTACTCGGATTCCACCGCACCTGACTCGGTTCGGGCCCTATTTTGTTGCAATGCCTATGTGCCGATCCCATCGATTCCGCCAGTGATCTCAATTTCGCAAAGTGAAGCTCGTGTACGCACGACTTTCTGATCGATCCCGACTCCCAGAATAATCAAGGATCCACGTTCCATTTTCCCATTGGAATTCCGAAGTTAACGTCTCGGGCATATCTATGATTCATTGCTGACGCGGCCCTCCATGACATTTCCTACGATCCTCGATTTTCGTTTTGCCGTGCCACTGGCACTCCCAACCAGCATGATTCTACGGATCTCATCGTTTTTCCGGCTTCTTATCTGTATCCAGTCATTCGGAATCCTCGTTGTTCAGTCAGTACCCGCGTTCCAACCACTCCCTGAAAAGGCTCTGGAGCACCCATGGGAGTCCCCAAACACGTATATCCGGCCTCCACGGACAAACCCCGAATGGTTCCGCAGCTATAAAGACCTGGATGATTTCGATTGCGTTTCCATGAAGATTGATTTGCCACCGAAAGTTTGGAACCACATTCAGTTCAAAACTTCGTTGAAGTCTTTGGTAGGCCGCCACCAGTCAGCCGCTGCTGCGGCCAAAAGTTCATCGCATTTCTACTACCGGCGGAAACCCGAATCTGAATACTTCAAAATCTTTCGACGGCGGACGTCTGCCGACAAAAAAATGATAAGTTTGGACGATGTGGGAGGAAAATATCCAGAATCTGTTGGAGCGTTGTACAACGAATCGAATAAATTTGCCTACGATTTCAACGTGGATGCAAAAGGAATCAAGGATCATTTTCTACCAATCAAGGAGCCGACGGCAGTGGCACAATATTTCGTGCGAGGTTTACAGGAGTATGAGCGGGTTATCATGTGGGAAAAAGTTTATATGGACAATTATGCCGTTGACAGCGAAACGAAGAAGCTCTTGGATATGCCAAAACAGTGGGCATGCAACGATATTCTGAGTTTAGACCGAATTTTGCAATCGCCAGACTCAGAAATTGTGCTCAGCTATTTGGCATGCATGTACACGAGCGCATTAGATTTGCGGAGGACAGTTGTGGTTGGTTTATCTGATTCTGATGGAGAGAAAAACAAAGATTCCGGTTCGGACATGGAAGAAGTCTCAACAAATCTCAAAGACTACGACGCGCTCGCAGCCAAAATTCTGAAGCTTTCTGCCACTTTGAAGAATAACGAGGAAAGAATATCTCTTGACAATGCGATTCAATTCGCTCTCGATCCAGACCTGCCCGATTTGGAATATAACGACAATGCCGAACCCATTTACACTGAGGATCCGCGGAAACAATTCAGCATAGAGTACTCGTACAAAACGTTACGAACCGTGTCACGTGAAATCGACTACAGAGAGAATGTGATGGAGAATGCAGAGGCGGTGAGTGCTGGAAGTGCCGCCGGAGTAACGAAGAAGCAACTCTTCGAGCTTGAATCCTACGTGCAGTCATCCATTCTTGATCAGCTCGTGAAATGTCCAGTAACGGGGATACAGGCGGCTTTTGAAAAAGCGAAGTGTCCTCTGGGTAAATTTCTCACTGGCATCATAAAGCTGATTTGTGTTGGACAGCTCTTCGCGATGGTTTTTACTGAGAAAGACCCGGAAGACTCGTCGATTTTAGGCATGGTTTCCGGTGACAGCACAAGTAGCGATTCATCTGAGAAGTCAACGTCGTCTTCGAAAGACGCGTCACAACAAGACGCAGTTGTTTCGCTGCATTCCTTTTCGTATTTCCGGAAACTGTATGGGAACAAAGAGAACGACTACAAAAAAGGGGATGCTTCAATGAAAAAGACCAATAACATCACAAACCCGATAAATGACGACATTGATCTCTACACATCGCATGTAGAAAGCTATCTGGGCGGGATGGCGGGGAGGGTAGATCAAAAGAAAAAAGATTTTGCTATGAGCAAAAATCTCGCCCGCTACGTTTTGGAGAAGCATTATTGGTCGCGGGTCACAGAAGGCGAGCAGGTTCCAAAAAGTCTTTCATTTAAACAGCTGATGGTCTACACATTGTATCGCGCGTATCAAAATCTAGACACCATGTGGGGAAGAGATCCGTTGATACAAAAAGTTGTCGTGGAAGCATTTATTTCGAGCAAGTGGAAAACCTCGCACAATCTCGCTGTTGTGGAGTATTTGATGGAAGAAGTCGATGTGGACAGGCTGTATAAAGATGCAGGCGTGGAAGAGATTGAGATAGCGGTGGAGAAAGAAACACTTTCGAGTGAGAAAGCGTCTGGCACCCGAAGCTCCGGGAAACCTGGAGAGAGAGGGACTGAACATGAAGACTCGGAATCTTGCCAAAAACTGACAGAGACAACCGCACTGACACGAGGGATACAGGCGGCTATCGATTTCTATCATCACTATTCAAACGACTCGAATTCGTCATATTTTGAATGGAAGCCTGAAGGTGGCGTCGGCAGAGCTATAGAAACAGATCAAAAGGGTCAAAAGAAAGACGGTGGTAGCGGAAAAACCAAAAACGGTGGTCTAACTGACTCGCTTTTGAGTTGGTGGTCATCAGATACTGCAACTGGCGAGAAGAAAAAATCCGATCAGCAGGCAAAAAACTCTGTCAACCTAGTGAACGACGCGACGACAATGAATTTTCATTACTCCAACAACGCAACGACAGCGTTGTTCCCCACAGTTCCCAGCTCAGATGACTATCAGGATGCGGAGCTCCCGAAATTGGATTTAATCCAAACGGTAGAGCAAATCAACACTGGAAACACGATGAGAAATGGGAAACTTCTTCTGACAAACGACGACGACCGATGGCAGATCTTCGGGATGCCTGGGCGGCATGAAGAATATCAATTGCAATGGGCAATGTTGATAGGAGATGCTGCGGGCGTATTGTTCTATCACATACCGAGAATTCTCAAAGTCTTGAGAGACAAGATCGCTGCGGAAGCAGTGTCATTGACATCGGACAGCGCTTCTTCACAAAAATCTAAAAAGCCGGATGACTCCACAACACAGCTGATTCTGAAGAAGAAACTCTTACCACTCCGATTTCTGAACGGATATTGGGCATTGTTATTGAATGTTTTGCAGCTTTCCGCCGGCCGTATGCTTGATTGGGAGAAATTGTCTGGAAATTTCGATAAGCAATTTCGCCAATTGAGTCTCTCCTCAATGCTGCACTCAAAAGTTCGAATATTCTCTCTCCTATCGATGTTGGACATCCTTACCTGGCATCGTTTTGGCTGGGTCAGATCCTTGTGGTACGAAGATTTGGTCAATCCGGAGCCGTGGTTGACGCAGAAGAACCTCGACGAAGCAGGCCTTCTTCCCTTAAACACTAATGTAAAGACGTCAGGTCGGTATTATAATGAAAACGGCTTCTCGGCAGAACTGGTGGACGCGATGGGGGATTTGAAAGCTGCTGGCTTGGGAATATCGTGGTCGGATGAAAGATTGGCGAAGGAAAAAGCGCGTGTTCTAGAATTGAAATCCAATCCGGACGTGTCGAAATCGGACATCATCAATATCAGGTCGTTGCGGACCAAAATAGCAAAAGTACCTCTGAACAACGAGGCACTGCAGGAATGGGGCAGGATTTTTGGTGTGAAACAGTTTGAGGAGAGAGTTTTGAAGGAGCTGAAGACAGCTAATTCTGTGGGAAAAAGTTCGACTGAAAAGACTTCGAAAGAACTCAGCGAGACATCAAAGAAGACGGACTCAGAGGAAAAAGTCCTCCCAAATCGGCAATCCTTGATGTCGCGCTTCCACTATATCCGTCTGATGCAGAGGATCCACCATTGGCTGAAGGAGACGCGCTTTACGCGGGGGCGGGATGTGGTCTATTTCTCTTTCACGTTTGGAAGCTCAGCTTCTCGAAGATCCCACCGCGGCTTTTTCCGGAGACTCGCACGAAGTGGCGTCCGCCACTACATGTTCGGACATTTTGCGCAATTTCCGTACGACTCAGGTTACCAAAAATCAACTGATCCAAGTCTCTCGAAATCCGCCGGCAGATCCACGAAACTCAGAAGATCTGCGGATCACGGTTTCAAAGCGTCATTGGCGAAGGGGCGTGAGATAGATTTGTCCGAAAATCCAGAATATGGTATGATTGATGGACATCAATCTTGTTTGGAAAATATGCATTGGATAGAAACTAATCGGCGGATAAGACGCGATTATCCGACGCCAGCGGATCAGAAAGTCTTAGATGAATTCGACAATCTACAAACGGTCTGGCCGGATACGAATTCGATCTTCAACACGAATGGTCGGGATCAGTACCGGATGAGCAATACGCCTGTGATGGTATACGATTTGGGTCTGTCAAAGGACGGTGGTCTGGACGTGAGGGGCGGCCAGGCCACTTTGGCAAGTAGCAAAAATGGTGGCGGGAAATCCGGTTCCGGAAGCAAAAGTAGCGCCTCAAATACAAAGGAGGGTAGTAAAGGCGGTAACAAAGGATCTCCTGATTCTGGTGAAAAGGAAGAGCCAGAAGAATATGGGCACGGATATGGTGAAGGCGCGAATGCAGGGATGTTATCTGTTGAAGATTTCTCATTTCCGAATTCGCGTTTGAACTTGCTCTGTTTCCTTCTACCATCGGAAAACTCACCTAAAATGCCAATCGACTCAGCCATGATCGGTAAAAACCACGTTGCATTGATTCTCTCCAGATTGGGCGTTGACTACGTCGTTTCTGACGCGGATATAGTTTACGTGAACGACCCGTCGAAATGGCTGATCAGACAAGCCTACGGCCAGCTCCCGGGGCATGCAACGACAACGATACGGAAGCCGCCGGGTAATTTCATCATGCGGAAAGAACTTGAGTATGTGGATGAACGCCACCCTAAAACCGGCGAAATCATCTATGATGAGCAGACAGGATTGCCGAAAAAAGACCCGAATTATGCGATGACGAGAACAGAAGCGAGATTTGATCGTTTGAAACACGAGGAGCAAGTCCAACGGCAGTTTCGTGCTTTGGATTGGAACAACGGTGCTGGCGGCGATAGTGTCCGAGACCTCCTCACAATCCCAGCGAGTATTGAATCTGTCCCTAGAATGCAGATGCGGACCCAGAAGAAAGTCTGGGAACTCGCAGCTGCCGAACAAGAAGCGTGGAAAAATGGGAGACCGGAGAAAGTATCGACAAATGAAGCGTATTTGCGGGCTAAAATGATGCCGAATTCAAGACATATCCTCGAAGGTTCGCAGAAGGAGTGGGTTGAATTTTCAGAGTTTCAAAATGTGCGCCGTATCGCGGTGCATGGATGGAAGCTGAATTACACAACGTTCGATTTGGATAAAAACAGGATTGACACAGGCGGACCTCCTCTCCATTATAACGCAGACGGCGACCCAGCGATATGGGGCAGTTCGGAATTTCTGGTTTCTGAGCATTGGGACAGCATGAGTGCAAACAATGGCTTTTTTTTCGTCAGATCGTCGATAAAATCCCTCAAAGCCATGTTAGATTACAACCGGTGGATGCATTACATCCCCTTCGGCCACGATCAAACAGGATTCGACTCGTTCGTGTGTCTGCATGAACGGGGCGAACCGTGCGCACCAGAATCGAATTGGGACAGAAATAGGACGAGACCAGGTGATCGGATGAGAAGTGTGAAACACAAATTCGGGGATAAAGACTGGGAAAGAAATGAAGATGGTGGAGAAGAATGGTTCTTCAAAGAGAGACTATTGCAAAGGAAGGGGTCTGTTAAAGGAAAGAAAAAAACGACTTCTGAGAAGTCATCTCAGTCATCATCCAGTACTGAATCCGCTGAAAATGTAAAGTCAGCAACATCACTCACTACTGATGGCGCCACAACATCCTCAGACTCAAAAACGCGAACCCCAATTATCCCGAACTCAAAACTCTCATCTTTATTCCCGAAACGAATATCCCACACGAACCAGCGGCCGTACCGGATATGCCCACTCGTTTCGAATCTTAATCTGAACATGTTTCCATCCGGTCATGGCTATTCCGAAAACCCAAAACTATTCACGCCCTACATCTTTCATATCACCGGCGGCACATTGCGAGACAAGATACAGCGGTCAACAATTCTAATGTCAATTGACGACGCGGAGCTGATGGATATTTCCCCCTTCCTGGAACAGTGTCGACTCTACGCGCTCAACAATCCCGTCGATTCGTTAGATACTATCCGTTCTGTGCTTGTGACACATGATCTAAGATATCCACTGATAGACTTTTTGGTGAACAACGGCCAATTTATACAAGCGATGGAGATCGACAGAAATGCAGAAATCATTGACGAATTGGAGGAAGCCATAATGATAGGAGGGTCGATAATGATACCAGGGGAGTCATCGGAAATAAATTCGACAGGATCATTGACATCAGGAGCAAATAACAGTCTTCAGAACTTGAGCACAAATTTAGGACAGCTGTTCAAACAGAAACTATCTTACCCCCAAAAGAAGTATCACAAGTGGTACGCCAAGTTAAAGCAGCCACGGATTTTCATGGATGGCGCGTTGGCCAACGCGGGGAAAGGCGATATTCGGAACTGCCGGAATTTCTACTATTTCAAAAAGTCAAATGGCGATGCAGATGGGAATGGTGGTAAGGTAAATGATGTTCTGCCAAGCGCAACGCTTGGGAGGATGTGAGTCACACCATGTGACGAGTCGTGCAGTCTGAGTTAAAGTCGTGGGTTGGCTTTTCTTCGACGGCGCTTTCCTTTGACTGCGCTTTTCTTCGACATTGGGTTACGTATGTTAATTTTATCACGGTTTTTACATGGATAGATAAATATATGCCTTTCTTATGGGGATCAGCCTGCTTGTATGCCTTTCTTATGGGGAAACAGTCAGTCTGCTTTTAGCCTTTTCATATAAGTAATTGTGACTGATAAAATGAATCGAACATAAATTATTCTTTGTTTGATGGATGACATTGTATTTCTTGATGCGCTTGTATTTCTTGATGACGTTGTATTTCTTGATGATCTTGGAGCATTTTGGAGCATGAGTATTTTGGAGCATTTTCTTTTAAATTCGTGAATGTACATTGGTATGCGAAATTTTCTGCGATTTCATTGGTTTGTGAAGTATTTCTGCGAATAGTCGAATCGTATTGAGCATCTTTAAGCCTTTCGAATTCTTGCTATATAATTTGATGTTTTCTTGCGGACATAATCGTATTCTTGGAAAATTTCTTTGAGGGAGCATTTTCTTGTCACACATTATGCAGCAGCACATAATCGGCGCGTATATAATCTACATTGCCATCGTGGAAGTTGGTTAAGCGTGTTCAGGTTTCCCAAGTTAAAGTATTATATCGCGTTTGGAGGGAGTGATAGGAGTCATTATGTTCTCTTCATGTTCAGATGACAGGAGTTTCTTTTGTTTTTCACAGCAAACATGGTTTCTTTTTCGTCGGCAGCATGCAAATTTGAATTTTGGAAATGAATCGGAATTCTTTGGCATTGGGGTTTCTTCCTATGCGAAGTCGGGCGGCGCAATTTGAATTTGAGGCAAACACTTCTGATAGCTCTGTCTCTGATTC
>Ga0099797_100113_pt1 | contig 50601 bp, 42 predicted proteins | sample Uncmet_Sort48C_1_FD_89871 | JGI IMG/M metagenome (GOLD analysis project Ga0099797, IMG submission 89871) | Marine eukaryotic communities from CALCOFI LINE 67, Pacific Ocean - C012_Sort48C_1 | ecosystem: Environmental > Aquatic > Marine > Oceanic | place: Pacific Ocean: Monterey Bay | collected...
AAACATCATGCCCAGAGGCAAACAGAAATGCTCGAGGTGTTGTGTGCCTTGGTTGTTGACCTGATCTGCGAAAAGTTCACGATGTTTTTATTCCAATAATCGTCATACGAGGGAATTCAGATTTGTTCAACACTTGAAATTCATGAAGAAGCAAGCTTATTTATCCTCATGTAATAGGCAAGGTGTTGCAGCTCAAAAAACGCGCTGGAACTACTTGAGAGCGTGGTATTCACGTGCCGAAAACAGTTGTTGGCGCAACTGTTCGCGTGATGGCTGAGGTTGTTACATGGCGGTGATGAGAGATTGTAGTGCACTGTTTGTATCATGGTAGAAGATACGGATCCCTCGGTGATGGTCTCACCGGCGAGCAATGAAGATCCAGCAACGGAGAAGATTGACAAAGACCAAATCAAGAAAAAAAGCAGTGTCCAGACTGTGAGTAGCACCGGAAGCAGTGTGGATGCCAACGGGAATAAGCGAAGAGTTCCGCGAAAAATTTCCAAGAGAGGCGTCATAGCTGAACTCAGGAATGACTCGTGTTTCACGAACGTTGCGTTAGCGGCATGGTTTGACAATCTTGCGTTGATAGTAATTGTGCTGAACGCCTTATGGATAGGCGTCGAAGTCGATGCCAATGATGGTGACGGCGATCAGACTGTGTTTGACGTGGTGGAGCACATCTTTTGCACTTTATTTACTCTGGAGATTCTGATTCGGCTTTTTTCGTATAAGAAAATAAAGTTCTTCTTCACTGACCAAGAATTATACTTCTGGAATATCTTCGACCTCTTCCTCGTCCTGTTGATGGTTGTAGAAAACTGGATATTGCGATGGGTCATCGCGGACGAAGAGGGAGCAATGAGCAGCTTAAGCGCTTTGCGTTTGTTACGTCTGTTGCGAATCAGTCGAATCTTTCGGATGGTGCCCGAGCTTGGGATGATGGTGAAATCCATGGCAGCGGCGGCGCGCAGCGTGAGCTCCACAATGGTGTTGGCTGTGGGTCTCATGTACGTTTTCGCTATCGTCTTCACGCAGTGGGGAAAGAATCAGAAATCCTTCAACGGCACAGAAATTGATGAAGAAACAGGTGAACGCAAAACAAACTATTGGGGCAGTCTCGGCTACTCCTTTCTCAGTTTAATGCAGATCTTGGTGTATGATGACACCTTCGCCTTGATTCGTGACACCTATGAAACTAATAATCTTATGGGCTTGCTTCTTATCGTCTTCATAATAGTTGGTGCATTCACTGTGCTGAACATGCTCATAGGTGTAATTTGCGAAATCGTGAGCACCACCAAAAAAGAAGAAGAGGAGAAACTTCTGATGAATAAGGTAGAGGACCTTTTCGCACAAATGGACGCCGACTCTAGCGGAACTATATCTCGCGAAGAATTCGAAGCAAAAACGGACCTTCTAGAGCGACTGGGTCTGGATCAGTCAACAATCCGATTGGCTTTCGAGCTCATAGATGACGACAAGAGTGGTTCCCTCGAGATGCAGGAATTTGTGCACATGGTTTTCCGTCTCTTGCATCCGCCGAGCAGTCAAGATTTGTTAGTAATAAAGCGCAACCTGGCACGCCTCTGCGACAGTCTGGGTTGTGACGTTTTCGATGCACCGCCACCAATGAAGCAGAAGAAAAGTAAGAAGTCTGTAGATTCCGAAGACAAAGACGCGAAGAAATACTACAAGAAGTCATTGTCCCGTTTGGGATCTGGAGGTGATGCACATGCATCAGAAAATGCGGTAGCCCAATATTCGATTGAGAATGTCGAGTCTGCAATCAAAGATGCAGTCCAGCAAGCGATACAAGTAGAGATGAAAAACATACCCCAGAATCCGTCTGCACCATCCTTCGCAAACGGGGCCGACGACTCAAATCTCAACAGCGTCATTTGCAATCTCAACAGTAGCGGCCAGCAAATTTCGGCTGAACAAATTATGAGTTCACTGCAAAGAATCGAAACTGTTATCACGAATTTGCGTGACAAGCTCCAAGTGAAAAGGAAATCGAGTTCGGCCCTAGGTTCCGCTCTAAACGATGCCAACAAAGCCTAATGACTCATGGAAAACTGCAGAGAAAGGGTCGCCATTTTACGCTGTCAGTCAGAATGGTTTCGTGTAAGGACTCATTTTGGAATGGTATACATTCGTAAGGAATGGTACGTGAGATTCTCTGGGACTGAGGAAAGTGATGAAACATTCCAGCAAATATTATCGTGCATTTGTTGGCATGTGGAAACTAGGATATGTTGCAGTGGGCAGTGCAGAATGGGGGGTGTGAGAACAATATTTCGGGAGGACCACCGTTAAGCTCCTATTGACAGTGACAAAGGTTCGTCAATCGTTCGTTGTTTCAGTTGAGAACGCAATTCGATTGCCACCAAAATGAACAGGCTTGCAGTATTCGGAGGAAAAACAGCGAGAATCTCATGGATATATGAGCGACAGGCTTCACATTTTTGTAGGATCGTTATTCAAAGCACAAACGAGTGCTTTACGTTTATATTTTTGTTTTTCGGTGTTTTGCAGAGAAAGTACAGTTGGGTCGATCGGATCTTGAAGTATAAATCACGCAAATTTTGACGGTCATTCGATGGCAGTGTGTGGATGTATGGTACGAGCCATGTCTATAGCCTCCGTGGCGGCATTGCTCAATGCATCAAATTTGCAGTGCAGTGGCTGAATAGTCTGGAAAAATTATATGGTCGTTGTCTCCGCATATGATTTGCATATTATTCCATATATTTTACATATTGATTATTATTGTGTTGCTACATTATTTCTCAAATTAAGATGTTTGCTGTCGCTAAGTCATTTTAGCTCTTCGCTCAGGAGTGCTCAAATGACATTGATTATTTTGGTTGGAGCAGTCGTTGTCCGTACGTTCAAAAAAATTGTTATTTAGCCAAAACGTTGACATTATCTCAAATGTATGAGCCAGGAATGCGTCCGATGTGAAGGTATTCCGGCACAGCGTGTGATAGTGTTCTCAGATGTAATGGCTGTGTGTGAGGTCTGTGTGTTGGTGTCTAATACGGAGTGTATCGGTCCATTGAAGGGCTGGCTTTTGTTTCGAGTGATTCTGTGTTGTAATGTGTGATTGATTATTTAAGCTTCTGGATTGGAGAGCGTATTCGCAGATTGGAAATTTAAATTATGAGCGCCGTAGTGAGATTGAGTGTGGAATTCCATATGACACATTTATCCAAATGCCGTGCAACCCGAATTGACAGGGTCAAACAAGTATTTGGAAGGAATCGAAAGTTTCATAGACAGATTCTTGCGTCTTCACTTTTGAGACGTTTTGAAAAAAGTTTTGAAAAAAGTTGGATATTTTCTAGATCGTCCTTCGATTGGAGAGTGTCATTGCATGTCCGCCACATGGAGAACGGAACGATTCTTCTATTTTCTATCTAGGTAGTCTATCGGCTAAATCAAGGACTTCACGAGCAGTGTCGTGCATCCAACTTGGATAACCCACACAACATTGCGGCGAAAGTTCTCTAATCATAGATCAGTATTTTTTTGAAAGTCTAAGGAAGTCTGTCAAGTTTCAACTCTCTCTAAATAAAGATGTTGGAAAAAATATTGATGGAGTATTTTTGGATTATGTTGCTTCTGGTCTTACCAGAACAGGCGCGCGCCAATTGGCTTCTGCAATGTTCTTCTTGCGTCGATCAAACATATTTTGCTGACGAGAAATTGAAGAATGAAGTGTCTGCAGCAGACACGGGACAACTTTTGGATCAGATCAAACGTATCCAGGTCCAGACGTTTGCTCATAAAGAGGAGGAGTTTTTCAATAAATTCTTCAACCGGACGCAACTCGGAGTCCTCGCACAAGAGTTGAGTCTCGTGATGCCCGAAGCTGTTGCTTTAATGCCTGAAAGGCGCTACACCAATAGAGATGGTGTTTCGAACGTCAACAAGGAGGTCCTGATGGTCAGGGATTCTCATTTGTATCCTTTTTTTTATTGTCGTTTGGGCTGGTTTTTCCCTTAAAGATCAAGAAGTCGATGTAACGTAGCAAGGTCAAATTGGACAATGGCGTCTTTACGATCCATTTTACAGCAATGTTTTTTATTTTGAAAACTTTGTATCTCTGTTCATAATCATTTTCTCAGGTTATTCTCCTCTTTGGGTGCCTTGAATCATCTCGCTCATGATTTCGACCTGCAGGAGAGTGTTGTAAGTGAACATACGCAAAGTTTGGGCTTTGTGAAGCAGGAGCAAGAATTAAATAAGAAGAAACGAGAGGAGATCATGGAACAACTGCTTCGGACGATTGCCACGACAGAGGTAATCGCCAAAGCACTGCAGTCAACGGAACTTCGATTTTCTGACCTTGAAACAAACTTCGCTCTTGTGAAACAGGACACAACAAGCAACACTGAAATGGTGAAACAGCGCATCCATGAGGTTGAGCTTGCCCTTGCCAATATGCGAAAAGTGTTGGAAAAGGAGGCCCAGGTGGATCTGGTAGAGAAACGGAAGAAATCAGAAATGGACCTGGAGAAGACACGCGTGCTGAAGGAAATCGAGCAGCTACGTTATGAAGAAGAGCAGAAGACCATTCAACTGCGCAACAAGGAAAAGCGAGAATCTGAACAGGCCATCATCAATATGCACAAGGAGAAAATCAAATTTGAACAAGCGGGGAAACTTGACGCTGATCTGAAAACCATTGATGCCCAGGAAGCTAGCAACCTGCGCCAACAGTCGGAGAAGGCGAAACATGAAAAGGAGATCAAGCTATTAGAAGTCGAATCGCAAAAGTACAAAGCAGATCAAGAACTCAAGGAAGCGATTGAGCGTGCCAAGATTGAGGAGGAAATGAAGATAAAGGAGAAGCGCGAAAATGAAGATATCCATGCACGTGAACAGAAAATGAAGCTGGAATCTCAGAAACAGCAGGTCATCGTCGCAATTCAAGCGACGGCAAAGATTGCGTATATTTGCACCAAATTTTTGAGAACTCTTGACACTGTCTCTGAATGATAATTACATACATTCACGATCGCACTCTCGCTCCGAGTGCACGTCCAAAATGGATCGCATTCAATGAAGATTTCGTGAAGAGTGTTGTGAAAAAAGTGAGACTTCTGTTGCAAAAATTCAGGATGTCCTGGGTTCAGGCTTTGTATGGATCGACACAGAACACTCTGTACGCCCTTGCTTCGTTTTTAGCAGTTATGGCTGGGATTTATTTTACGAGGGAGTTGGCCATATTGCTTCGTGAACAGCTCAATAAGCGTCTTGGGCGACCGTCGCTTGTTCGTGTCACATCGAAGAAAACCAGAGTCGGAGAAGTCCTCAGGTATACTGGCCAAAATTTGGTTCCATGAAAGAGTTATGAAAGGAAGAAGTCAGATTGTCACCAAAAGGGCTTGTGCCGATGCTTTTTATCGACCATTTATATCTCCAGTGGTCCTTCTTGGCTCTGTCTATTTTGATACGTATGCTGGTCAATCCTATTTCAGATTCATTCGCGACTACGTGTTTTTGGGATGTCTTTGTCGTAAACGTCCTGGACACGAGTTCGACGATGTGATATTGCATAAGCGGTTGGAGGAACAAATTTTCCGTCTCGCGAACGCAACAAAAAATGCGAAGCAAAGGGGTATGCCGCTTTTGCATATCATGTTTTTTGGGCCACCTGGTACTGGTAAAACGATGTGTGCGCAGCGCTTCGCTGAGTATTCGGGCCTTGAGTATGCTTTCATGTCCGGCGCAGATGTAGCTCCTCTGGAAGAACAGGCTGTGACCGAATTACATAAACTCTTCACGTGGGTCCACAAGTCAAGAAAAGGAGTGTTGCTATTCATCGACGAGGCAGATGCTTTCTTGGCAGTGAGAAACAAAAGTATGAGTGAATCGTTGCGAAACGCGTTGACAACGATGCTATATCACACCGGCACGCCGACAAGTCAGTTCTTGATGGTATTGGCCACAAACAGGCCAGGTGATCTCGATCCTGCCGTCTTGGATCGTATCGATGAATCTGTTGAATTTGGTCTCCCCGACGTCGTCGAAAGAGAGCGGATGTGCCAACAATATTTCAATATGTATGTCACGAAGCCTCTTCATATCAAGCTTAAGGAGACCAAACCCAGCAAGACTGGCAAAAAGCCTCTGGCGATCGACACCGGAATCGCTGGGTTGGGAGACCTTTCTGAGGACTGTGATAAAGCAACGATCGCAGAGGTTGCCAAACAGCTGAAAACGTTTTCTGGTCGTGAAATTTCGAAGCTGTTCACTGGTCTGCAGACACATGTATAATTTAATGTGTTTTTGAGTGGATCAATTTGGTATCATAGTTATAGCTTTAAAGTAGTTAAAGTAACAAGATTCAAACCGTTTAAGTCTGAATGGACCGCACCCAAAAGAGGAGGGTGATTCTCACAAACATAGTGCAGAAAGTTGCCTTTATCATTTTGCAAACGAAAGAATTAACGTCTGTCTTTTTTCATTTGCAGATTTGCGCACATATGAGCGGAGGCGCTGTACGATCGCGCAATCTTAAGCTCACGAAAGGAACCTTGCTGGAGGTGGTAAAGAGCAAGGTTGAGGAACACAATCGGACTTTGGATGTATTGGCGAAGGGTTATGCCTATGTGCATAAAGAGGGTTCGCCATCACTTCCAGGTACACCAGCGGGAGCTCCTCAGAAGAATTCCCCTCTTGGCATGAGCAGCAGCACCCGAATGGATATGTTACGAGCCAGTCTTGGTGAATATGCCAATCCGGCAAATATCAACATCAACATATCAAACAACAATCTGCAGCACGAAAACACAATTGGCCTAGTACAGCAACAACCATCAAAACACCAGCAAGCGCCCCCTTCAAACGTACCGAATGGCACAGATGCTCTGTCTGATGAAGCCAATCTTAACAACCCGACGGAGACCAAGAAAAAGGAGGGCAGTCGTAGTGGCGAGGGACTGGCAGAGATGTTTGGAACAGCAGTTTCCAGCAATAGTCCCAAAAAGCCACCCACTGGAAAGGGCGGGCCACCGTCTGTTCCAAGCGTAGGTTCCGCACCTACTCTGCAAAAGGACGATGAAGCCGGAGCTGCGAACAAACACGGTGCAACTACTGAGACCATGTCAACTTCGAATCCCACAAGTGGCAACAACGCTCCTGCAGAACATTTTTCGATTGGTTCCCCCAGTGATCTGCCCACATCACCTCCAAACCCGAATGTCCTGAAAAAAGAGCCATGGTATGATTCTCCAGACAAAAACTCAAAGAAAGGCAAGGGAAAGTCAACAGGACCGCCTATATCCCTGTCATCCGAGCAGAAGTCGGTTGGTCTGAGCACTGGCACTGGGGTCTCCGATGAAAGTAAAACTGGTGTAAACGATAGTACTGACACTGTGAGCAGCAGCTCTGAAAAGAAGCAGTCTGATTTTACTCCGACCTCTCTCCCGAATGCCAGCGTAAATGCTGGGATGCCAAGTATTTACAGCAATACAAATAGAGACAGCATTCCAAATCAGCAAGGGTTCGCGAAGAAGAAGCCCAAGGAAGCCATTTCGTCCCCTTTTGGAAAGAAAAAAGACACGATCCATGACATATGAAATGCGGCTCGCGTGAAGCTATTTTGTGAGCCGTATTGTGTAGTCGCACACTTTTGTTTTTCCTCATTTTTATACCAGCAAGCTAGCACGTCGGATGGAGACAGGAAAAGACAAGTTCTTGAATCTTAATGCTCAAAAAACAAAAAAAAATGAAATAGATACATTACTTTATTATGTGATCGTATAGATTCTGTGTGCGTCCCATTCATTTGGCAGAGCGTTTGACTTTCAGTAGGATTCACGGATGGTTCTTTTGTGAGAACTGACTGTCGATCCTTGCATGACCTGAACAGTGGCGCAGATGATGGATGACTCAACTTCGGCGGTTTGTCTTTTGTTCGCCAGAGTCGATTTTTTCTGTTCCGCCACATTGTAGTAACTCTGGTACGATTCCAAAAAACCAAAAGACGTAGTCGCTTGCATACACGCTGCGTCATATGGAAGAATGAGTTTGCAATGACACTGACGTAATAGACGTCTGGTTCGTGTTTACAGTTTTGGTATCCTCCTTTTAAACGCGGAAGGCGACTTACGGTCATGTTTCATGCACGAACTCATGTGGTCGCTTAATTATGTGAAGAGCTTTTTTTTTGGAGTATTTCATTCAACGCTTATGGTTTGATTCGGAACCACTGATCAAATTATTTGCAGTTTCAACTCTTTCACGATCTTTTGCCCAACACTTATTTCTTGGTTGATTTTCGTAATAATCGACTCTCACGGATTTGATCTGGATGGATTTTCGGTGTTCAATCATGTGGTGTAAGTTTTTTTCTTCTGCATTGCGTTCTCAGGTTTCGTATCAATTGTGATGAGGCATCAAATTCGGCTCAAAGAGGTACTTGAGATTATCGTCATAACCACGTGACTGTTAGTCTTCTGAATAATCTGGGTAAGCATTCAAAAATTTTGATGACGTCAAGTTGGCGTGTTTCTTAAAGATCTTGTCCCTATATGTCACCGGCTCTCCGTTGTACAGAATATTTTCCGTATCCACCTGACGCAACGAGTAAAACGTTCGTGGAGGTCAGGAGACCCAATGCTTCTGGAGAAAGAGACGGCAGTGAAGGCGATAGCCGTGTTTTCATCAAGAACAAAGATGGTGATGATTGGACAATCTATCGGAGTGCGTCGTGGTGGGAAAGGTTATGCTCTTTTTGTCGGGTCCCTGGTTGCAAAGAGGTGATCATCCTACATGGAGTGGAGTTGTATCCTGTTGAGATCGCCCACAAGCACCAGCCAGATTCGCAAAAGAAAGCTATCCATTTTCAGAGGCCTCACGTTATGGAAGTGAGTCAACGAGTACGACCCGCGCGTTGCGGTCTGTGGGGATTTCTTTTTGATCTAAAGCACTCAGCTCTGGTGATTCGAATGAGTAATGGCAAGGAAGTCGTGCTCGACAAAAACGCCGATACTGGTGTTTTGGTTAGGCGTCAGGCAGTTTGGGAATCCTTTTTAGAGACAGACCGATATTGCGGAATAGAGCACTTTTCAGCAAACCATGAAAATGATTCAGATGAGCCATCGCAACGCACTTCAGTGCATCAAGAAGCCACGTCTGTTGTCATTGATGCGGATCTTCTGAAAGGAGAATCAGTGCTTGAATGTCCCCAAATGAAGATAACAAAAAAAGTCACCAACAAAGGGCATACGTTATCACCTCTGTGCTCGTTTGAGGAATTATGGTCGGACATTGTAGTGCAAGTGCCCAGTTTTGTGGAAAGTATGGAGCGGAGTAATTGTCAACATTTTTGTCATGAAGTGTTAAAAGAGTTGTACGACCGACAATGGATCAATGCGAAGTATCTCTGTGACGATGTGTCATCCTTCTGGACATCCAAACGTAGCACAGTGCCATTGGCTGATGATCTATTTACAAATGACAAAGGCGACAAAAAGCTTGCGAATGACTTACTTTCTCTAGTGTGTGAATCACTGCGTAACCGGTTCTTCTCGGGCGGTCTGGGTGTTGCGAATTTGTTCGACGGTCGAGCGCTTTTTCAACACATCAGTCGCCATTTGATTCGTTACCCCATGTCGAATGACGATTCGACCCAGATGGATCAGCGCCTCGTGAAAGACGGATGGGAACCTCTCAGCTTTACTGCTCCTACTAGCTATCAAGCCTATCATGAGATATTTCCGTTTCCAAATCAGGCAGTTGCGAATGTTATGCAGCGGCATCACTATTTAGACGAAGACTTTAAGTTTCCTATTGTGGCGGCGCCATCGTTTGGTTGGAAGCTCACATCGGGCTTTTTTTGCAAGGCACGGATCGGCTTGTTTTTCCAGACGTGGATGAAGTCCTTCGCTCTAGTAAAGGACGAAACATTGTTCAAAATATTCATTGTGGATTTCTGTGTTCCATCTGAAAATGTAGTTCGGGCTTTTTCAAACGTCTTCTGGCAATTGCGCATTCTACTCTTGCGTCGTTCTTTCTGTTTCGATAATTGCAAAAATTGTTTTTGATGGTGGTATTTTCACAAAGTCGAGCAAATGGAGAGGCTCATCTCATGTTTCAAACTACCAGGGACAAAAACAAAAAGTATTCATTGCTGGAGTATCGGCGCCTTCTGAAAGCAGACTTTTCTCCACACAGAAAGGATGCCTGAGGAGGACTTGAATTTCTATGTTCGATATTACGTTGGACATCGCGGTAAATTCGGGCATGAGTTTCTGGAGTTCGAGCTTCGAAACAATGGAAGGCTTCGATATGCTAACAATAGCAATTACAAAAATGACTCAATGATCAGAAAGGAAGCTTTCGTGTCTCCTCTGGTGCTACAAGAATTAAAAAACATGATTGCAGACAGCCAAATTCTAGAAAAAGACGACGCTCAGTGGCCCGAGCCAGACCGTGTCGGAAGACAGGAATTGGAAATAGTCTTTGACAAGGAGCACATCAGTTTCACCACCAGTAAAATAGGTAAGCTGAAAGAGGTAACTGACAGCAGAGACCCAGAAGGCCTTAAATGCTTCTACTATTTGGTGCAGGACTTGAAATGCTTCGTCTTTTCGTTAATGTCACTGCATTTCAGGATTAATCCTGTAAGTAAGGCACAGGGATGAAATCTGGTTTTAATGGATCTGGCATGCAGAAAAAACCGTGACTGTAGCGGTGGGGGCGACGGTACATGGTACCCATATGCTGACGACATCTACTCTAGTTTGTTGAACAGAAGTATTGACTTTATATTCTCTCCGTTAGACGGGTGTTCTTCGTTTCTAGTGAGGGAGATAACATTGAGCGTGATTTATCGTCTGAACATAAAGCAGAGCGTGAGCGTATTTTGGAGAAATGAGTTTCTACAATCAGCGCAAAATCGGAATGCGGCGCCGCCATGCTATAGATGTCTGTAGTAAGACCTAGTATCATAACAATTCTTCTTAAATTCGTTGAGAGCGTGTTTCGAGAGCGTCGCGAGTATTCTTTTCGTAATATCCGAAAAACTATAAGAAGGCGCATTTCTTTTTTTAAGGTGGCATGAATATCTAAGATCGTTGTCTGGAAGACTTGGCAGCTATACGATTCTAAGATTGCAGTTTGCTCGACTCGGTTTGGAGATTCAAAAAAGTGCATTCCTTTCATTCCCCCGCAGGCATCGGTCTATCCATGAAGAAATAGAAGTTAGAAATTTGTAGTAGACATTGTGTTATTTTCTCTTGTGTTTTTTATTCAGGCTGAGATTGCAATCTAAACAGTGTTTCGTGCAGAGCCTTTACAGAACTCAAAGCGCAGCAAGATCATAATTCGCCTCAGAGATTCATAGCTCTCTTATCTGTCAGAAAGCTAGCAAAATTCAATTAGCGAGCTTTCAAAGTATACTGAGAAAGAGCATTAAAGTATACCGGGAAGCCTGTGAGTTTCTTTTCTTATATTCGCAAAGTAACTGTTTGTGATGTGTCAGTAATTTCTCATCGTTAAAGACTTTCACAGCGCATTGTTACTGTAGTTTCGCGAAGGTTCTAGCTCAATATATATTTGTATATTGCATACCTTGTTTCGTTTCGTCTTGAGTAGCAAATATCTAAACAGACCTTATAATATTCAAGCGGAGCTTGAGCCTTGTGTTTGATATATTCCTCACAGCCTTGATCTCTCAACCCTGCGAAGATGGATATTTTCCTATTCGTATTGGGATACATCATACAGATGGCTGCAGCATTTCTGCTGCTCTTCAAGATCTCGAGAGCACGATCCATTTATGGCCTCTCCGTTGACACGCAAATCTGTTTCATGCTTGCGAATGTTGTGCGATGTATCTGGACCCTAGATACCCGACTGGTAGAAACGACGTTCGCTTACCTGGAGTTATTGGGGTCAACAATCGCGAGCATAGGATGTTGTCTCCTTTGTTACAAGTATTATCACACAACAACCATGCATGCTATCAACTACTTGCGGTTTTACAGCCTCGCCGGAATCGCTTTGGTGGTGGCGTTCTTTTTCCATCCGTCAGACACCTGGATCGATGTGCAGATCCTGGTAGCCTTTACCATGTACATCGAGGCAATGGGTATACTTCAAATTTTTGATTTGCGATTGAAAGGACCCATGGTGCAGTATAAATTTGCGAAGTCCTCTTGTGTCATACGAATGGGACTCTCTGACGCCTCTACATCTGAACGACATCCTGATTGCTGTTCATGAAGTCGAAGGGCCGGATAACATATGGGTTAGCTTTAGAAAGTCATATTTGTGCCTTGTCGCGTAAAGTCATTACTCAAAGCTTTTTTGTTTTCATTCTTTCTGACAGGTCTGCTCCCGCAATTATGGCTGATGAGAAAGATGTACGACGTGGAGCCGCTGACATCGCATTACGTTGGTATATGCCGTTTCCAAAGTTTTTCATTGAAGTACTATTCCAAAGATTGTTGGCTCTAATACAGGTTTCCTGATTGATCATAATTGTGGCTGAAATGTGTCTCGTATTCAAAAACAAAATAGCTCTCCTGGTTATTGCGCGATTCTGCCGGATGGTGTTTTGGGGTGTATTGTTCTGGCAGGGTGAGCATTTCCTCCAGCTCTTCATAGCTGACGTGTTGCATGGCGTTCTATGTGCAGACTACATGTATCTGTGGGTGAAGAAATTGAGGTCTGGCGGGCGCCTCATCTACAATGCCCCCATTTAAGGAAATCACAAGACGACTGCTGACAGGGCAGTAATACAAAAACACGCATATGCAAAACAGTAGGAAAACATATAGTGATATGCGGGGTGTCGAACGGGACGTCAAGAAAAAGGCAGCAATCTAAGAATATGCTGAGTCAAGATGAATTGGAAAAGTTGATTCCAACGTTGGGAGTGGAGCATGATGTCCCAAATTCGAAGTCAAGTGGAGCAGGTAATCCCGAAATCGATGGGGAGAAAATGTCTGAGCCCGAAAATAGTGGGGGGTGGAGCGATTAATCCCGTGGTGTATCGGGAGTGGAGCGGTCTACAAACGACAGCAGTGAAAATACCAAAAAAGGTATGCTAGGTGCCATAGAGTATTTGCTTGCGTAAATTGCTGAGGGGGTCCCATGTTTCTCGGATTGTTGCAGTGACTCTGACTTTCATTCGTCAGGGTAACAGTCCATTGGTTGTTGTCGAGTGGTATTATGGGATGGCTACGAGTAGTAACCTTTTGCGTGTCGTGTGTATTTGTATAGGAACGTGACGCCTGTTCCATATATTGCATAATAAACAGACACGCACCGGATCTGGTCTTCATTCTCGTCAGAGGCATTTGTACGAACTGCGTTATCGTTTGCGTTTGTTTTCGCACAAACCAAACCTGCGAGTCGCGACAGTCAGATGACTGTCTTAATTTGTGGTCATCTTATCATATTGCAGAGCGGTCCACACACTGGCTTTTTTCTGTTGCAATATGATTGGTGACGAAGCATGGCAATTGTTGTCAGAAACTATTTTGCTAAACATAGAAAAAGGATATGATCAATATAACCATGTATAGCATATCTAGATGGGCGACAACAGGGAAGTATATTTGCGAATGAATGAACCTGAATCGAAATATTTGACTTTCAAATATTTCTTGCATTGTCAAAAAAACGAACGTTTGGATGATGGCATTTTGCGGCAGAAATCGCACAGATAGACAGTATCATGAAATTAAAAGTGGTCAGTCGACCCATGTGCATATACAGATGGTAGTTATCCGCAAGTCATAGTCACGATCAGAAAATCCAAGAAAGCAACTTGAGACATTCCATTCAATTCAAGAGTACGCCACTGGTCTTCAACATACGAAGAAAAATGTGTTCTTCAAACATCTCATTCGATTGAGGTTCGATGGATGTGGATTTAGTGTGTACAGGAGGGTGTGGGTGTGCACAGTCAGAAAAAGACGCGACCCTGCGATAAAGAGGCTTCGCAAAATGGGAACAAAAAACATAATTGAAGTCTTTGTGTTGTTTGGTCTCGTTGTTTGGTACAGAGACCGGCCAGATACTATTTCGATCTTTTGAAGATTGTCATTCGGCAAGCGATGATTTGCAGCGTCGTTACGCGTGCGGCTGCCAGCCCACGTTTTGGGGTAGGGTGTGGGTCGTCACTCCTCAGTCGGGTTGCTTTTCCGATGCAGATCAATGCGAATCTGGGGCGAACAAATACAAACATAGCGCGAAGAGGCATGATGACGCAGGCGTCATTCTTTCAGGAAAAATTTTTCTGGACACATGCCAACATTGGCCCAGTCTTCCTCGTTTTGTTGTTCGCATTCCCATTGTACCGTACCTGTAAAGATTTCTACTGGACACAGTCAATGAGAAGGCTCAATCGGAATGAAATCTACCAGGATCGGTATGATTGGTTGCAACGATCCATGTTGCAAGACGAAGTTGAAGTGGCCTGTCTGGCGAAACTTGATTTGTACAAATAATGAAGGAGCACTTTTTGGCTGAATTTCCGATGGCATTGCATGTATTGTCCAGCTTTTCGATTGGCGAGTCCGCGTCGTGGGCTCCGATCCCGATCATACGTCGAACAGCAGGCTTTTCTGTTTAGAAATGATTTAAGGGTTGAGATGACAACCAGTTCAATAAGTGACTTTTTATTGAAATAGTAGGATGTCCAGATCATCACGGACATAGTCTGTAAATGTATCGATGAGACACTGTTGGCAATCCCAAACTTTTGTGGTGTGCAGATTTGGTCTACACTTGTGTTCACGCTTTCATAGATTGTCGTTTGTTTTCTTATCTGCTCCAGAATGACGATTTCGCCGCTGTGTCTATTTCAGAGATTTGTGGCTCTTGAGTCTTTCATTCTTTCTCGTTGCGCAAGTATTTCATGGAAAGTTTTGCGACGAATCGTGAAGGATCTAGGATCCAAAATTTGATCGGATTTTCCGGTTTTGGAACAATAAGGAAACCTCGGACTTCGAAGTTTTCTTTATCGAAAAAATTTCAGTTAATGAATGCCTCATTTGTTGTGTTTGGCGTCTGGGATTTTGGAACGTGTAATGGTGGGATCTCTCGGATTATTCGAGAAGGACTCAAACAAGCGGTAGGAATTCCATTGTTTGTTGCAGAAATTTGCAGTCATGGTGGATGAGTCCCCCCGAAGAAATGGCAATGTTGCCACACGACACCACGATAGAATGATCGCAAATAGAACAAAGGATCTGAATAGGACGGAGGACAGCAGATTCTTTTCTGGACGCGATTCCGGTCCCCTTGCTAGCGATGACACGCCAGCTCCTGGCCACCACGACTCTGGTGACACTACCTCTGTTCACCATTGTGGTAGCCATTTTCCAAGTGAACTGAGAAATCATCACCTGACGAAAATGTATCCAGCGGGGAACAGCAACAATGCCTTCGTGATGTCACTCACAAACAGCTGCAGTCGGGGTCGGCCGAGCTTTGACGACGCAAGTCACCGCAACCGCGACTCGAGACAATCAGCTGGATTTCCACAAATGGGGGAAGTTAGCACAGCCAGGGAGTGCGTTCTCAGTTGTAACGACGAGTGGTATGACACAGAGGACTTTGAAGAGCTGCAAGTCCGAAGGGTGAACGGGGATCCTCTCAGCGTTTTTGTAGCTTGAATTTGATTCATTGATGGTTGCCGCAGCAGTCTTGAAGCCTGAACTTCTATCGAATACTTATCCTTTGACTTTTCAGTTTGCATAGCAAGTTTCTTACATGAGTTGGCTCTTATGATTTTCTGCTTTCAGAGCCTCGATTTCCTTTCCCTCAGATTCCGAACAAGCAAATGTTAACGTACAGCATTGGCATGTTGAGACCTCTTGTTGCCTGTGCAATTGCCGCTCCTAAATCTGTGACGACGATGTTGGACGTTGATCGCGACGAGTTTCTCAGTGACGACGACTTGGTGGTTGAAATCATTTCGGACCGGAAGAAGTCCGACTGGGTCATGCGTTCTCTCCTGATTGTGATAAAGAACGTACAATTCAACGCACCATTGACTGACATGCTGGGCAAACGGTCGAACTCAGAAGAAGACGTGCGCGTCATTGTCTATCAGATGGCATCCGAGGATCTCAATACGACAACGCCAGGCGATGAAAGCTTTTTGCATCGATATACTCGTGAAGAACGACTCTCGGTCGTGGATGCATTGTTGGATGCAGTCCCTAGATTTGAAAAGATTAATCACGTGAACGCACAGGGAGAGACAGCATTGCATGTTGCGTGTTATATTGGAAATGCTTACATAGTCAAACGCATACTCGAATGCCCATACTTCTTTAACCATGCATATCTTGATCAGTGCGACAACACTGCGTTCCACTACTGCATATTTCAAGACAGGGATAACTTAAAACAGCTCTTCGCCCCGCTCATCACGTCATATTCGAACAGATTCCCGAATCCGCGTGTAAGCGTATCCGTGCACCTCAATAGCTTGGAGGCAATAGCGCGGATGTCATCCAGACACACAGACTACTCTGGTGAGGGCCTCTCTGTCACGAACGCGTCTTCTCTCTCGGGCAGACAAGAAGGAGAGGAAATGTCCGAAAATGCAAAGAACCCGATGCAAAATGAATCGCCCAAAAGTGTTTCAAAGACGGAGCATATCATGCCGCACCTCCCTGTTGCAAATCTTGGTGGACGAGAGTTGGGCACACTGGATCTGAGTCAGGTTGCGAATGTCGAGGAACCCCCAAGCAATCCAGTAGCTGTGATCAATCCCGAAAACGGAGTCGATCCCACGACAGCCAAGACAGCAACAAACAATAATAGCACACTCGGCAGTTGTACCATTGACGCAATTGGAGACAATGCCATTTTTTACGGTGGCCTTGAAGAACGTTGTCAAAATAATATAACGCAAATAAGTCCTATCAATTTTAGGACCCACAGTCCGGGAAATCACAGAAATATTGGAACACCATCGGGCGCATCGAGGGAAGAGTCAAACACACCTTCTGTCTTTATGCAAGGAAGTGACGTGATAAATATCGCTCGCTTTTCGGGCCAACTTATAATCGATAACATACTTTACACTTCAGTGGACGGTATCTTCCAGCCAGTGGGTCTTTCTGAGGGTAGTAAGAGTCCAAGTGCCGTCGCAAACAAATCGGCATCAGTGGAAGTAATTGCCACAGAGCTCGCCAACGTGAGTCCGTGCCATGAAAGTGCCAGGGGGTCGACCTGCAATCCTACGACGCGTCCCAGTCCATTCAAAGACCGTACAGGTTATCAAGATCGTGAAGACCATCCGCCGCAAGTTGTGAACACTAGCATCAGCAGGACGAATGCCGGTTATCTGAAGGATTTCAATGGCGCTTGCTCTTCTTCGTATCAGTTCTCTCTCTTCACAAAAGAAGAGTTTGACCACGTGATGCACTTGTCTCTTGGAGATTCGCACGAAAGAGCAGAGGACGAGCACACTCCGGCGCGGAGCACCCTCATGATCGATGAGCAGACCCCTTTGAGTAGTCCCGATAACAAACACGGGCAGCACATGAAACCTCGAAGAAGTGATGTTCTCACTCTATACGATGATGAGCATGATGATGGTTCCAGAATCGTCGTCCACGCAGTTGATGATCCGAACAAGTCGCGAAATGACAGGCATAAGACTAAGAAGTCCAACAGTTTGTATCCTTCGCTCATTGGTTTCAAAGAGCACAGTCTTGGATATATTCTTGAACGTCACAAAGACGTAGCCTTGTTTCTCTTCAATCATACGATAAGAGCCAGCGGTAGCTTGACGGATTTTCTGCGGAACAAGGGACTTCGTGACATGGAATCAGCGATTTTTGCGTCCAATTCCATCCAAACACCGATAAGCATGACTTCGGGAGGAGTTTAATATAAGACTCGTACATTCGATTTCCATCTGTGCTAATGTCTGATATCATTTTACCGAGCAGCCAACTGTGATCGCATCTGTGGTTTGGCTGTATTGACATGTGTCCAGCGTCCACGGGTAGTGTGGCCACATTTGACAATGTAGGCAGACCGCAAATGTGCTTCGTTTTTGGTTGGGAATTCAAGCTTAAGCTCAGGGACAGTAAAAATTGGAGGATGTTCGAATCCCAGTCTACTCTTCTGTTGAATGTGCGCCAAATCAAAATGTGTGTCACTGGCCATGTTCTGAAGACATGCAGTTGGAATATAACCTCCAGTCTTGTGAAATTCGAGTGACCCAATGGGGTGTCACAGCGGCCCCATTTCCATGAGGGATTTTCAGAAGTGCCAGCTTTTGAGAAAGTTCTGAGATAAAGAAAAGACTCCAGCGGTGATGATGCCATTTGTGGAGTTTCGCTTTTCGTGTGTGAATTCAGTTTAATTTGGGACGCTTTTTTGTTGGCATTAATGTGGAAAACTACGCATTTGAGCAAGCTCGTAAGACGGACATAAGTATTGAATCCCTATCAGGTTTGGCATTTGTATGCGGTTGAGTATATCCATACCGACACTGTTGAACATAGCCACTACTCACGAAGATCTCTCAGACGCGTGGAAGATCGTAACTTAAAAGTTTTCGACACGTCATTTGTCATGTGGTGGATTTCATTTTATCTCCCTTTATTGTCACCCGTTTGGGCTGGTAATGGTTTGTCTCCTCAGAATCCGATCCGTTTTGAAGGTATGTATGAGTGGTGTGATTGTGGTACGGGAAGAAAGTCCGTCGAGATCTGGCCTGTTTCCCGGAGGGACGTCGGTATCGTTGTGAGCACCACAAAAGGTTCGATGGAGTGGATTCAGTTTGGCGAAGGAATGGAGGTGGATGAAATTTCGTGGCAGTGTGATGGACAATCATCAATTGGGAGTACGAGATTTGGTTCGGCGAAGAAGTGGTGGTCCATTCAGCAGTTTACCGAAGAGAAGCCGGATGTTTTTTGTCAGAAGGACTCCGGCAGACTCAAATTTGCAACCTGGGACGAAGCCGGTCAGGATTTTCCCTCGGGGTTTTCACCTGTTAATAACGTTCTGAGTCTTCCTTTCGTGTCGGGTGAAAGCGACTATTATTGCATCAAGATTCCAGTCATGTTGAAACTTCACACCACTGGTGACGTGCTCGCCTTCGCAGAAGCTCGACGCGTCACATGCTCAGACTTTGCGTCGACGGATCTGATATTCAAGCGCTCAACAGATGGAGGGAAAACTTGGGGAGCTCTGAAAATTGCGCGCAGTCTCTACGATCCTTTCGATCAGGCAACTCATCACACTGTGGTTGGAAACGCGGTTCCTGTGCAACTGAGCAATCGGAATCCTTTCTTCCCAAACAGAATTTTGTTGCCCCACAACGTCAACAACAGCAACCAGTGGGTGCAGCATTCCGACGACAATGGTTACACTTGGAGCGACGCCCGAAGCGTTCCTGAGGCCCAGCTTCCGGAATGGCAATGGGTTGCTTCTGGCCCACCTGGAAGTATCGAGCTGTCTGAACAACATCCCACAAATCCATTTCGCGTTTTATTCGGTGGCTATCATGCAAAAGGGAGGGGTAACCTAGCAAATAACGTTGCCCATGGGCACTCTGTTTACTCCGATGATGGAGGCGAAACCTGGAGGCTCGGTGCAGTTGGTTACGGTTCCTCCAAAAACAACACTGTCCACGGAGACGACAAAGAGGGCGACTTGCACTTCAATGAACATCAATTCGTCGAGCTCAAAGACGGGACCGTCCTGGCCAACTCCAGATCTTTGGCAATTCCGATGGTGGCCACAATGTATCGCCTCTGGGGAAAGTCGAAGGACGGGGGACTCACCTTCCCAGAAACTGGCATTATATCTGAAATGCACAACTCGCTTGACGGTAATGAAGGATCCATGGTAAGGGATGGCAAGAGAGATATTATTTACTATTCGGGCACGCATGACTTTCTTTACAGGACGGGGCTGTCCATTTACAGAAGCAATGACAGTGGGAAAAGCTGGTCGCGCATTTTGGAGGTGGATCATTTTATGAGTGGCTATTCCAGTCTTCAAATCGACACAAAGACCGATCAGTTATTGCTTCTCTATGAGCAAACCGACCAAAGGCAACTTGTCATGGATCCAGATAGATTTATCTTCAGGACGTTTGATCTCACAGATCTTGCAGATCGACCTTCGATTGGCCTATCTGTTTTGAGCCAGTCGTCTGACAATGACCTCGATGTCCCTCAGATTGAACAGGAAATTTGGATTTGAAAAATCCTCTGCGAGGAAATCCTTTTGAAGAAAATGCTTTTTTACTTAGTTAGTGTTGGCACGCATGGCCTAGGAAACGTGTTTTTGACAGGAACGTGTCATTGCGTTTTGGTTCAGCGCATATGCCGTAGAATAATTTCGAACTTCTTGTATGTATATCATGCACCATGAGGAGGCAGAAAATTAGCCATTTGCTGACCACGAGATACATGTAGGTGTGTGCGACATTCTGTTGAAATTCAAGCACGAAGGCACAAGAAACGCACTGCAGAAATAGACTCGAAAGCATTGACATTCTGGACGACTTGCGTCTTCTGACAGCATTCTGGCGACGGATTGATGTAAAGAGGCCAATGTTTGTAAGGTCGATTATCATCGACAGAGTGGCAGACTTTTTGCTGTGATACTCGCTCTTTTCCAACGCCAACATTTAGTGTGTCTTTCGTTTCAAATTTGCAGCGTCCAACTCAAGTTTTTTTGTGAAATTTGCAGCCGCCCGTGATTCATTTGGAGCGTGGAATAGCAGCCAAGCGTACGTTTTGTCTTTACGGGCGGTGACGATTGATTTTGATGAAACAACACACGCAGCAGCGAACGAGATTTCTTTTCAACCAGTGTTTTGCTCGGTTTAGTTTTATCTTCGTTAGGCTTCCTCAATTTCAATCCAGCGGCTGAATTTAAGTGGACCAAAGAAAGGGCGGTCTAAATTGATGGGCTTCTACTACTTATATCTGAAAAGTTGCCATCATGAGTGATGGCCCTTTGCTGAAGCGGCAAAAACGCGAGGATGGTCCTCCTGCGGGATATGTCGCTGGTGCAGGGCGGGGCGCGCGACCAATAATGGGCGTTCGGACCGATTCTGCTCCTTCAGCTGATGAGAAATTTGGCCAGGCCCCTCCTGGATATATTCCTGGAAAAGGCCGCGGCGCAACTGGTTTCGTCGGAGGTGTCTCCAGAGATGAGGCTGATCGAGATGACGATAAGACAGATATTGGAGACGGAGCATACGATGACTTCGCAGGCTCCTTTGCAGGGCTATTCGGTGGCAGCGTTTATGATGACGACGACAAAGAGGCGGACATGCTTTATGACCAGATCGAAGTACGTATGAATGAACGGCGAGGAAAATGGGTCGAAGCAAGTATGAAATAGGAGCTCAAGAAACAGCGAGCGGCAAAACCCACCATACAGCAGCAGTTCTCTGACCTGAAGCGGAATTTGAACAAGGTACGACTTGTCTTGGTTTTGTAACTGTTCTCAATATCACAACGACTTTGATGTATCACCAAGACCGAATTTGACTAGCCCTCTTTGGTGATGCACAAACAAAGGAATCAATGACTGTTTTGTGTGAGTGTAACAGCGCGCGTTTGCGTCTTGAATATCTTTTTCTGTGGCATTTTCAGGTCTCTCACGCCGAGTGGGAACATATTCCGGAATGCCAAGAGCATCTGAAGATCAAAGACAAAAAGAAAGCAAGCTACTCAGGAGTACCGGATCACATACGTGCTGGTGCAATAGGGTTGCAGATAGGTGGCGGCAGCGGACATGCAACTCCTATCGGATCCGGCGGCATGGGAACGAACGGCACAGGAACTCCATTGGGTCTCCGGACACCTATGCCAGGGGGGATGATGAGCGTAAAAGGCATGCGACCAACCACAGGTGGCCAAACGCCTATGATGCATCCGGGACGGAATATGTTGCCAGGGGGAACAAGCACGCCTTTGGGCGGTGGCGGAGCCATGACGCCGATGCAGATCAAGCAGTACCGACAAGGCAATGCTACTCCCATGGGTTCGTCAGGTATGATGACTCCAATGGGAGGGGCAAGATCAGCGATGTCAGGAGCAAGCGGAAGCGCATCCATGACGGGCACCGCGACAATGCGGGATTTGAGCAATGCCAAACAACAAAGCTTGATGCTCAAGCTTGACGGATTCGAATCGAGGGTTAGTAATACAGTGCGAGCAGATACTGAGGGGATGCTTACAGAGCTGCACACTCAGCAAGGAAGTCTCTTGGGCGCAGACGCTCAGGATATTCAAAAGGTATTATCCATTGACGAGGAGATCTTGCTTGAGAATGCACCTGTTGCAACCAAAATAGTGTTAAAGAAGCTGCTTAACCTAGGATTCTTGTGTGAGTCACATATTATTCTAATTCCCTCTTGTCTTTTTCAGACGCGACTGTTGATGCAAAGCGTCGTCCAATCGAATCCAGAAAAAGCAGAAGGATGGATAGCGGCTGCACGTATCGAGGAAATGGCCGGGAATATCTCCGCCGCTAAAGAGATGGTGATTCAAGGGACAAAGCACTGCCCGTACAATGAGGACATGTGGAAAGAAGCTGCACGTCTCGAAGAAAAAGGGAAAAACGTGGACGCCGCCAGGTCGATTATTGCCAAAGGTATCATTTTGTTCAGATCATTTGTTCCCGTCACAACAGAGGTTCTTCGATTTTGTTTTTGATCAAATAGCAAGAGGCTTTGTGATGAAATGTCCACGAAACTGGTATTTTGCACCAAAGGCTGCATACCTGCAATGCTGCTTCATTCTCCATTTGCAATGATATCAGAAGCGAACCCCAAATTTCTCTTCAGGCGTCAAGCAGAATCCCCAATCTGTGGTGTTGTGGTTGGAAGCTGCAAGGTTAGAGGAAACGGAAGACCGAAAGTCGCGAGTCTTCCGTAAAGCGCTCAATTTTATTCCTAACTCGGAAACACTATGGAAGGAGGCTGTCCGTCTGCAAGATACAGACGATGCCAAGGCAATGCTTCTGCGTGCCGTTCAATGTGTGCCAAGCTCAGAGAGTATGTGGATAGCGTTATCCAATCTGTGTACCTTTGACCAGGCGCAAACAGTTTTGAACACAGCACGCAAGAAAATCCCAGATTCTGCAGCCATTTGGATACAAGCGGCGAAATTGTTGGAAAAGGGTATATCTTTTTTTTTTTTCCAAAGTAGAATTTGAATTGCTCGGCGTGATCCTATATATCGTAAACTATTTTTTACAAGCAGTTCTGAATAAAACTAAGCACCAAAAGCGTGATATGTGACAGCGTGAATTTATTTCTCTTCTGAATTTCCTCGCGTAGGTCACCTTGCCGCTGGTGATAAATCGGCAGAAGCAGAAACGGCCATAAAGGAAAAGGTAAACTCAGTCATGGATCATGCTTTAAGAGCCATGGACAAGTCTGGAAAAACAGTGGATCGTGAAGAATGGACGAACAGAGCGCAAAAATGCGACGACACCGGCTACGTTTTGACCTGTAAAGCCATTATCAGGCACACACTTCTTCGAGGTCTCGAGAAGGAATGGAAGCGTAATCCAAAGATGGTGAAAAAACAGTGGATCCAAGAGGCAGAAACTCTGCTGGCAAGTGAAGCCGTTGGCACTGCGCGAGCAATCTACGAAGCAGCAGTTGAGAAGATGCCCGAAAAAAAAGGTTTGTGGCGACGATATGGCGAACTCGAATCCAAACATGGTACGCCCAGGCAGATGGAATCAGTTTTGCAAAGAGCAACCTCCCATTGTCCACATTCTGAAGTGTTGTGGTTGATGCGGGCTAAACACAACTGGTTACGAGGAGAGTTGGATCAAGCTCGAAGAATCCTGGACAAGGCCGGCAAATTTATTGAGTTTAGCGAACAGCTTGCTCTTGCGTCTGCCAAATTAGAATTGGAGTCCAAACAAACGGGGACTGCCCGACACATCCTGCAGCGTGCGAGGAAGGCAGTCGAGAGCCCCAAAGTGTGGCAGCAGTCAATACAATTGGAGCGTGAGGACGGAAATTACAGCCAAGCTAAGTCTCTGTGCGACCAAGCTTTGGCCGCACACCCCAAGGCCGCCAAGCTTTGGATGATTGCGGGCCAACTGATTATGGAAGACCCCCATCAAAATGCTACGGCAGCGGGTGCTGAAAAAGCCATGGACCTCGCGTCACGGAAGTTCGAAGACGGCTTGCAACAGTGCCCAAAGTCCGTACCTCTTTGGCTATGTTGCGTTGATACGGAGATTAAGCGAAAACGTTTTCCAAAAGCCCGTGTGTTGTTGGAGAAAGCAAGGCTAAAAAACCCAAAAAGCCACCTTCTGTGGTTCAAAGGTGTTGAGGTGGAGGAAATGGACGGAAATGAGAAGATGGCCAGTCACACGCTCCATAAAGGGTTGCAGGATTGTTCCAGTAGTGGGCTCTTATGGGGGAAGGCAATCCAAATAGAGCCAAAACAAAGCAGGCAAGGGAAAATGGTAGACGGTTTAAAACAATGCGAGAATGATCCATATGTGCAGCTGACGGCCGCGGAATTTCTCTGGCGCGATAAGAATCAAATTCAGAAAGCGCGCAACTGGCTTCAGCGTGCGCACAAACTTAACGAGAAACTGGGCGACACCTACGGTTTGTGGATGCTATTCGAGTTGACTCATGGAAGCCTCGTGGAGCAAAGAACTGTCATACTGAAATGTATAGACGCCGAACCTAACCAAGGGCTGAAGTGGAATGCAGTAGTTAAACGCGTACAGAATTGGCGTCTCTCTTTTGGAGAAAGGCTCCGAGAGTACCTCAAAGATACGTTTCCACAGCACTGGCCCCCTGAGCGATTGGAACCCGAAATCGAGATGTTGCTAAATGGAAAGTCTCGCGCAGACGCTCTCTTGGCAACAACGAGAAAGCAAGAGGAAGATCGACAGAGACATCTCGCCAAAGATGCCAAGCGACAAACCTTTGAAGAACCGTTCTTGGCGTCAAGCGTATTCACGGGCCATAAACCGGGTTACGTCTTCAAGCTTGGTCTTCTGGGTCAAGGCTACTACGAGGACATCGGTCTTGCCGGGAGAAAAAAAAACAATAAAGCCAGCCACAGCTCTCATATCGGATAATACCCACGAAGTATTTTCATCAAGAGGTTGGAAACAGTGTTCTGTCAGTTGCAAATGTTTTAGTTTTTAGTCTGTTTTCTCCAGCTGGTTGCGAAGCCTGGTTTGCATTTTGATTCTTTTCCTTGATTTCAGCATTGGACGCCAAATTTGTGCCAGACTTGGCGTATACCTTCTGTTTGAGGATGTTCCCTTAGTGCTGCTGCAGTTTTTGGGATTCCCGATGTCCATTTGCGTTACCAGACCTTCTCAGGCGGCATTCAGGGCGTCTTGTCCTGCAACCGTATCTCCCCCTATCGGTGCCAGTGTCACCAGCTCACGAAGTGAGTCGCCACCGAGTTGTGGACTCTTTTTGGAGTCCCAACCATTGGGAGGCTTCAGTGTCGGCCGTGTCCTTCTTCGTTTAGATGAATCACGGCGGAAAAACGCATACCTGCCACCAGAAGAAGTCGCATCGTATGTCCATTTCTTAGCTTGTGAAACACAATCGCGAAAACAGAACATAAGCACGCAGATAGAGGTATTGTTAGAGCGACTGTTTCAGCAAACCGAGATTTGGAAATCCACCTTGGGTCTGAATGCGAATGGTGACACAAAAAATATTCTGCGAGTCGATGTGAGACCAAGCCCGAACGTAACACGGATCCAAATCCGATCTAAAGATGTCGTTATGCTGCTGACATCGATACGCAAAATGCACAAGAGAAAGCGCCTGCACGTGACATCGTCATGTCTGCTAAACATCGAAGATGTAATTTTGCTTTCTGGGTCATGTTTTTCCAAACGCGAACTATCAATCGTTTTATCCGAATTTGCGGAATTATCTTTTTGCCCAATGCATTTGCTGAAGCATTTGGGAAAGACGGACTATTTCGTATTGCCGGAATCGGATGGGGTGTGTGCATTTGGAAGTACGCGGACGAGGCACCAGGAGATTGCACTTGAGGTTCTCCTACCTGAAGAGCAGAAATCAAGAGCACTTCGGGATTGTCACGAACATGTCGATACGCGCTCTCTGATTCAGTTGCTGAATGCCTACACCGGCTTCGTGAAAATACTCGACGGTCGCAACGTTGGATCACCTGTCGAGCATAACACATTGATCGACGAATATCAGAGGAAGCAAAGCTCTGATGAACTTAAAGTGGTGCAAAGCGTTATTGAAGAGATCCCTATCTACGCAGGTAAACTGTTACAGCCGAAGGTTCCAGATTTTTTGCCAATCGACTTTTCTTCCGTTGCACAAGCTTTGCAAGCTGCAGGCTTAGGACATGGCCCCGTCTTCACCCAGATCCTCTGCTCCGCGCAGGGCCAATTCACAAACTTTACTGACCGAGAGATTTCTAATCTTGTGAATGCCATCGCCAAAGCAAACAGAAAACATGAGATGCAGTTCTTTGAAATGATGTATCATTCTTTGCACAGGGCGTTTCCAGATTTCGCCCCGCAGGCCCTCGTGACTTTGCTGAACGCGTGCAGCAAACTGGATCTGCGAAGCCAGTTTCTGCTTGACGGTTTAACCAATGAAGTTATGCACAGAAGTGGGAAATTCAACGAAGCTGAGGTTGCGCTTTTGTGCAACGCCTGTAGCAACCTCGGTAAAAATGAAGAAAAGCTGATTCGTTTTCTGGCGTCTCAAATTGAAAAGCTTGCAGATATTAAGAAAGTGAGGCATGTTGCGATGTTTGTCAAAGCGTTCACATCACAAAAGTGGACCGGTGATACCTCCGGCCCTGGTGATAACAGAATTGGTAACTCCAGTCCAGACCTTACCGCTTCCACGATTGCCGGTTCGGAACATCCGAGGCTTCCGATATCACATTTAGCAGAGCGTATGGTGCGGCGTGTCACTTCTCATTTGCCTGTGTATGGTCAGAGCCAAAAAATTTCGTCAATGGATTTGTCAGACATCAGTCTGGGAATCCAGTTCATGGATACACCGAGTAGAACTTGGCTTTTTGAGGCTGTTGAAAGGTATTTGAAAGACGCAGAGCCTGATAGGGGGCAAAATATCAAGACCTCGAAGGATGCCTTCTCATTCAAGGATATGGCCATTATTGCGACATCTCTAACCTCTGCTGGCATCAGCGATCACGATTTGTGGAATAAGCTGGCAATTGCCTGCGAGACTCATAATTCGGATGACACCAAAGTGGACATTGCCACTCTGGTCAGTTTTGCAAAAGCCTTCCGAAAAATATCATCGTTAGGTGAGCCATTTTCGTCTCTTTCTGAGAAAACGCTGCTTCATCAGTGTCTGGGGCTGCCGACCAGTATTGATCGGGCATCAGACAAACACGAACTCTATGATATTTCCGAATCATCCGCGCTGAAAAACGCGCTTCACTCTGCGCAGATCCATGACGTCGTATCCCTGTTCCACAGCGTGAGTTCGGTCCTCTCTTCGAAAACAGATCCGAAGCAAGTCATGTACTCATTAACGCGGCTGTATCTGAGTCGTATTCTGGATGAATTCGAAGACATGGCGGCAGCTGATGTGGGTCTTGCATTGTCCGCCTTTTGCAATCTCAATCATATCGTGGCAAATCGTTTCCGGGTTCCACATAATGCCTTTGTGGAAAAGCTTTTAGTGCGACTGGCGGGAAGTAATGTCGTCTCAGGGAGTGGAAAAGGGGGAGCCGTTGGAGCGACACAACCAAACGATGACATCAATGCATCCGGGGTACCTGGAAGCAACACCAGTGCTTTGTTTGTAAACACCAATTATTCACAAGTTTTACTGTTCAGTCCAAAAGAGGTTGTGCAGCTTCTGCGGGATCTGCGACAGTCGGAATTAATTTTGGGATTCAACTTCGCGAAGCAGCAGCAAGTAAAGCAACACTCTAAGTATCTACTTTCTCGCCTGGATCTGAATACGGACCTGTGTTTGGAACTGCTTAATGCTGTTCCAAACCGTGACTCATTGCCGAGCGGTATCATGCGGCATATCGAAATGAATTTCGAGACCGATTGCCTCAAGAAAAATCAATCGCAGGAGGGGGTTGTTATGACTACCGGTCTTTCCCGCCTTTTCAGTCTTATGAACTCTCTGGCGCGTCTCGACATCAAACATGAGCAACTGCTGGATCAGACAATGAACTGGTATGGTTTGAAAGCTGGTCAAACGTTTGAGGCAGCGGTGCCCATACTGCATCCTGATGATGCTCTGGAGTTGGTGGTAGGATTGGCTCACTTTGGATGCAGAATCTCGGACGCCTATGTCGCGAAGAATCTGCTTGGTGCGTCGCTGTCGTCCGTCTTTCGCAAAGGGAGGTCGACGCGACAAATTTGCTGTATGATTTCGTCGCTTGCATTATTTCAACATATGAGTAGGCATCTTGGCCAGAGTGTATTCCAAAGGCGTTTGCTCGATCTTTATGCTGGCGCTCATTTTGAATTATCTTCGTCGGATTTTGAATACCGACAGCTCCTGTTGATGGCTCTAAGTTATCATCACCATCCGCGTCAAACGTCCGGAAAATGGTCGTTGCTATCACTGAAAGCGCTACGGGTGCTTGTCGAGGTAGCTGCCACAGAATTTAGCACAGATCCTCCGACTGTTTCAGCATTACAACGCGATGTGGCAGAAGCGACTGAAAACCTGGCGATGGACATCTATCGAAGCAGTTTAGAGGCTTCTGCGCATCCGTATTCAATTGATGTTTTGCTTTACAAGCTTAACAAGTCTTGAAATTTCGTGAAGGAAAGTCTATTTGTTGTTTCGATGAAGATAGTTATTACGTTTCGAAATATATGTAGGATGTAATGTTGACTGAGGGGAGATGTTCTGGGCCGTTTTGTGTGAGAAACAGAGTTCAGAATTTTTTCCGCGAAACAAATGAGTTGTGACCGAGAAGGATGCAGCGTTTTGAAGAATTGACTTAATCATTTTCTTACCATTTCTCAAAGACGCACCAAAGGGCGATAAAATGTTAAACCCGCACGGTCTAGTGCCAAGTAATCTGCAGAATGGGGGAGGATTTCAGCAGCAACCTGCTCAACAATTCCAGGTCTCCTATCACAATAATGGAGGTGGGCGACATTTTCTGGTGGATGGCGGGGGTTTTGGCCACTATGCCAATGGTTTCAATCAGTGCGCAATCAATGGCTTCAATCAACAACAAGCTGCCATCTGCGCGAGCCTGCCCATACAGCAGAATCCAAATTTACAGCATCAGTCAACATTGCAGCAACACTCAACGTTGCAGCATCACACAACGTTACAGAGTCAGACTCGGCAATCAACTATGCAACAACATCCAACGTTCCAGAACCAAGGTCAGGCGTTCCAGAACCAAAACCAACAAACGCTGTTGCAGCAACATCAGTTGCAGCAAAATCAGTTGCAGCAACATCCGACGTTTACCCAACACTCGCAAATGCAACAGCATCACGGCGGGAGCTGCACTGTGCCCGTCCCTGGCCCCAATATGCCTGTGCCTGGCCACATGCCTGGCATCGATGTCAATAATTTCTCTGGAATGTCAATTGCCAACGGTGGCAATTCCATAAATAACACAAGCATGGGTGTGGGTGTGTTACCATTAAGTGAATATGCTTTGCAGAATTACCTTCCGCGACATTCTCGTGTGGTTGAAGAAATGTTGCCGCGTGTTTGCAAGCCGGATTGCAAAACAACGCATACAATTGACATTCTGGATCACGGAAATGAGGATGCTCCAAAGTTGGCGGATGTCATTCGAAATCCAGGAGTGCACTTTTCGGCCCTTTACAAGGCCAAAGTGAAGGAAGTGGCGCGGCCAACACACCGGTGGAACAAATACGTAATTCGACCACGATTTCAAACAGAAAGGAACCACTCTATTCAAAAGTTTGTAAAGAGGGTGGATCAACGGAATGGCGTCATCATTGGAAGTGGAAAAGAATCATTTTCAATGGAACGGCCATTCCTGATGAATAGCACGGAGCATCAAGGGAGCACTTCATCCGAGGGAGCCACTGCTGTTAGAAAGGCGTCACGGGAGGGCGATAATCCAGCAACTGATGATAGTGATGATGACACGTTGAAAGGAGGCAAAAACTTGGCGAAGGATGAGTCTCTTCGTGCCTGGGCCAGACGTGATATCAAGATACAGCACCTGAGCCTTCCCGGATCACACGTGCACGCGGATTTTTATGGACAGCGCAAAGAGTACACATGCGGCAATCCGAGAATCTTCTGTCAGTTGGTATGTGCTGAGGACTGGAATGCATGCGATGGCGAGTCTTTCTATCGGCAGTGGCAGCATCCCATTCTTGAGGCTTACAACAAAGACCCACCGGAATTAAAGAATAAGCGCCTTTATTATTGGGGACAGGAGCGAAACTGGGAAGCTATTGTTGATCAGGGCGACGCGCTTACGCTTGATAGAGAGCATCCGGCGCATACGTCAAAACATGAACGTCATGTGGAAGCAGACAAGCAACTTCTTAAAACTCAGATCCGAGGAGCGGAGGTGCGTCGTAGCATGGCTGAGATGACAATGCCAGGTCGTGACGCGTTCGGGGCAGATAGTGGCGATGACATATCTGTTCACAGTGTAGACGAACTTGTAAAGCGCGAAGTCGACGGCTACATATCGTCGGCATCTGAGTCACAGTGGTCGAACACAGTCACAGGGAGGCCGCTGATCCAGTTGGGGCGGTCCAGATCTGCAGACTCCCTCAGCACTGTAACACTGGCAGAGGATCACATTCTTCCGTGTGATAGCAGAAGCCAGATCGAGGCTTTCGAGCACTTTAACGAACAACGGGCGGACCGCAGAAACTCAGCTGCATTCGGTGGAGTGAATGCGCTCAGGACCTGTCACGACAGCGGAAATGTGGCCGGCCATGGTGTGCCATACAACCCGAACCGCCACGTATGGCGTGGCCGAGACGGCTGGCAGGATGTACCTGCTGGGACAAAGACGCGTGGTCGACATAATCCTCATAACCTCCATCAACATCATGGCCATGTGGAAGCGACAGGCTGGCGCCAGACGCAAAATGGAAACTACAATCAAAGGCAGCACTGGCCAAACAGTTACAGCGCATCAAACTGGAACCACAGGAACATCGGCGGCGACGTCGGCCGGCATACGAGCAGTGCTGCGCATCTTCCAACATATGGAAACACAGGAAGTGAGAAAAATTTTCTGGGAAATGGACAGGGCATTTTTAAACAACTGACGCATAATGCCGCCAGCAAGAAATTCCCGAAGAGAGAGGTTTGGCCAAATTGCGATCAACCGGAGCATTCCAAGAGCAAAGACTCTTTCAGTCAGTGGTGCCAAAACAGACATTCAAATATGCCTACCGATGTGCCACCCTCTGCTCAAAATTTTACCAGCGCTGTGTCGGGGGAAGCGAAATTTGAGCAAACAGATAATCCTGTGAAGTGTACAAATGAAACAGGTGTCGAAAGTGATGACGCCGGTGCGTGCTCAAATAACATTGACGCGCGCATTCCAACATCTAAAAGCCCAGATGATCCAGACGCTCATCTACAAGGAGAATGTTCCTGCCTGAACTGTACTATCCAATTTTTGCCAAAAGAAGCTTCACCATCGCCAACGCGATCCGAATCGATAATCGTCGCTAAGTACCATCGAAGTCCCCGCGAAGGTACACCCCCACTTGAACCGATTCCAAAGGCTGAGCTTGACGTCGGAAAGACCGCCGACTGCGGCGCAGCCAGTAGCAGTAAATCCAAAGCGAATATCACTACAAGGGAGCCGAAGTTGACGCGACAGAACGCGGGATTACGGATTCCCGCATTTGCTGGAAAAGCAGTTGGTGTGCCTCTCCGCAATGGTGAAACAAGGCACACCACCAGTCGACGTGCAAGTCTAGGAAGCACGCTAGCGAGTAAGCCCCAGTCTCCCTGCCTAAAACTCGATGATGCCCGGCATTTCCCGGCCCTCGAGCCAGTCACCAAGGGAAAGGCCAACGGAAATCAACAAACAATGAACACGCGACATCGATGCAGTACAAAAACTCAAGGGGGAACGACACTGAAAACGGATTCATCCACGAGCGCCACCGCCACCGGAAGCTCAACAGGTTGTTCCACTGTGAGTAACGTGATGGCTTCTGCAGCATCACCTGCAGATCAACGCAGGGTATTTGCAGGCTCCATTCCTGCGATATCCGGTGTGAATCAAAAATGGGGAGACATGAATGACTCAAAGTTACAACGAGAAGGCTACCAGACTGTCAAAGGCGGCGGGCCATTGATTCAGAGGAAGCCTCACACTTCTTTCTTGGGAAATCAACCTGATTTCTTTGCCGATCACAGTATTAAACATGGAAGCCTGAGTGCACGTGGTGAGAGGCCTGCAATTGACAAAAAAAACATGAAGACACCCTGTGAAGCAGCGGATGCTATTGTGACAGATGGGCTCTTTCCATCACGAAGACCCAGAAATATTCAAGAGCGCTTTCGTCGCCACGATCGGAGTGCTTCTCGTGCGTCAAATCGTGCCAATGCTGGTGACTCTGATGCGGGCAGTGATCGGGGCTGTAGTCCCGACAAATCTGAGGCAAGGGACATGCCTCCTCAGGGAACTCCGAGGCGCATTCGACCGCCGCAAGGTCCGGCTCCCATCACCTTGGACACAGTCTGCGAAAACATGCCTCATGGTATATCTGTTTATAAAAACATGGACTTCTTGCATTATTGGAACAGTCACTTTGCGCAATGCCAATAGGTTGTTCAACACCATTGTCACAAATTTATTCCTTTATCCTTTTGCAGATTCAGCGTGGAGGGCGCCGCTCATTCAGCAAGGATCAAAGTGAACCGATACCTCAAATTATCTGAGTTTCTGAGAAGTCACGAAAAACGTCGTACGAACAGCGATATCACTGACTACCGAGATCGCCATGGAGCTTAATTGTATCCAGGAGACTTTCGAGATGGCAGTGATTTATCGAACCTAAAGAACATCTCTCAGACGATTGTCACGAGGGAACAAAGGGCAAATATTCGTTATTCGAGGAAGTATTCCTCTCATATAGATTGTTCAGTGCTTTGGACGTGAGCATTACCAGAGAAGGTGTCCGGATTAATAATATTCATAGACTCCAAGTCTATACTGGCAATGAGTGCAGATGTCAGCATAATTGGTTATATTAGGGCCAGTGATGATCAGTGATGAAAGTCTCGCCGAGATAATTACATCCTGGCAAGCACTGCAATTTGCGCGGGGATGGTCGTTGTCCTCTTTTGTGGTCCTGTTTTTTCGATATATCGAGATTCCCTGCAGGTATGCGTTGTTGAGGAATGTTTTTCGTTTCCAAGGAAGATCGTTGACATTTGAGTGTTGTTGCAAGGACAGAGGACGAAGCCGTCATTGATTCTTCCGGTGTTACCCAGGGAAAAGTGCGCGCGTCGTTGCTGTCAGTCTTATCCATTTTCATTATTGTAACGAATGTACGGGGACATGCATACAACATATACTTGTAATATCATATAATATCTGCTTGTACATAAAATTTGGACTACATGACTCCTATTTACAGTTTTTCGCAGACCTTTTCTGAGTTTCAATATCAAGTGTGTTATCAGCTGGTAGAGTTTAATGATTGTTGTTGTCGGTGAGATATATCAAGCTGCAATCTCTGTAGGGGTAATATTATCCATCATCAAAATTAAATATCTGTGGTGATCACACGGATGATTGTGGTATTTGTCTTTTCTGGTCTATCGGTACATCAAGTCAAACAGCAACTCTCTCGCGCCAGGGTTGCAATGTCATGGTTTTTTGGGACAGTCACAGTGTCTTGATATCTTTTTCGAGCAATCAGTATGATTTTGTTCGTCACACACACATATATATTAAGCAAGGGGTATCATAATGATAATTTAAAGGAAGCTGGGAAAAGCTATCTTGGCATTGTCGTAATTCTCGATCAGATGATCTCGTCAAATGGCACAATATCAGCATTTCAGATGTGTATCTCAGAGTGTCACAGGACATCCCGTGTGTTCCGAAAAGTCTGTGGCGATTATGGAATGCTTTCACGGAGGAGCAGTCGAGCGACGATTCAGGCGCATAGTTGCCCTTGTCAACGTCTGTCAATCGAAGTGATGTGAGCTTTTTTCTGCGTTGGTTGAGTGCGATCGTGCGCGAGATTCGGGCCCTTTTCGTGAGATTGAGGATTGTGGCTGGGAGGTTGAGGATTGAGATAATTTAAGGATCGAGTTGGTTGAGTACTCTGGGAGCATGATTCAATGAGGAAGGGTTTCTGGGATGATTCAGCTGCATTTGCGACTGGTAGAATGTCTTTCCGGAGCTCGACTTGGCGGCTCGCCGCTGGCGAGCTCCTTCTTTTTTCATTATCTCCAGGACCTGCAGATGGATTTACCTTATTTGGAAGAGAGCAAAGGCAAGACATTGAGAAATGGAATACGGCAGAGGTAGCAGCTTCAGTGGGACAGCTGGTATCCGCAGAAGGTGCAGATGCCTCGAACGATTTTTTCCTGGCGCAGTTCGATAGGGGGTGGTGGCGTTTTTCCGAAGAGCACAACATACCACACATCGATCTACCGACTGCCGAGAAAAACCTTGAGGGGCATGTGCCGGCGATCGCAGTGGAGATACTTCGAGAAAAGGGCGGACAGAAGCCGCTTGCGGACAAGGTTGCGGAAGCGCGCACCATTTTGAACTTGCAAATCGAGGATGCTCAAAAGGAAGTTGACGACAAGCTGGTGTACTGCCATACAGTTGAAAAGTCGGCACCGAAATTGATTCAAGACTTAGAAACCGAACTGAATTTTGTTATTCAGGAGCTCAATCATCTTTCGGCGCAGAGGACAAAACATTTGGCGCGACAGCGGGACGCAGATCAGAACATTCTCGCACTGCAAGAGAGGCAAGAGACTGAAAAAATGGAGCACAGCAGGACACTGGAGGGACTGCAGGACGAGCTAAAGAGAAAAGAGCGTGACATCGAGGCATCCGGACACATCAACAGCATCACAAAGTGTGGACACTGGCTTGATGGGAGAGGGGCTCCGACTTTTCTGCAACAGGTGTCTTCACTGGGAGAGCACCTTCAAATTGTATCACGCGTTTGCAATCACGGCGACAGGGAACTAACTTTAGCAGTCTGTAGAGAACGCCTTTTCATGGCGGAAAGCCTCAACACACAGGAAGATATGCTCATGTTAAGCTCTCCACAATTGCAAGAGGCTGTCTCAGCAATAGCAGATGTGGACCTGCGAAGATCGTTCTTGGAACTGATTTTGTTGCATCCCTCTGCCGTCGGGGAACAGACGAATGAACAGTTTTCTCGGCAGTCAATCAACCAGCGTCATCACCGCCGTTGGCGGATGCTCTCTGGGAACAAGACGAAATACGAAAGCGTTGGTCAAAGAAAGAACCTGGAAAGTTTTTTGCTCTCACGTGATTTCGGTTTGTCACAGACGAGCAGAATCTCAATTTCCAAGCCACAGGGTATGGGCAAGTGCAGCTGTCCAGCGGAGATCGATACAAATTGTCATGCACTTAACGAGAAAGCCGCTATACTGTACGGGAAAGCCATTGAGTCTGTGGATGTGACAAAAAACAACATTCAAAAAGCGGAAGCAAATTATGCGGATAAGGTAAGAGAACTGCAGCTCAGTTTGAAGCAGGAAACGCACATCAAGGGGGAGATGGGACAGGCTTTGGTTTCAACGAGTAAACGCATCCAAGTTGTTTCGGAAAAGCGAACTAGCGTGCGCAAACAACTGGACGCAGCAACGAAGGACTACGAAACGACGAAGGGCCAGTGCACCACGGATCTCCGCGAACTTGTAAATGTGAAAATATGTAGTCTCAAAGTGATTCGAAACGCAGTCCACAGTAAGACACCACCAGGAGCTCCCGCGTCTGCGGCAAACAGCGGAGCGTCTGCGCCTGATGTTGCTGCTCCGACAGTTGCAGATGCGGATGGAGGCGTACCACGTGTTGTCGATTGTGCGATGTCCAATTGGGAAGAGATGAGTTGTTTATCAAAGGAGGCGCCCCACGATCCGATATCCTGTACAAATGATGGTACCGGAGGTATCCAAGTGTGGCGACGGATAGTGAACCAAGTGAACAACGCGTTCGGGACGAGGTGCGGCCCAGAAACAATGGAAAAGCCGTGTGCTCAAAACCACTGTCCAGAGAACTGCGAAGTGGGAGAGTGGAGCCCCTGGAGTGAATGCTCAGTCGAATGCGATATGGGGACAGAAAGCAGAACGAGAGACGTATATAAAAAACTTATTTTCTTCGGGTCTGTCTGTAACGGATTATATTTCAACAACTTTTTGTACGGCCACTGATTGCTAGCGCGTTAAGCAAGATATATATTTTCACTATAACATAGATTGTTGCACCTCAACGGTTTGGAGGGGATGTTTGTCCCCCACTATCGGAAGATCGTTCCTGTTCAAGAAATCCATGTGCTTTGGATTGCGAGCTAAGTGAATGGACGGATTGGGGATCCTGTAGCGTCGCATGCAACGACGGTTTAAATACAAGCAAAAATACGCGAAAGCGTGTGAAGAAGGTGGCGAAGCCAAAAATAGGTATGGGGAAGTGCCCAACATCCATCAGTGTGGAGCGTCAGCAAGTCCGTGTCTGCGAGACCGGTATTGATGTGCCGTCGTGTCCGACTTTCAGTGACCCAGCGGCAAATGTTATGAGAGCCATGCAGGAGGCCGCAAGGGCAAGTGGGACTGTGATGCAGCCAGGGATGGCGCCTGGAGATGCCGCCATGGAGGGACTTCTTCCTATCGGACAGAAAGCCTCGGGCACAAAGAATCCACTCGAATCTGCGCAGGACCTTTTTCCCGGGACTTTTTGTAGCAGCGAGGAGGGAGAGCAAGACGTTTTGTTAGGACTCGACTTGTCAGCTGGCGTTGGCAGCATCGAAAATTTTGCACATCTTCAAACATTCACAAAAATGTTAGTACGCAGGTTGACTCAGAACACGGGTGTCAGAGTCGGCCTTCTTTCTTATGGAAACGGCGAGATTATAGAGCCAGAAACCGCGGGCGCTGGGGTATTCTTATTTTCAGAAATTGAGTGACTTTTCCAAGGGTTTGAGTCCAAAAGCAATGACTCAAGTCTTGCAGTTGAGTTGTCTATCTTTTTTTCTCCACACAGTTCCAATCTGCGACCGCTGAGCTAAAAGTGGGCCTGTCCATGGAAGAAAAAACCGTATCGATGTCTGCGGCAATAGACGGCTTGGAGTGGTCACGAGGGTTTTCGAATGCTGCGCAGGCTCTCGCACTGGCTGCGAGTGAGTTCGAAACATATTTTCGGCCGACAGCGAAGCAGATTCTTGTGTTGGTAACCGACGGCAGCGTGCCTTCCGTATTCAAAAAGGGAGTGAAAGATGCTGCTGCGAAGCTTCGAGATATGGGAGTGCGTTTGGTGATCGTTGCTGTCAACGGTCAAACAGCCAGCTGTGTCACCGATTTAGCAGAAATGTCAGCATGGGTTGGTGAGAATGACGTTGACAAGAACCTGATTCGGTTGACGGGATATCCCCAGCTTACCAAAAAGTACGCGGACAACGTAATGCTGCACGTTTGTGATGAAGTAGATCTCTCCTTGTTCTCGAAAGATGATGTCAGTAAGCTACTCGAGCCAGATCCCATTGTTGCGTCGATCTTGAAGGGTGGTGACCCGAGTCCATAGGTCTGAATGGATTGAAAAACTTGGTATGCAGTGTTGTAATTGCGGCGATCTGAGTGGTCAACTCTTTTGTGGCGTTGGTTGCACAGCTTTAATATCTTGTGGCATGTTCGAAATGTCATCCGGAGTGTTTTACATGTGAAGATTGAGTGAGAGAAAAAGACCGAGAGATCAAGCCAAGATCAAATCTATCATCTGCTTAGTGAAACCTAAAAGCTCCTTGGTGAATGTGATAGCGCTTTCGCGACACTTTCTCAAGGTCTATGTTGATGATATACAAAATCTCATTCGGTGTGTGTCGTGATTCTTCGTGGTAAAGTGTGGGAACAAAACCTTGGCAAAATGGGGGACAAAGAAGAAGTGGGCCCATTGATGACGGCAGCTACAATGTTTTTGAATTTCACGGTGTCGGTCTTGATAATTTGGGTGAACAAATATGTTTACAAGAGTGGGTTTCGGTGGAACACGTCCATGACGGTCCTCCATTTTGCTGCAACATATTTGGGGCTCTGGATCTCGGCAAAATTTTTTGGATTTTTTAAGCCCATTCATTGCCCTGTGAAAAAAGTGTTGCCAATCTCATTGGCCTTCTGCGGGTTCGTCATCTTCAATAATTTGAGTTTACAGTACAATCCAGTTGGGGTTTATCAACTTTTGAAAGTTTTGACAACTCCTGTAGTTGTCATTCTTCAGCTCGTATTGCATGGCACGAAATTGCCCTATAAGCAGGCCTGTGCGTTGGTTCCGACGTGTATTGGTGTTGCGTTGGCAACTGTGACGCATTTGGAAGCGAATATGTGGGGTTCGATATTTGGAACTATTGGAATAATTTCCACGTCACTGTACCAGATCTGGGTGAAAACAGAAAAAGATAACCTCAAGCTAGATCCACCGCAACTTCTCTTTAATCAAGCCAAAGTGTCTTTTTGGATATTGCTGGTTTTGGCGCCATTCTGCGAAGATGTCATTCCAGATCCATGGAGAGATGCAGTCGTCCGCAGATTGGGTCTGGAAAAGTATTTTGAGATCAAGAGGGGTAACCAATGGCTCAGCTCCAAGGGTGGCGATGCTCTTTTAGATATGCAATGGTACAAGCCAGAAGTATTGGCTGCAGTTCTCCTTACCGCTGTCTTGGCTTTCATCGTCAATTTGTCAATATTTTTGACCATAGCATACACGACGCCAGTTAGTTACAACGTTCTTGGCCACGCGAAACTGTGTTGCATATTGATTTCTGGATATGTTCTATTTGGTGAAACGGCTACCGAAAAAAATATTCTTGGTGTCTGTCTCGCAGTTTGCGGGATTATGTGGTATACGCATTTGCGAATGCAGCCATCGGAGCCATCGAAACTTGCGGAAGACGCGAAAAAAAAGGATTGATGCCCGCCCTGGGTGGGCGACCAGAAGACTGATTAGACACCCACAAATTACAACACTCATGAAAGAAATGTGATGACCAATACTGTCAGCAATGAGACAGTGGATGTGGTGTATCCCACGACTGCGTTTGAATTGTCATAGTCACAAACTTCCAAATGAAGCGTTGTTTGTGAACTGGCTTTGGATTTGTTGTAATTTGTCCTGAGTTTGTATCAACGGAGTGTTGTGTGGTCTGTGAGTTGGTGTTTTCATCATTTGCTCCCGAGAATAGCGGCGGCGATTTCTGTCTGTCTTGATTCATCAAGGTTTTGGGGGGCGACTCTTGGGGGTACGCCAGATCCTCTAATTTCCGTCATCATGTTTTCGAAACAAATTATCCATCATGTTGTATTTGTTTAAGCTCAAGCTAATGTATCGTTTATTATTCTGAGAACAAGACGCAGAAGGCCGGCATCATTTCAGCGTTTTTACAATGAGAGTCCCAGGTGGTCCAATTGATATGGCGCGAGGATTGTTGCGAGTCGGAGTATTAATGTGCCTGTATCAAGAGGTGGCAATTGGGTTCGATTCGCAAGCTTTCCAAGCATCGCCAGATCAAATGAATCGGGTGTGGAATATTCCAAATTGTGAAGACGTCACCGCAGAATCCTTGGAGCCAGGCGGTCAATTTCATGGCCAAGTCTCTGTCCCTTGGGGGGATTTTCGTATGCGTATCGTAAACGAGACACAGTACCCCCACAATTTGGAAATTATCATGAATGACATTTTCGCATCTCTTTTGGGGGAGGCAATGGAAGCTGGAAGCACGGAAATGATGCAGGAAATTCTGATGCGGGAGTCATACGCTTGCCTTTTTGGAGTTGCTGCGAGTCTATATTACTACACGCAGTATGTTCTACAGTTCGAGGAGGACCTCGATGGGGCCTTTCTTTATCATTCTCTTTTTGATGTCTTCTTCGCTGGAAGTCATCCAGAGCTCCTGGACAAAGCAGATTGGGGCTTCAGCAGTCGAGATGTGACTGTTCTGAAACATGTTCTACTCAAGAGAAAATTTGAACGGGGTTTGAAGAAAAGGGAAGAGGCAACAGAGGAACAGCGAAAAAACAGCATTTTGGAAATATCAGGGGGGCGAAAACAGTGGTTTCTCGACAACAATTTGGAACACGTCTTCCTCTCCGGTGGAGGGAATACCCGACGAACTGCTTCTTCACTTGTTGAAGATGACGGTGATGAAGAAAACCAACTTCGTCTGGCACAATTGAATTTGGAAAAGGAGAAAGAGCAGCCCTACTTTGAACTTCACAAGAACGAAAATCCCGCCGACTGGTCACTCCGAACCAAGAAGCAGGCCATTTGGCTTGTACGTGAGAGTGATAAAATGAAGGAGGGCATCATTCGGCAGAACAATCAATTGATTGAAAACAACTATTTAAAGGGACAGGCGGCGGTCAGAATTTACGTCTACGATGTCCTGAAAGTGCCAACCTTGTTTAACCACCTTGCACAAGCCAGCTCTTTCTGCGGCAGGGGACAGTGGGCTGCTGAAGTGCATTTTCACGAGTGGTTGTTGCAATCGCAATACCGTGTCCTGGACCCGTACGATGCCGACTATTTTTTCGTTCCTGGATATGCGATCTGCATTTTTGAGGGTGGCTTCCTGAAGCTACCAGAGATAGATATGGCATATCGTCAGCTAGTAGAAAATGAATTATGGTACTTCAAAGGTCGCGAGAGACAGCACATATTCACGTTCGCGAGTGGTATGGGTATCAACGTCTTCTTTTCGTGGAAGGAGGTGTTTCCCGAGTCCATATTCCTCACTCCTGAGACATCCTTGTACAATGACTTCCCACACATTGTTGTGGCACCGTTTTCAACGTTCAAAGACATTGCAATCCCAGGCTACTTGCATCGGAACGAAATTTCCAGTTTAACTCGTGTGGCCCGACCTGTCAACGAGAAAAGCTATACAGTTGTCTTTTTCGGGCGTGTCGACCCAAGTCGTGGTGTGCATCCAGCCCTTGGAGGAAAGGATGTCCGAAATGAAATCGTCAAAGTTCTTCAGCGAGGAAAGAAAATTCGCGATGCCGATGACGGGGTGGGCCGATCTTCTGACGCAGAGACGAACAGAGAGACTGAAGACGAGCAATTCAAGAGCAAAATTTTAGAAGAGATGGAAGGAAGTGAGGACAGCCAAAGTGACGAGTCATCTCGTGGCGCCGTTCTCGACGTTGACCCTTCAAATGCATCCGATGAGTCAAACAGTATCAGTAACAAAGTTGCGGAGTTCGTTGAGTTCGCAAAGGAGAATGACCTGGAAGGATTCTCTGAAAAGGTTCAGACCTATTCAGATGTCTTTGTTGGTTATACAAACTTGGATAACATGCATAATTTGATGGGTGACAGCAAATTCTGTTTCATCCCCCGAGGGAAGTCAGCATGGTCCTTGCGATTGTACGAAGCGTTTTTTGCGGACTGCATCCCTGTGCTCCTTAGTGACTTCTGGGAACTTCCGTTTGAAGAGTTCATAGACTACTCCGAGATTATCATACGATGGCCAATGAACAAGGTATAAATTTAATGGCATTGATTCTTTTACAAGTGTATGTCTCCACATACGGTCACTCAGCAAAGACGGCAAGATGATGAATCTTTGACGGATGTGCATATAAGACAAAACAAAGCGATGCTTTTTCATCTCCCTCTCAAGGTGACATCACATCTAGTGGATTATCTGAGATCCATTCCTTTGGGCATCGTCGACAGAATGGTTGCCAAAATTCACGAAGTGCGATGTTGGTTTGTTTATCCGTCTATTCTAAGTGAAATTCATTATTCCAATCCCGATGACAATAATTTGCCGTGGATCTGCAGAAATCCACAACAATTCGCGAATGACGGGATTCTTCGCGTCCTGGCAAGAAGAAATATTGGAGGTCGCCGGACGGAGTTTTCTTTTGCGAGCGGCGATCGATATATTCCACGTGATCGAATTACTCCCACTGTTGTCCCAGCAGACAGCGCAAGTATAGAACAGCATCCGCAAAGTAAGTCAACAGGAAAATCCCCACCAAAAAAAGAAGAAGTAGCCGATGTAACGGATCTAAAGTCAGAGAGGACGCTGGGAGAAAATGATCCATCGCTGCATGGCGCAGCAGTGGGTCAGGGTGATTCAATTCTCAGCTGGCTTGGTTGGTGAGAAATCGAAAGAGAGAATTTGTTTTTGCAGATACGTTCACACAGGTTTCACATGCGTGTTCATCATCAAGAGAGAGTGGCTGGCTAATGACGTTACATGGCGTCCACAAAATGCGTGACGGATCAGCATCAAAAAAATAGTTGAGGTCCCGTGCAATGGTATGCTGATACTGACATTGCGCGGAAGAATTGGCCAACCTCACGGACCGCTACAGATGAACAAGGGCGATCACATTGATGTAGCAGCAAGCATTGTGAAGGTAAGTTAGTCCAGTATTCTTTGCGAGAATGGGTGGCGTGCTTGGGTCGTTTTCAGGGCCGTCTATCTTATTCGGAAATAATCTGGACAGATATTATGAAGTGCAGCGTGTGCGACATGGTCGACGAATCCCACTCGGCTCGGGCACAATGGGAGAAGTGTGGCCGGCAACGCACAAGGCTTCGAGGAAGCTTCATGTTGTCAAATCCATCCAGAAAGCCAAGGTGACTGATCCATACATAATCGAAAACGAAATTCGTGCCTTGAAAATGCTACAGGGTCATCACGGAGTTGTAACTCTTTACGAAACATTTGAAGAGCCAGAACGTTGGCATCTGATTTTCGAATATCTGCCCAAAACGCTCGAGGACATCCTTGACGTCGAAAAGAAGAACCGAGATGAACCACAGATATTGATCTGGGTCACTCAAATGGTGGAAGCAGTGTTTTATTTGCATTACGAATGCAAAATCATCCACCGAGATATCAAGCCCAGCAATTTTTTGGTTGGGAGAAACCATACTCTGAAGCTCGCTGATTTTGGTGTTGCATATTTGGCCCAGAGTACGAAAAAGAGTCTGCTTCATTCTTGGATGACAACCAATACTTCCAATAATAGCGGCATGGGTGCAAGTATTGCAAACGGCTTTGGGGAAAGCGCGGCTTCCCTTGTTGCTAATCCCTTGCAGACTCTCGCAGGTGCAGCTGGAGATTATTTTTCAGTCTTTGCAGGATCAAATGACGATGCGGAAGATGCAGAATTATTGAAGCAGCTTCGTGAATCTCATAACAGACCGACGCAACAACATGAGAGTGGTGCAAGCGAGAAGAAAAAGAGCAGCGGAATCAACGACGAGAATATTTCCATGAACAAAGTTGCCGAGAGAGAGTCGTCATCGTACCAGTCAACCGAATTTACCCGTGGAAACATCGAGCACTCTGCAACAATGACACGCACGCCTGTCGTGCCGAGTGGCGTATTCTCCACTGTGAGAAACGTTCATGCAGAGTCCAATCTCCCAGAGCTCAAGCTGACTGAAGTCGTGGGCTCTCCAGCTTATATGGCCCCAGAGCAACATCGACTGATGTTAAAACACAGGAATGCTCATTATGGCTTCAAGGTCGACGTCTGGGCACTCGGAGTGATGGCCTACATACTTTTCACAAATAAACATCCTTTTAGGCGGCGGGGCAGCCAGGCTGGTGAAGCTTTCAGCACTGCCGGGAAAACCATCCAGGCAACGCTCATGCTTGAAGAAGAGCTGGAGGGACTGGATATAAATGGAGAGCTGTCCATGCTCCATCTTTACAACGGGGAATTTGAATGGCCCCGCATCGGAGGACCAATATCAGAATCTCCGAAAAATTTTATTATAGCCTGCTGTTACCCAAGTCCCAGCCAACGATGGGACATTGGTCACCTGAAGGAGCATGAGTACAGATATTAATACTCATACCCTCGATCAGTACCATTGAATAATCCGAAATTGCAATTGATCTCGTCTCGTCAGATCACATATCACATCAGGCATGCCAATTTCTGAAGTATCACTACGGGTCAAGGTTCGGCCCTCGTGTGTGGGTTTTCTGTGTATTTGGATTCGGGTAAAAGTGTTTGCCAGTAAACTCTGTTGTCGATTTGAATTTTAGATGGATGGGTGGAACCTTGAAAGACACGGAGCTCGATGCTTCGGAGAAGCTCGTTCCGATTGGGAACAATGGATGGTGTCCATACGAGCGCGTTCCCCATGGCAATGGTTTTGTTAATCCCGTGGCAGCCAAGTGGGCTGCAGATCCGCGCCAAGGATGTCTGTTCGGGTGTATGCATGAGTGGCAGGTAGGCACTGTAGGTGTTGGGCCTTCTGGAGGATCAGAAATCATCATTGTACGGACTGATGATCCCAGAGCATCGTTGTACGGTCCACCCGCCTTACGCCGTGCCTGATGTTTTGGCATTTGGTGGCGCTGGATTTCTTCGAAGGTCGTTTTTTGTAGCAAGTTTCAAGCGTACGATTCAAGCAGACTTCTCGATCCATGGACGATGATGCGATGTGGTCCCTTTTCTGCTCAGATGCTAGAGACACAGAGGTCGCCAGTAATTCGCTCAAGTGAAGTGTAAAAGTTCTCGATTTTGTCATATAGCAGTGATTTGCGGTATTGGTAAAATGAAAGATGGACCAGTCATACCCCATTAAATTTTGCAACCTGGTTGTCATGGTTTTGAAAGGAAACATCATACGTGCATTCGAAGGCGGAAAATATTCGTGATCGTGGGTGTTTATATTCCGAATGTTGAGATGAGTTTGAGTTGCCATTTCTGGAAGTAGTGGGGCCAAGGCACAGTTATGACAGTTCCTGAAGAACTGTGACGGTATCTTTGTACAATTTGTGTTTTCAGAACAAGTCAGCGACTATGCATGAAAGTTCTCAAGGACTCGATGTTGCAGAAGCACAGCGCGAGCTAGTTCGAGCATTTCAAGAAGTTCAAGCTACCGCAACAAGTGCAGATGTGCCCAGGTCATCATCGTCACCGCAGGTGAGCAAGCAAGAGTTAACTTCGTTGCTCATAGACGCGCTGGAAAAAAGTAAATCTCCTCAGCCAGAGCAATGTACCCCTCCACGCAGCAGCGCGGCTCAGCAGCGAAGTCCACCAGACGGTGGACATCCTGGCAGCGCGCCAACGTCAGGGTTGGAAATTCCTGTCGAAACCACCAAACAACAACAGCAGCAAAGCCGTGGATCTTCGAAAACGTCGCATCATAGTAGCCGTCGAGATATAGAGCATTTCCGCGTAAAATGGATCGTATTCCTCGGCGAAGTGAGACCCATTCTGATGCAGTCCGACAATGGCCCTTGTCCCTTCCTGGCCATATGCAATATCCTACTCCTAAAAGGTAAAGTGACCTTGCCCAGAAACAAAAGTCAGGTGAGTTTCGATGAGCTGGTGGAAGTGATTGCGAATTTGTCGCTGCAACTTGTGGAAAATGACTTCAAGAACATGGCAACTGAAGATATTATTGAAGGGTGCATTCGTATCCTGCCAAAACTGAATGAAGGCATGGATGTCAATGTCTATTTCGACAACGTTGATAAATTTGAATTTACGGAAGAACTGGGAGTCTTGGATGTATTGAATATTCGTCTCTTGCATGGGTGGATCTGTGCAGAAGACGATACTGCTTTCGCAGCTGTGCGTGAATGCGGAAGCTACAACCGGCTTGTAGAGAAAATATTGTACCATGAAGATCTGCAAGGATATGTCATGTTGCAGGAAAACCTGGCCGCTGATCCAGTCGGAAAAGCTGAGGAAATAAAGCAATCTATGGAACGTCTGAAGACGCAGCTGGGGGAAATTCCTGAAGGAGGAAAGCTACGAGAAGCTCTCAGTGAAGGAGCCTTATTGCGAAGTTGGAATGACCGCACAGCATCCCAGTTGACGTATATATATATGATCCAGGATTGAGGATTGGGGTACCCCCCCCCCCCGACAAAAAAGCACGGAAAGACATCACGATGGCTGTGAGGTCCGTCAGTCAGCTACCCTTCGTGATGGGGCAAGTTGGGCGCCGCCATCCTTCCCCATCATGACCGATAACTTGCCGTGAACGAATACGCAACGCGTTGCTATCGGATAACGCGAACGGTAGAAGGTCAGCCTGGCTCGTTGCTCTTTTTCTTAGGTGCTTGCGTTTTTCGGGGACCTGTTTTTTGGTCCCTGGCAGGGTCTATTTGAGCAGGGACCGCGTCGAGTCTTTTTTTTTTTTAATTACTCCCCAACAATCGAAGCCGGGACCCCGAACCCCTACGAAAAACTAAAACCCAAAAAGGGCGAACCACGCACCCAAAGGCAGCCAAACACTAAAGGCGCCCTTTTCGGAAAATGACTCCCCAACAATCAAAACCGGGACCCCAAACCCCTGCGAAAAACTCAAACCCAAAAAGGGCGAACCACGTACCCAAAGGCAACCAAATACCCAAAGGAAACCAAGGACCCCAAGGATATCGCTCAACACGAGGCGCAGAGCATCGCGACGGCGGGGGATCGGTTGGGGGGGGACCGGGGGACCGCGTAAGACGTGGCGCGTCGCTAAACACGAGGGGTAGAACGTCTCGGCTTGGAATGGCTCGCCGTTGCGTCGCGCGAAGACCACCAATCCGCAGGGGGGGGGGGCCGCGGGGCCGTCAATCTCTGATCATATATATACTCTGCGGTAACAGGTAGCTCTCGTTGCAAATAGGAAGAAAACTGTCATTCTTGAAATGTGACGACAAGAGGTGTGTTCCCAACGTGCTTTGATAGTGGCGACTCCATTGACGACATATTTTCTTTCCTCCATTTAGCTATCAGGGGTTGATTCGGCTTCATGATATGATGGATGCGGGGATGTTGGCCATTCTACTCCGCAACAATCATTTCTCCACGTTATACAAGGCGTGCGGTGATGGCTGTCTGTATTCATTGAACACAGACATCGGCTTCTATGAAGAGACAGTATTTATTTGGGAGCGCCTTGCGGAAGTCGACGGCAACACTGTCTATGTGGACTGCGACTTTTTGGACATAGAACAAAGAAGGCAAAAGTCTTTAGAGGTACAAGATGCCAACTTGGCGATGCAGCTGCAAGCCGAAGAGGATGCCCTGCAGCGGCAGGCTGCCCATGAAGCTCGCCAGAGAGAGGCAATCGCAGTACAGCAGCAACAGTTGACAAGAACCACGAGTCCACAAGGGAAGCGAGCAGCTTCAAATATCACGGAGCAGGCAGTCGACCAACGACATGGAACTTCCAGGTCTGGCAAGTCGATGGATGTTTCAGCAAACGCTCCGTCAAGCACTTCAATGAGTAGGAATCCTAATAAAAACACTGCAACGACAGGCGCGCGTCCACACCAACAGAGTGCTTCAAGTCCACATGCATCGACGCAGCACAGGGCAGAGAGAAACCGCGGAGGGACTGTGTCACAAAACGTATCCAACACGTCCCATTCAAATCCAGGTGTTGTGCGTCCCAGTCCGGGCGCTGCACGACCCGACAGCAGTAGCTCCAATGTGAGTAACAAGGGAATCAGCAAACGTCTTCCCAAAAAGAAAGACTGCACAGTAATGTGATCACTTCATCTTGTTTGGGAAAGTTCGTTTCTCTCCTTCTTGAACTTCATGAAGAAGTGACGAGAGTGTTCCCCTGATTGTTCGCGAGTGGAAAAGTGTGTCGTTTAGGGTCTGCCATAGTTTTGCGAAATGTCATCTTGAAAGCTGACTCTACGATTCAGTGGTTTTCCCCAAGTAAGTCGTTCACTTTAAAAAGATGCTTTGCACGTCCGCGGCTAGGCGTTTTCCTGCCGCGTCCGCCATTCGTTTTGGCGGTGGCGGAGGCGCGCATCCGGGATGGTCTATTCCAGAAGCCTCGTATCACAAGTACACCTACCAGCCAACTATCCCCGACAAGCATTACAACATTGGACACTATAATTACGCTCCCATTACTCTGTGGCTCCGTTCCAGGAGAGCAACCATGGAGCACGTCTTCACACGTGTACAATATACAGTAGAGGGCATTTATGGAAGCACACTGGGGTCAGCTATGGCTGTCTGGGATAGTATGCTACCAGGTTTTGGTCTCAAGTGCATTGGTTTTCTCGGCCTGCTCTTAGGTTACAATATCTTTGTATATTTCGTCTTGCAGCAAACGGATGCATATTTCACGTTGGAGAAGCTAAGTCTGCACGAGACAACACAGAAACTCTGGTCATCTGGTACTACATGAATATGTTCTTGTGAATTTCACATATCGGACAGTGTTGTCATATCCTTGGTGTTGAAATTGCTATCAACAAAAGACATTGACTCGATATCTACCGAACAACAAAGGTTTTTTCGCCTCCGAATCTGAAGACCTGGATGCGCGCATGCAGAAATACAACACTAAATCAATGGAATTCGAGCAACTTTGGAGTGATTCTTTGGCAGAAGCGACACAGAGCCGTGATTTCGACAAGTTAACGGAAAAGCTTACACCTGCTGCGTGCTCGCATTCATTTGATCATGAGATTGCTCCTCCAATGTCATGGCGGTTCAACATGATGCCGTATGGTAGATCCAATCCGGACACCAAGACGTTCCCAGATAACGGCATTGATAGTCCCTCTGGTTCATTGTTCTTCTGGGGAGATGCCGGAAGCACTGGAGATTATTGCGACAGGAAAGACAACAAGATGGCGATGCTTAAGAAGGCAAGACACCATTATACTGGCGCGTACATTCCACCGACCAAGTAAGAAAGTTGAGTTGCATACGAATTTGCATACTATGCAAAAGAGCAAACCGCTTGGCAAAAAACCACGAGCTATTCAATTGCTTTTCAGAATTTGGGCTCGAATGCTCATGTTGTATTGTTTTTCTTCTGCATTGTATTTTTTTACGGAACTGTGTCTGTATATGTTCTTGGTGTCAGGCTTTTACATTAGATGGCTAAATTTGTCGAGGTCTATTCCCCAAATGGCAAGAATTTCATTGATAACCAATTCGGAGAACAGCGATTTTTGTAAGCATGGTTTTCGACAGCGAATTCGTTGGTGTAATTTGTAAGAGCATATCGAAATGAGTTCCTGAACTTTCTCACACCGTTCTGGTTGAGATCACTCGGTGACCGTGGAGTCCTTTATTTGAGCGTGCACAGAATGTAGTTCAAGAGACGAAGCATATTATTCTAATTCATGAGAGCCAAGAGTCTTAATATTGAGAGCAAGACAAAACTTTTTCGTGCTGGAATCATGTTTGAGATAACCTGAGGGAATCCGAGTAACTGTCAGACCAGGTCATTTTAATTGCCGCGTCGTGAAATTCGGGCTACGAAATTGCTTTTCTGAGCAGTACGCCGACGAGACACAACAGTAGATACAAAAAATCCAGGAACTCCATCATGGCGCAGGAAACGGAAAATGGTGTGGAGGAATTGGCGCAGGTGGCGCAGCAGTGGCATCAGCGGTCGAACGATGATCTCTGGGATGACGAGGACTCAAGTGACAGCACGTCATCTGATGACGATGATGATATCGCAGATTCTGATGGAGTTGATCCAGAGGACATCAAGCAGATCGCACAACTTCTCCGTGTGGATCTTGGAGCCACTGAGTCAGACAGTGGGGAGGCCGCCGAAGAGAAATCCTCCGTGAGTCATGCGGGAATTTTCGAGGTTGCACTGGAAGATGCTTTACGAGCGTCCTCAAAAAGCTCCGGCATTGCTGTGCCGGGTCAATTATTGTTTGATGACGAGCCATCCGACGCAGTCGAAAATGCCATTCACACAACCTTGCCTTCGGAGATCCCCAGCGCAGACAGTGACTCGAGCAAAGCAAACAATAGCAGTTTGAGGAAACGAGGTTTTGCTTGCGAAGATTCAACGACAGAAAAAACTGGCTCCGTTAGTGAACCTCCACAGACAGAGCAGACAGAGGTACCACCGTCGCGCGGATCGAGTCCTTCAAGTCCTCTGGGTGGCGTGAATCCCAATGGTGGGCTTTTTTCACCAGATGACTTTTCGCCAAATCCTGGCAGGTTCAACCAACGAAAGATCTTGGGGCGTTTATTTAAACAATTCCCGATGCAGGAACTCCGAGAGTTTCGCAAGGAGTTGTTGAGCGCTGCAACATCACAAGCTAAGATGCAGGTGGTGCAAGCCCATCTTCAAAAGTCTTATGTCAAGTTTGTCTATGGGACTTGTCAGAAAGGACGTCAGATGGTTGACGCGGATGGAAGAAAAAAAAGGCTACGAAAACGGGAATTGATTAAGAAAATGCTACTCAAGTATGGAGACTCAGAGCTTGTACAGCACTTGATGGAGAAAAAAGAGGAACCGCAATTCATAAAATTCGTCGACAAAGCGAGTTTCACCATGGGAATCTGCAATTTAATGATGGTCTGTTTCTTTGTCTTTTCCAGCTTCAAGTATCTGCTCTGCCCATACGTCTATACCCTTCAATTCGTCACCCTGATTCCGATGCGGTTTATCAAGTACAAAAGGGAGA
>Ga0099797_100114_pt1 | contig 50347 bp, 22 predicted proteins | sample Uncmet_Sort48C_1_FD_89871 | JGI IMG/M metagenome (GOLD analysis project Ga0099797, IMG submission 89871) | Marine eukaryotic communities from CALCOFI LINE 67, Pacific Ocean - C012_Sort48C_1 | ecosystem: Environmental > Aquatic > Marine > Oceanic | place: Pacific Ocean: Monterey Bay | collected...
ACGTTTGTCATTTGCTTTATTATCTACGACTACAAATCCTTGATCACCTTCATCTTCAAGGATAAAATTCATATCAGATCGAAGCAGCACACTTCCACCATTAACTGCGGCAAGGACAGGTGGAAGTGGAGGTATCTCTTTTGCCTCAGCACCTTCACCATCTTCCCCTTCCTCTTCCTCGCCTCCATCTTCTTCATCATCTTCTTCCTCATCATCTTTTGGTGCTTCCCATGGACATTCAATTTTAGAAAATTCCATATTTTGCAATTGACGCGATTCACGCAAATTGCCTTTGTCTGATTTAATAGTACCATCCACAAATGCATCGACGAGTGCCATTACTTTAGTTGTCATGGCTTTTTCAAATGCAATACGATATTTTTCTGAATCCGTCAACTCGAGTTCTTCCCCATCTTCCCCTACAGTTTTTCTTTCTTCCCATGCCCCACTACGTTTGACAAGTTTTCTGTTTGGATCTTCTTCTTGTCCAGGCTTTAAGCTTCTAGGACGCTTGAATTTTGGTCGTGGCTCTAAACCATGTTCACTTAATAATTCATCAGATGTTTCAGGGACTAATAATGCCGCTTGAGTGAAAAATTCTCTACCAGCTGCCATTGATAATGATGAAGACACAGGTGGAGCTGCAAATTTTTGTTGGAAAGATTGCAACTCATCAATCAATGATTCAGCTAATTCCAAGTTCAGTGGGATGATTTCCTCCTTGATTACGTTCAATAAATCAGTAAATGAACCTGTCCATTCACGTGCCATGGCAATCTCCTCTGGATTTTCAATTACTTCCTCTTCCACAACAGCACTTTCCTCCATCTTACTATCTTCTTGGGCGATTTCTATATCGTCTACTGACATTTTACTACTTTCTTCTTCTGTAAACTCATCTTGGGTTTTTTCTTCACCTGTAAGCTCCATGGTATCGCCTTCTACATCGGATGTTTTCCCACCTTCTTCTGTTGTTTCTTCAACTACCACTACTTCTTCTCTTGGTGGAACTGTTGCTAAAAAAACTTTCTGTGCAAACATTTTCGTTTCTTCATATAATGTTTCATCATAATAGATCTTCGTAGGTAAGTCTGTATTTTTATTTTCAAAATCTTTAATTTTCAATTCTTCCTCAGTAGGTGGAGGAGGTGGCGGTGTTCTAATATCACGTACTACATCACGTAAAATATCTTCTACTCCATGCACAAGCGCTTGTTCAGCAAGTTTATTTTCAATTGCTTCTCTTTGTTTTACATATACATCCTCTTCAACAACTACGCAGCGGACGGTGACTTCTTGTGAGATGCCATTGAAAAGTGATGGTGTCGTATTGATAGCCCATTTCTCAGTAAAAATACCAGCAACATTGGAACGAAAACTAAATGAAAAATCTTTCGTATGCCCTGGTAGTAATACACCAGCACGGTCACGGCAGTATAGTTGACCTTGGCTATGTGCACCACCAGTCAATGAAGGATCAAGTGCTGGCGTTGATTCCAATTTGACCCATTCGTAAAATATTGCTGTAGTACCGATATTTTCCGCTACAATAGTTCCATCGCTTTGTGCTTTAACATTTGATGTCAACAACAATCTCGTTCCATCATTGTTATTTGTATCATTATTGTTTCCTTCTGTTTTTCCATATAATAACATATTTGGCCCTGATTTTGGTAGCATGTCTTCAATTGCTTTAATTTCTTTCTCATCATCCGTTGTTCCTACTTTTCCTTCCTTGCCATCTTTAATTAGCTCTTTTTCCAATATGGTAATATTTTCCCCTTCATTCTCAACGCGTTTGAAATATTCATTTGAACTGTTTTCTGCCCATTGAAATAAATTTTCAGCCTGAACGACCAATGATTCAGTTTCTGCTACACCAATAAAATGCGGACGCATTTCATTTAATTGCTTTTTTAAACGCTTATGCCTATCCATTAATGTATTTGAGTGACGCCAATCTTTTGGTGGATTCTTACGATTTGGATCTTTCATACCAGGTTGCCTTACAATGTCGATTTCATATTCCTTTTCTTCATTGACAGGACAAAATAAACCGGAGAATATATTACCAACAGGTACATATCGTGTACCCATACCACGCAAACTCATCATCCAATATTCGCTACCATGTTTCAAATCAGCTGGTGTTGCACCTTCTAACATGTCGTACTCTTCCCGCTTTTCGCGATATTCCATGGCTCTGGAAACAACTAAATCATCTGGATGTTTTCCTAATGATTTTGCCATATTTGTACGAAATGTTCTCCACGTTTTTTGTATTTTTTTCCATTTTTTTAAAGCATTGGTTTCACGTCTTGACACGATAAGGTCACACATAAGCATTTCTTGCTCTTCCTCGTCCATATATTCTTGTTCTTCCTTTCTAGCATCCTCAATACGTTTCCTCCTCTTTGCAACTTCTTCTGGATTTGTTAGTCGTTGGCGGTACATAAATAATTCATCTTCTGCTTGATTATCAGCGAAGGAACTATCTGTTATACTTTGTAAGTTTCCACCACCCATCATACTTTTTTTACGTTCGTTCTTTTTAGAATTGTTACTACTACCATCTTCACCTTTTTGACCTTCAGCGTTTCTACTTTGAAACGAACGACGTCTGTTACCTCTTTGCCCGTTGCCAACCATATCTTCATATTCTTCTACAGTTCCTAAAATACTTCGTTCCAATATTCGTTTTGTTTTTGGATCTACTCTTGGACCTTCCTCCTTACGTATTTGTACTGGCGAAGTTGGTCCAAGTGACCTTAACGACTCAGCATTTACATTACGCGCAAGAACAATTTCCTTTCTTTTAACTGAACGGGTTGGACTACCATATTGAATTCCTGCACCAGTTGACCGCAAGCTAGCTGTACTATCGTTTGTCTGTGGAAAAGTGGGGTTTGTTTGTTCACCAGCATCATTACTATTTGATTTCCTAACAATTAATATTCTTTTTTTCTTCCGTTTTCTTGATAAATCTAATGCAACACCATTGTTACTATTATTATTAGCTGACGTTGACATATTTCGTTTACTTTTGTTTATAAATATATACACAATATATATACACAACTGCACTATGTATGTATTCTTTCCTATTTATTATACAAGTCTTGTCCAAGAAATAAAAAATACGAAAACAAACATATAGAGAGACACATAAACAATATATATATAAATTAATATTATTGCTATGTTTTCAACTGTTTCACCTCCTAACAAACACAAATCCGTTTTGCAACGTCAATATCTCAATAACCCTAATCCTAACCTGAACCAGAAGCAGGGAAATAGCATCATGTTTTATTTAGCACGACCATAGCATCCAGCTGGGGAAATAGCACTTGAGTGCCTTGATTACGTAATATACTAACATAATATTTTAACCTATCATATTGAAATTAGACTCAACATAGCACTTGCAACGATGAAAAACCTCACAACAATAACTCGTCACTCACCACTAAATTTTTATACCCTCTACCAACACATCACCAGCCACCACGCGGCGTGTGATGGCCACATTACCAAAGCCTTAGATTGAAAACAACTAAAAAAACAAAGGTGTGTGTTTGTAATTCGTATGATGGAAATTATACAAATACATATTAGTAGATCACATCTCAACATTTTATTGTATATAAATTGTATATTGTAGCCCAGTAAAAATTATCTGCAACATATACAATATATCAAGGAGAATAAGATTATAAAATTTAGAAAAAGTATTGCATTATTTTGTTAATTTTTTTTTTCCCTGGTAATTCATCAAAAATATTGAACCTTATCATATTACAATACAAGTTTATATAAGATATCCGTCAAGATGAGAAAACGTACACGTTCCTTCGATACCAACAACAATAATAATGCTACAAAATCTCCCATGACCAAACGACGTGCGCTTTCAATTTGTAAACCAGTAGAAGTATTGACATTAAATAATGCAACACATGAATTTGTTGAACGGACTGTAAAACAACGTTTGCCAAGTATATTGAAAAATATTATTGAAAAAAACACCACGGAATGGAAGAAGAAAGGAAAAGCATTCTTTGCAATGACAAAAATGCGACTTGAAGAGCTCAGGCAGGAAGTCGACGAAAATTGCTACAGTGGCAATATTGAGATCAAATATTTGGATGATTTGCCGGAAAATCAAACTTGGAATACAGACTATATCCGTGAAGTGAAAGGAAGAAAATTAATGGAAGTTTCAACATTCTTTGTGGAAAATTATTTTTACAGAAGAATACTTGATGCTGTTTTGTATTGGGATAAAAAAATCGATCCATTCACATTACATAAAGTCGAAGCGTTGGATTCGTCATACGTACCATTTAAGCGAATTTTTGATCATATATCAAACTCTGAAAGTAAAGCAAAGGCATCTCCAAAAGAAGGTACAACTGCAGCTGTTGAAAATGTTGATATTGATATTACAGATGCAACAAAGAAAACTATTTTTTTAAATTTATTGCATTATCAATTGTGGGGCAATCGTGCAGATTTATCATTATCAAATGGTGTCGTAGAAAATCATATAAATATCAATAATAATAATAACAATAACGATGATGATGACGATAACGACAACAGTGTAGGATCAGGAAAACAAGCTGTAGATCCGTCGTTTGTAACAACAACAACATCAACAACAACTAAAGCAATTAATAAGAAAAAGGAACAAGTCTCTCTATTAGTTGATGACTCACATTCCGTATGGGATATGTTGATGAGCAATAGCAAGAAACAGAAAAAAATTATCATTGTATTAGATAATTGTGGATTAGAACTATTGTCGGATATATTATGTGCAAACTCATTATTAACAAATAAAATTTGTGACATAGTTGAATTACATTGTAAATCTACACCTGTATTCGTATCGGACGCTTTAGGGAAAGATATTGAACAAACTATTACTTGGCTAGCAACAAAGGGATTTGAATCATTGTCAACAAGTTTACGAAATCATTTAGAAGATAATACACTTATAATTGTTGATGATATGGATTTTTACACATCTCCTTTGCCATACGCAGATATGCCAAAAGCATTAGTACAGCGTTTCTCTGACGCTGATTTAGTCATAATAAAAGGCGATGCTAATTATAGACGCTTACTTGGGGAAAAGAAATGGCCAATGAATACAGCTTTCCCGGATGCACTTTCATATTTTTATAATGTTAATATTTTAGCCCTACGCACATTAAAATGGCCATTGGCAGTTGGATTAAACGACGATATGATCAATCGTGCCAAGACGCTTATAGGTAATGATTGGGACATATGTGGTCGATGTGGTACTATACAATTTGCTCAACATAAAAGATACCAACGGTAATACGTATAATTATGATCAATCTTTTTATTATAATCGTCCATTTTTCATCAACTGCAAGTTGATACCATCTAGTTACCTTCGTTTTACATGCGGGAATATTAACGCACCAACACTAACGTGAGATTAGATTATTATTGCCTCAGTTATTGTGTATTCTTTTTGAAGAGTGTTTTAAAGAGTGTGATCACTCTTAGTAAATTAAAAAAAGAAATTATGCGTGCCTTAAAAAAAATAAATTAAAATATGCGTATAATGATATATATATATATATTTTTTTTTTATTTTATTTTTGTTATCGTCATCACTGTCGTTCCTTGATCTGTTTTATCTTGTCTTTCAGTTGTATTCTTCAAAATATTTCTATGAAGACGTTCTCTTTCTGCTGAAACATACGATATTAGTTTCTTTTTAGCCTTTTCTCGTCTTCTCACATGTACCATTGCTTCTTTTGCCTTTTGTGTCAACCAATATTTTGCGTAACTCTGTCTTCCAACATGTTCATCTGTTATAGCTTCTTGAATTAAACGGGCTTTAGCCTCGGCGGCAAGTTTTCGTAAAAATGTACGTGCAGTGTGTTGATAATCTCGCCATGTGTTTGCAGTATAAGGTCGTTTTGCCCTTTTATGACCTTCAGCCGATAATTGACGTGCTAACATTGGTTTAAATATTGGCATCAACTGCATATCTAATTTACGCTTCTTACTTCTCTGCTTTTCAGAGGATGCCTTATTGTTCTTTTGCATCGGTGGTTGTTGTGGTATTTGCACGCCGTGCCTGTCATGAATAAATTTCTTTGAAATCTTTTTTGGCTTTTTCAAATGTTCAGGTGTTTTCAATATTCTTAAATTTTCAAGAATAACATGATTGTTCTTTATAACATTTAAATGGTTTCTTAACAATGACGAAAGTTTTAACAGGCCATCCCGTCCTTCCTCAAAATCGTTTTTATAATTATCGTCATTAACATACAATTTTTCTACAGCTAATCGGTCAAAGCTAAAGAAGAGATCCCCACTATTACTACTTGATGATTGTGACGATTGTTTTTGCACTTTCTTTTTTCCATTTTCTTTTTTAGAAACGATAGGATACATGCGTAATGATACAGTTCTTTTATTTTCAGAAAATATATCTGTGTACATATGTATCAAATACATAGTACCATTCAACAGTCTCATTGCATAACGAACATAATAGATATCTGATATAGAAGCAGAGTGAATATATTCATGTGGTTGTTCCTTTGCGTTGCCATCTTTCCCAGGAATATCAAGTCGTTGCTCTTCAAACCCTTTCAAAGGTGGTGTCATACTATCGGCTGTATTAGTTCTATATACGTTTTCTAATTCACGAGAAATTTGTGGTGGTCTCAATGGTATATTTTCATGCATAATTCCATCTTCTGGTACAACAAAATTTTGTACAAGTGTCGGTGTATATATTTCTCTTGTGCTTGGACGACTGTAAAATGGTATCCCAGCTTCAATTTGTTCAATTTGTTCGCGAACCCGTGTATTAGGACGGCTTGTAAATGGCTCTTGAACGAAGAAAACTGGTGGTGAACCGGCACATATTAAGCACTCAAATAAGAAAACTTTAATTATATCTAAATCATCAACTTTCTTCAAGGAAACATTAGCAATATGATCATCATTCGCGTTTGCAGCATCATCATTGCTTAAAATTATCGCCGAAGTTGCAGGAGTCAAAGTAGTAGTCTTTTTAGTTTTTTCGTTATTATCGCCATCTGCCTTTCTCCTTTTCTTTTTTTTTCTCTTACTTTTAGTGCTATCGTTTGTATTATTTTTCAATTGTTGTTTACCTTTCATGGTACTTTTATTTTTGTTGTCAGCGATTACGTTATTGATTTTCTTTTGAATCTGTTGCTGGTTTTTACGTTGCAAAATTATCGTATTTCGTATTACATCCATTATTTCATCTTTTATTTTTAACAATTGCTTTATATGAGGATACAATAATGGACAAATAATGATTTGAGACTGTTTCATTGTTGGGAGAAATTTAAAAATAATCGTACACCAAAAATAACCAATTTTGACAGCAGCTTTGTATGTACAGTATTGAACAAGATGTGTTTTCCTAGTATTTTTCTTCGCTTTCTTAAAAATTAAATTTCTTACTCTGTTGTAATCAAAGCACAATACGTTCGTCCTTGAAATATTAAGATTTTCCACAATTATTCGATATTTTCGCTTTTTATTTTTTAATTGTTTCATCACATTTGGTCTTCCACTAAATGCCTTTTTTAGTTCACTTCTAGAGATAAATAATTCATGACGTTTATTTGATTGTATATCATAAGCATTCACTTTCGTCTTTCCAGCACTTACATCTTGTACAACAAAAATAAAATAATGCTTTCGTATTTTTAAAGCAAACTTATATGGCTCAGAATATGGCTTTTGTTTTGGTTTTTCCAATTTTAACTTTTGTTTATATAAGCTGCTACGTTTACCTATTGATATTGAAGCTAATGATTTTTTTTCATTCTTTTTATTATTCTTTTTTGGTGATTTACCACCTCCTACTAAACGGTTCCTCGCTTCTTGTGCTTCAGCTGCCCAGACTGGCGCTATCATAACACCATCTGCCGGACCCCATGTTTCTTGTTCTTCTAAAATCATCTTTATAGCATCTCTTAATCTCAACGGGGTAATTTCTGGAGCAAACATTTTCATAACATTATCGACTTGTTCAATTGCTTTTCGGTTTTCATTATTATCTATTTTTGTAATTTTTGCTATTACTGTAGTACACAATATGCTATATAGCTCGTTTAATTGTAGTTTTGGCGTCAAGAAGGGATTTTTTTTACTCCCACGCCGTAAATATTGTTTCATGGCTTTGTTAAAATATACAATATCCATGTCTCTAGCCAACGATTGAACGTAATTCTTCTGTTCCCACATAAAGGGATATGTTCGTGTCAGCTCTAAACGCCAAGACTCAATAGATTCTAGCATTTTAATAGTTGAGACTTGCAAGTCTTGAATAGCATGTAGAGTTTCTTCGTCTATTAATTCTTTTCCGGTTGGTAAATCGACACAGAAACATTTATGCTTTGAAACTCTTTCCATTAAAATGCTTTTATGCTTCTCTCTTAAAATAACAGCCTGAATCACCTTGATCTCCTTGTCAGCGTTAACACTTGGCATTTGATACGATATTAATTTTTTCCTACCTTGCAGATTTTGTACTTTGTCTGCATATCCGTATATCCTTGGTCCTGGATAATTGATTTTTTCTGGCGCATGGCTAAAATTTTTTTTACGCTTTTTACCAGCCGTCCTACTCATCTTTTCATGCTTTACAAACAGTTATTAATTTACCAATTTCTATATTTTGCTTTTTGTCTAATATCTATGTATTTCTTTGTTTGCATGTATTTGTGTGTGTTTTATCAAATTATGTAGAGTAGGCAATGCTACCAACTAAAGTATTATATATTTTATTTTTTTTTTGCTATTATTATTAATATTTTATTGTTGCTTATAAATATATTATTATTATATAACGTTTTTCAGCCCAATACTGTATTAGATTATAATTAATACTACCACGTGGTAATTTGCTATACCACTATTACAACAACGCTGATAGTCCAAAATATCTATGTCATAATTTTTTTTGTACAGCATTTTTCCTCTCTGCTTCTCTGCTGTGGCGTAAATTTATATTATTACCAGGTATAGCCAGATGTGCAGATAGCTTCTCATCATCATCATTATTAAAATCATCATCTACTATCTACTATAATAATAATAATTTTAGTATACCAGTATACATAACAATAAAAGATATAGATATTAGTATTAGTGGAAAGCTAGATAGAATACCCCATTCCAAATAATGAACAAGTGGTAGCTAATAAGTTTTATCAATTATTGATTGCATTAGTAATCTCAAGATGATAAACAACAATAGACCAAATAATGACCAAACATATCAAAATACAATTGCAAAACTCCAAGAGAAAGTAAAACTACAAGAATTACTACTTATAAAATACAGAAGTCAATCAGAGAAGCAGGAGGCTGAAATTGATAGTTTAAAAATTAAGATTGATACACAAAGCATTGAACTTAATACGATTGAACGACAAAGCCCACAAAATCTGAAAGAAACTAAGAAATTAAAGGAGGATTTGAAAAAGGCACAACAATATGCTGTAAATTTAAATGAACACGTAGAAAAGGAATCAAAAGAAAAACAACGATTATTAGATGCAGTTTTAAAAAATGCGAAAAAAATACAGCGCGATTGGCAAGATGTTACCTTAGAAAATACCGAGCTCCTACAAAAAGTAAAAACCTTACAAGAGAAGTACGACGAGGCAAATTGGCGAGCTTTTAAAGCTGAAGATGATGTAAGGTCTATGTCACAAAAGTTGCGTGTGGCAAACAAATTATTGAAAAGTAATACGTCTTCCTCTTCGTCTAAAGTTTCACTAACTTCCTCTTGGAGAGGAAGTCAAAGTAGTAAATATATTAACGATGAGAGGAAATTAGAACAATCTGCAAGAAAAGTAAAAAGCCATTTACGAAGATTAATGTCACCACAACCGAAAACAGCTATATTATCAACACCGCCATCGAAAACACTATCATTGTCAAATACAAAGATGAACCAACATTATAACATAAATCCATTACGAAATCAAATTGATGAATTTAACGAAACAACAAAAAGTATAGAACATTTATTAAATAACTCACCAACATATAACAAATATAAAAATAGAAGCTTAGACGACTCTGTGAAAGGTATTATAAACGAAGAAAAGAAAGACGGTATAGTAAATGAAGTTACAAGTCCAATTGCTCATGTACATTCCAATGACGATATAGACGAAGAAGACCATGAAATGACGACTATGATAAGCGATGAATTGCTGTAGATTCGCTTAAATACTTAAATACGTGCATACAATGCCTTGAATGCAATTTGCAATAATATTATTCCTCAAAGCACCAAAGTTGTTATTATTATTATTATTATACCAAAAATCCAAAAAAATACTGCTGCTTGGCTAAGAGTATAAATTTACGAAAAGTGATTTGTTACGTTGGCAATCAGTGCTATTTCTCGCTGGATATTTACTGTCTGTAGCAGCGTTTTTCTTTTTTTCTTTTTTAATAATTTACTGTACTGAATTTTATACTAAAGATTTGCAAGCAGTGTTTTCTTCCAAAAAATTGGCTAGCAGGCTGGCAGGCTCGCCAGCTCGCTCGCTCCTCTTTTTTCGTTTTCGGTATTATATAATATTTACCAGGTATTGTGTTTTTTTTTATTTGTACTATACGTAAACCAGTACCAGGTATAATATAGACGTTAGAAAATGAGAACTACACAACACACGTAAATATTATATATATTCTTTACTCTTTACAGTCTTACTGTAATAACATACATATATTATCATCTTATTGTAGTAAAATATAGATCAATTACAACATTTTTATATGCCAAGATTGATCAGGTAATGAACAAATGGAGAACAATATAAACGAAACAAACCAGCGTCACAAAAATTTTGAAAACGTGCGTGACCAGCTACTTCCAGAGCATCACCACACAATTGATCCTGCACGACATGAAAAAATTTTGGAGGTACGAAAACGATTGTTGCCAGTTTCCTTTACAAAAATAGAAAAAGAAGTAGATATAGTAGTGGAGGAACATCAAAAATTAGGGTATGGCCTAACTGTAGATTATGAAATAGAACCAAATGTCCCACCAGATGAAGAGCTTTCCGCAGCTGATAAATTCATTCAGCAATCTATGAAAAATATATTTGAAGCAATGGATTTGGATAATAAAGGCGAAATAGACCGTGATTGTCTTGGTAGGGCATTCCAAACTTTGGAAATGGGATTAAAGAAAGATGAAGTCGATGCTGTAATGAGTGATATTGACATAAACAATGACGGTAGTATTGAAGTAGATGAATTTGAAGAGTGGTTTTTACAACAAGATCCTGTTGCAATATTAGTAGAGACACAGTACAACAATTTTATTAAACGTAGGAAGGAAATATCAAAAACCATCTTTGTTGCAATTGATTTAGACAAACAAGGCGAAATAGATCGTGGTTGTCTTGGTAGGGCATTTAAAAGTGTATTAGATATGGGATTAAAGAAAGATGAAGTCGATGCTGTAATGAGTGATATTGACATAAACAATGACGGTAGTATTGAAGTAGATGAATTTGAAGAGTGGTTTTTACAACAAGATCCTGTTGCAATATTAGTAGAAACACAATTCAACAGCTTTATTAAAAGTATTCGATTAGAAATGTCTAAAAATATATTTGCAGCTATAGACTTTTCCAATACAGGGACTGTAAATAGAAAAAGTCTCGGCAAAGCATTTAAAGCATTTAAAATGGGCTTAACGGAAGATGAAATCGATGCAGTCATGATAGAATTATTAAATGGAACTACTGAATCACTATTACTTAATGAAGCTCAATTTAGAACATGGTTTTTGAAACAAAGTAAAATTGCTTTATTGCTACAAGAAAAAGTGGAAAAAATATTTCATAACGATCCGGTTGAAGAGGAGAGAAGAAAAAAAGTAATGGCAAAACAAAACGAAACACCACCCGCAGTAGTAGAATCTACCAGTAATTCTAGCCCTGAAAAACCTGTCAATAGTAATGATAATAATAATAATATTAATAATAGCAAAGATGAAAATAATGTAAAACAATCAATCAGTAACAACAGTAGCAGCAATACAACAACATCAACAACAACAACAACAACAACAACTACTACTACAGCCAATAACAGTAGGCGCAATAATAATAATAAAAATAATAAAAAAGAAAGTAAAATTCCAATATTAAAAGGAAGTCGTGGAAGAAGTACCAGTAGTGGAAGTAGTTCTAATAGCACGACAAGTCCAATGAGGAGACAAAAGAAACAAGGACAACGTGGCCATTTATCAGTAGAAAAAATCGAAGCAAACCGGAAAGCAGCTGAGAGACGTAATATTCAATATCGCCAACGAAAAAGAGCGGAACAACAAAGAGAAAAAGAAATAGCTAGGAGAAAAAAAAAAGCAATAGCAGATGCATTAAAGAGAGTTGATCATCTACCAGAAAAAGATGCAAACAGCAAATATAGCAGAAAGAATGATAATAATAGCAACAGCGTGAAAAAAAATAGTACTAGAAAACAACGAGGAAAACGAAAAGCATTGCTATCTTATAATAATAATAATTATACTAACAATCGTGGTCGTAATAATCGTGGAAATGATGATGATATCCCAGGACGAACAGTATTTAAAAAGAAAAGTGTTCATGCCATTCATATGGACAGCACACCTGTGACATTTTTTGTTCGTGATAATGAACAACTGTCCATTGATTCTATTGAAGGATATGGCCAATTATCAATGAGCGTAATGGACCAACAAGGCCAAACGATTGTACAAAATGGGATGGTGTTTGATAGCAAAGCTTTCTTTTATTTGAATGGTGGCCCAGCTAAAATTAGTGGAGATCCGATATATCCAGGACAATTTCGATATGATTTTTTTATGCGAGAGAGTGTTGATACCTTGACAAATGATGAGAAAGATGAAGCGCCTCTTTTAAGTGTATCATTTACGTTATTTTCTGAATTTTTCCAAGAAGAACAAATAGACCCATCTAGTTCCTTAAGATTGTCATCGGAGCGCATGAGAGGTGGATGGTCCACTCAAACAAGAATGTTGAATCCAATAAAAAACAATCGATCTGGATATAGAGTAAATAATAATAAGAACGACAACAATAGTAACATAAGTAATAACAGAAAAAACGATGATGGCACTACCACCAACTTACTTTCAATGGGACGTAATGGGGCTGTATCAAATACAACATATCGTGCTGAAAGCGTGTCTCGTGGTATTGAAAGCACTCGACACAATTCAATGTTAACAGATAATGGGGAAGATGATTCAATGTATGTATCACCTAACTCAAGGCCAAAAACAATAGGGCATGTAGACGATGCAATTGATTCGTTACTTACGTTTAATGTGTGAAAAGAATGTGAAAAAGAATTTGTGTAAAAAATAATACACGACGTCGTATTTTTTGTGCATAATATATTTTTTTATACACACAATTTTTTATTACACACACATGTACACATATCACAAGATCTCTTTCTCTCACATCATTTTAAATTTCTCTCCTCACATTTAACTAAGAGCCAATTTCTAACTGGACACTGTCCTCATCTTCTAAACCTTCATCCTCTAGCCATTCTGAACATATAATATTTGTCGGAATTACTGCACCTTCAAATTTTATGTTCATATTACGAAACTTAGTATATTCTGCTGGATGATGTTCCTTTAGCTGTTCCAACATTTTATTTTTTAATCCCGCTAGCGAATCAGTTTTTTTATATGGTATTGTTAATGCTTTCTTTGTAGTAATTGCAATTGTAAAAGTAAATTGAGATAGTCTCTCCCGTTCTTGTCTCCTTTCAACAGTTTTAAATATATCATCATCTTCATCCTCATCATCGTCAACTTCTGCTTGCCTCCTTCGTTGTTCCAACAACACATTCACATCTACGCTAACATTATTATTATTATTATCATCTTCTTCATCATCACTATCATCACCAACCCAGACAGTTTCTTCTACACTGGCACCTTCACTACTTTTTTTTTTCGCGGCTTCAATATCTTTAAACTTATTCAATATATCATCTTCTTCATCGTCACTATCATCAATTATTTCTATGGCAGGATCTTGGCTATCATCCTCTATGTCGCTTTCGTCATCAGATGCTAAATTTATAGTCTCATTTAAAGGGCTTCTACTGTTACTATTGCTACCTGTACTTGATATACGCTGTTTTTTCTTTTTTGGTTCAAAATCTATTTCTTCCTCCTCGTCTGAATCTGAGTCATCTGAATCTTCGTCTGAACTAAAAGCTGCCATTTGTTTCGCTATTTCTTCATCAGTTATTTTATGTTCAATTTTACCGAAAGACATGACAATTGCGATTATTTTTATCAATTTTTCTTTGATATTGACCCTTATACAAGTATTTATTATCTTATAAACAATTCTAAATAATGAATTACATTCGAAGCATTTTATTATATGAAATTAGCTAAACTAGGATGTGAATTGTCTTACTATTTATATTGTATTTTTTAATAAATTTATTTATTAATTTGAATATATGCAAAAAATAAAGTAGTAGTATTTTTTGCGGTAAATTTACCTTAACATAGTTTACTTCTTCTTGAAAAATGACAAGTAGTCTGCGTCGTCAGACTCTTTCTCGAAATGACAAGTACATATACATTCTGCAGATATGCTACGCACAAAAACAAAAAACAGAAAAGAAGAAGGTATAAAAGGAAAAAGCGTGGTAAAAACAAGTTCAGTGAAATATAATCTCAAGAAATTATCATCGTATATAAAACAAAATTACAAAACATGAAAACGGCAATGACAAACGAATCAATCATTAAATTATTATTTAAATTCACATTCAGAACCTATGTTTTGTATGAAGTCATTTTTAATGATAGATTTTTTGAAAAAACAACTGCATTATCGTTAACATTCATTTTATTAAGCATATTCTATTATTTGGATAGCGGCAATGTGAAACAACTCTTCAATGATTATGATGATATTGATAATGGTACAATTATCATCAATAATACTGTACAATATAATGACAATGTAAATCGATTAAAACAGCAAAATGAACAGAAAATCAATATTTTAGATCAAAGGTGGAATGATAATATGCTAAACTTAATATTACAACGAGATATTTATAATACAAAACCGGCCATCAACTTTAAAAAATTATCAAAAGTGAGTCCGTGCCTTTTTGCAAAATCATCTAAAATTGCAAGCCATACTACATGGAATTATGATCTAACGTTAGAAGAAAATATATTACAATCATTGCCATTGTTTTATATTTTTATTAAAAATATTAGTAAAATTGATGGGTTTGCGTTTGAAATACCTTCTAATTTATATGGTAGAAATCTTACGGAATTTAGCATTACTGTGAAACGAGTTCTTACATGTTTGGCAGAAAATGATCCTACACAATTGAATTGTATGGAAGCTAATTTTATTGATAAAGCTGGGTGGTGTTTTTCATTTGATACAGAAACATTTTTTGTCACGACATTTGGAGATATATATCCAAAATCCCATTCACGACATTGTCATTTAAAAAATAAAATGTATGTATTAATACAACCAGAAGAAAGTTTTTATAAAAAAAAACTCCCAGACGATCATCCTCCAAATTCTGAAATCAAAGACATTCGAGATAAAATTCGAAATAATTTTGCAAAAAAATTATGTCCATACTATGTTCCACCTACAAAGTCATATCCTATGGCACATCATATTGTTAAACCATTGATAGATGTTGAATCTTCATATTATATTAATGAACAATATATTGCAAACAACAATAAAGACAAACCTGTAATTGTAAAAAAAGATCATATTGTTGAATTTTATTTGCACGATATACCGGAAATAAAACAAATGAATGCGATAGAATACAAAAATTACATTCAATTGTCGTGAACTTTTTATACTTTTTACACGCGTGTTATATTCGTCGTATATATTTTTTCAGAAAGCTTGGCATTTTTTGTTATTATGAATACACGATACGAACCCCTGTATATTTTATATCATGGCCATGTTATATATATAATACGAACTCTGAGTTCGTACTTCGTACGTTCGTAATATTATTCGTACACGAGTACACATTTTTTTTAAAATTATATTTTTAATTTTTAAAATTTTACGCAAATAATTTATTTTTTAATTTACTTCATGATAATTCCTACTCTTCAAATTGATCAAAAGAATTAATGCGCGTACAATAAAAATTTTTATACTCTCTCTTTGCTGTACAAACTTTTTCCCTCCTTTTTATTCTCTTTCTTTTTAATTAAATAGAACCTGTTCCAGCATTTGTTTTTTGTTTTTGAAATACAACGACACCTTTATCACCAACTTCACGCCAAATATCATCATCTTCCCTCCACTCCTCTTCGATACTTTGAATGAGTTTATTGGATTCAACAGCTTCATTGCTTTCAACCTCATTTGTACGCCCCATATCGTCATCATCATCATCTGAATCACTGGATGAATCATCATCTTCGTCTAAATCATCTCGATATTTTTTTTGTATACTTTCCCATTCTTCATTTATATTGTGAAACTTATCTTTTTTAACTGCTTTTCTTCTCTCTAGCTTCTTCTGTTTCCTCTCTTTCTTAGCTGCTCTAAACAGTGCTCTTTGTTTTTTCACTTCCTCTTTTGCTTGCTCAAGCCTTTCCTTTCTCTTCTCCGCCGCACGCGCAGTTGTTTTCTGTTGATTTAATACCTTATGCAAAATACGTTCACGCTTAATATATTCATAAATTGTCAATGACGCTTGTGCCCATAAATTTTCAAAATATTCACTGCTTTTCTTCGCATTAGTTACTACTTCTGGATTTTCAGTACCTTTCCTTGACCAAAATGTAATAGCATTGGAGAAGCACAATCGAATATCATCCAAAACTTCTTGGTATGTATTGTACATCCTTTTATTTATCATATCATATACGCTTGAAAGGTCCATAGCTTTTTTGATGACATCCGTATACCCTGGATATTTCATCAACTCTTCCTTTGGTGAATTCCAGTGTTGAAAAGTAATTTTCATTCCCTGCGTTTTCATCTTTTTCATAACTTTGACTATGAATTCTTGCGTTCGATCTACGCCGTAAGCACGCGAGTTTGATAATTCCAACCCTTTAATGAAATCTTCCCGTTCTCTTCTTAATATTTTTTTCTCCGCACGCTTCGTATTGTAACGTGGAATATCTTCATTAAATAGATTTTCATGTGACACATGATCTAAATACATTAACAAATGCCGTGCTTTGATGCATATCCAGTCCGATACCTCAGAGCCGTTGCTGTTACTCATAATAGCATTGTTGAAACACCTTTCAACATCTGATACAAACATCTCCGCAATTTTTGGACCTTCTGGATTTTCATCAAAACGTGTTTTATACACTCGCTGCAATAAATTATCATATACTGCCTCATTTTCAGGATCTTTCGAGAAATACAAAGCAATAGGCTTTGGCACAACATGCATATAATTCATTTTAAATGCTTCTTGGGGAAAAACTTCCAATGGGTGGAAATTGAATAAACTAAGCCATTTATGAGCAAAATTATCCGCATAATGTTTATTCAATGAGATTTTGCTGATTCCAACAACATCCTTATTCAATTTATGATAAACTTTCTTACAGTCTTCCTCTATTGGGGATAATTTAGGCTCCCGTCCTTTATTTTTCTTCTTCACTGCTGCCAATACTTCCTTCATACCAATATCACCAAATACCGGAGGTGCTACAGCAACGACATCTGTAGCACCAGCCTTCCCTTTGCCAGTTAATTCATCCAGACGCTTCTGTGCATTCCTTAATCCTGCTTCTATATCTTCGTTTTCGTCATCGTCCTCCTTTTCAACTTTTTTTTTCTTCATAGCACCTGCTGCGGTACCAGGTACACCAATACTACTACCATCCAACGAGAAAGTCCCATTGTTTTTATTTACATTTGTATCTACTGGTGTTGGTACGGCTTTTGGTGGTCCTCTTGGTGGTCCTTTTGGTGGACCTGCGCGTGCCTTTTTCTTTGGTGGACCTTTTTGATCCCTTTTCCGCTTTTTGTTATTTCCTAATGTTAATATCTTGTTATTATTGTTATTACTATCTTTAATAATATTCTTTTGTATAAAACTCTTTTTACGTTTTAACATAGCATTTGTTGCAATATCATTCTGTGCTTTTTTTGCTACAGCTTTCTCCCTTGCCGCTTTTTCTCTTGCTGCTTTTTCTTCTGCTTTCGCTGCTGCTTTTTCGTTTGCCTCTCTTTGCCGTTCAGCAGCTGCTAGTTGTCTTTTTCTAATTATTTCTTCTTTTTGCAATCGTTTTTTTTCAGCAGCTGCCTTACGTTTTTCCTCAGTTATACGATATTGTTCCTGTTTTATCTTGTTGTTGTATCTGCTTTTCGCTTCTGATTGTAATGATTTTGCTAATTGAACATATTTCGGGTACAATGCATTGAAAATTTTACAATTATTAGCAACAAGATCAATGTCCGCTAATACTTGTTTTGGCATATAGTACCATATTCCAGATTTTAATCTAGCACGAATTGTTGATATATCAAGCTTGTCTTTAATATAATTCTCATATGTTGGTAAAGCTGCTACATCCACTGGTGCATAAAATATAGTTTTTAATTCTGAATGCAAACAAACTTCATCAACTACTTCAATCATTTCTTTATAGCTTAATTCATAAAACCATTTCGTCGGAAAGTCATCACTGTAATCTTTTGGTTCGATTGGCAATTTCGTCTCTTCATCTACTGGCAATGCAATCAATTTAGATATAGTATCAATGAACCTTAAAAAAAAACTTGCTTCTTCTTCAATTATTTTTTTGTCTCGATTTTCAGGAAATGGTGCTGGTTTGTTGAATATCGATTTTAAATCTTCGATAAATTCTTGTTCGTTTTTATATGATAATGAATATAATTTATCCGATACATCACCTAATGTTACTATTTCATTGCCTTTATTCTCATTGGAGGATGATGACGATGATGATTCTTCCGTCTTGACTTTTACAACATGGAATTTCCATGGACGGGATAATTTATTATTTAATTTATAAACGCCATTCCGTTCTCTTATTAATATCAAATCCAAAGCCCGCCTACATGCATAGAAACGTGATTTTAGCGGTATCTCTCGAAAATCTTTTAGATATTGTTTCTTCAACTTTATGAATTTTTCTAAATATATCACAGCAGTATCCCTGTAACCACTCTGTTTATCAGGATCATTATTAAAGTGTAAACAATTGGTCCCAACTAACACCATATCTCGCTCAAACGCATCGAAATTAGCATATTTTCCATCTTTTAACTTTTTTTTAACTGTACTAAAATCCATTGGTTCTTTAATCCATATACTATAACTAGGAAGCGTCACGGGGGCTCCAAAGAGCTCATTCAATGAGATCACGCTAATGCATTGATCTAATATCATTTCTGCTTGTTCGTATTCAGGAAATGTAAATGTTGCAATTTTAGCAAGTCTTGTTTCGACTTTTCCCATTTCATTTTTAACTTGCGTATCAAACTGTCCTAAGACATCATCCGCATTTTTACATAGTACAGCATCAGCTGAGTTGTAAAGCTTGCAATTATCAAAGATCAAACGTGCATCGGCACAAAACTCATCAAACGTTGCGTAAGCAGACCTAGTATATTTGACATTTAAATTTTTCTTCAACGTTGCTAAATCCATAGGCTTATTCCCTTTAATTTTCTTGACGTAATCTGGATATTTCTTTAAATCAACTGGTTGGAGAAAAAGTTGTAGCTTATTATTTTTTTTCCCTTTACCAAAACATTTTTTATATACATTATGGCATATTTTATGAATTTGTTGATCCATCCTATATTATGAATTAAACAAAAAAAAAAACCCAGGGAAACACACAAGGGGTGTGATGCAGCCAGTGGTAAATAAGATTGCGATACGAATGTGTAATACTTGTTCTTATATCATTTTATAAAATAATCAATATATATATATATATATATTAATACTAGTAAAATGCACAACAAATCAAATATATATATTGCACGTGCTACTATTCATTTTTTTTATTGTGCCATCTGCCATCTGCACATCTGGCTATCTGGGGCCATATCTTCTCCTCAGGAATTTAAATTATTGTAATCTGACAAATTTAAGGTTGTTGTTTGTGCAGCCCAGCAGGACAGCACTGTTGAGGGAGAAAATACCCTTCATTATATGAGTATAGAATCGGGTAGTCTTAGGAAATAGCACATCATCTGGGGATTAATTTCTAATATATATATATTTCAAACAAACACACCGTTTTAAAAAATACATTATTAATACCCCTCGTATCGATATATTTTCATACACAAAAAAAAGTAAATAATACTTGCAAGATATGACATGTTGTGTATGAAATTTTGTTAGTCTTTATTTGTTTTATTTGATAGCACTATATATAATAATGCCGCCAAAAAAGAAAAGAAAAATATCCCCATATTTTTCTTCTTCTTCTTCTTCCAAAAAAACAAATGACGAAGAAGAAGTTAGTCTTGATGATAGTAATAATAATGTAAAAAAAAATAGTGATAATAAAGACCCATGCGCTATATGCCTTGATGAAATTAAAGATGCGGCATCAATAGCTTGTGTACATAATTTTTGTTTTGAATGTATCAAACAATGGGCAAATGTCACCAATCTCTGCCCTTTATGTAAAGTTCCATTTTCATCAATAACCAAGAAAAATAATAATGACCTAACTAATAATAATTCAAAATCTAATAACAACGTAGTTGTCATAGTTGAAGACAAACAACAGACTGCTGGCAACGAAGAAGATGATGAAGAGTATGCAAGGCAACTGCAGAATGGGGAGGGAAATTTACAAGCACATTTTTTAGAAGAACGGCAACATGGATATGATAGTGACAATGGTTTCGTAGTTCCTGATGATGTGATTGATTATGTTGAATATGATGATGGATTGCCTAATACCGAAGAGGATAGTTATATAAACGATGATGAGAGTTTTACAGAAGACTCGGAATCTCTTGATTTTACACCAATCGCTCGAAGGTTACCACGGCGTAATTTGAGACGAAGTACCCTTATAAGTAGTAGTAGAAGTCAAGGAAGGCGTATAAGTAGTCTTCGGGAAATCAACCGCCGTCGAAGAAGTGAAGAAAGTCGACAACGAAATAATAATACATCAGTAATAAATCTTGTGTCAAATGAGAACAATGATAGAAACAATGATAATAATAATAATAACGTTGTCAACTTATTAAATACATCTTCAGATGGTTCAGTTGTTGATTTAATATCACCAGAGCAAAATATTGATAATGATGACGATAACAGTGAGAATAGTGATATGGTTTTTAGCAATTTTCACAGAAGAGAAAATAATATGAACACACCAATTGTTATACATACAATTGGAAATAACAATAATGATGATGATGATGAAATTGAAGAGAGTCCATATTTCTAAGGTTACTTTTGTGTATACACAAGATGTGAGAAACAAAAAGTAAATAATAATGTAAAAAATGAAAAAAATATTACGTACTGAACGTCGTATATGTACGAGGAGTATAATTAATTACCGTCTCAGCAATTAAATTATACGAATATTATAATACACATATATCATATGTACGTCGTACCATTATATATTATATATTATGCACAATCTTCCTCTATCTTTCTCTCGCACATTTCTACAACAACACTGCACTAGTCCAATCTTGCTCTTCTCCATTAATATCTGTTAAAAAATATGTGGCATCGTCAAATACTCCTAAACATTCTTCCATATCATCCATTTTATAAACTTCATTTGTATCTGTTGATATTAAATATTTATTATTTTCATATTGGAGCATTAATGAGACATAATTTTTTGGAAATGTGCCATATTTAGATGTATTATCTTTCAAAAATCCACGCCACCAATCAGCATCTTCAGCACTGCCAAGTTCCGTGACCATAACAAAACTGCCTTCAGTTAAATTAAGCTCGTCATCATTTTCTGCTTCATAATCATACAATACATAAACCATACAAACAGCATCTAAACCATCATCCTCCTCTACATCTTCTTCTTCTTCTTCTTCTTCTACTTCATACTGTAATTCAACGTTATTCGTTTCAACGTCCTCAACTTTGTTGTTCTCCACTTCCATTTCGAATCTTAAATTATTTTCAGAACTATTTACAGTGGAAGTTCCAACTTTTTCTTCATTGTCTTGTAATACTAAAGAAGTGTCTTCAATCTGGTCATTACCTGTATCCTTCGGATCTTCGATGGATGATACTCGTTGTACCTGGTTTACTTCAATTTTTGGTTGATTTTCAATTTTCTCCTCTTTTGGTACTTGTCGCTTCTCTATAATTGCACTAGGTGGTGCAGCATTGACTTGAGTCGCGGCTGTGACTGGTACTTTTCTAACTATACGTTTTGGGGTCACATTACCAAGCTGCATCTTTGACTCTTTCTCCTCATCAACGAATTTTAAAGTCTGAAAATGCTCATCGAAAAACTTTGAAAAAGAAGAAATAAGTTCTTCTACTTTTGTCGCTGCAGTCAAATACGCTCTAATTTCATCTTCCGTCTTTTTATCTACAGTGCCAATAGAATTGCGTCTATTTTCATTTTTACTTTTGTTTTTTTTATCTTTTTTCGTTTTTTTCTCCTCTTCCATAATAGCTTGATCAAATAAGTGTACATTGATTATATGTTTATTATAGCTTTTTTCCATCAATACATCTTTAAGCTTCAAACAATGTAAAATGGAGATACAACCAAATAAGAGACCCTCCCCATATTCTTCGTACAAATCTGCTGATCGAATTGTACTGCCATCATTCTCATCATTCATATTTGGGCGGCATAATATGAAAAGCAAGCTTGCAAAGAGTAATGGTATATTATTAAATGTATCCTTTTCAACATTTAAGTCGCGATTTAGTGCATCTTGTATACAAAGTAAACCGCGTTTCAAGAAGGAATACTTGATATTGGCTTTTTCCGTAGCAATATTATTACCATTGTTTTGATCTTTATCCATGTTTTTTGATATATAATTGTCAAAAAAAGACTTTGGTCGGTATTCTTCAGTATTCGAATCGGATTCTTTTTTATTATTATTTCTCTTTTTCTTTTTTGATTTCTGTCCTACGTAACTTGCATCAAAACTAGATGTTCCATCTACAACATCATCATTGATATTGTCATACTCAAGATTGTGAAAACTGCAATCCAACATTTTCAAGAAAACTAAAGCATTACCAATTTCTTGTATCCCTTTAAATACTTTATTATTTACGCCATTGTATCGTAAAAAGCCTTTTACCGTCCCTTCTACTGATAAATAATTTACGTTAGTCTTCATTTTATACGATGGCAATATCACCGGTTTGACACCTGGCAATAATGCCATAATATACGGAATCATCTTCTCCTCCATTTGTAATGATAACATTTTGAACAATATACCATACATTTTATTTGCTTTTACATTGCCTATAATATTATTCGTTACGCTCATTAAAGACCGTGTATGTATTTCACTGAAAAAAAACTCACATTTTAAATAATTCTTTTCATATAAATTTGCATGTGCTGTATTACCAAATCTAAAATGTTTCGTTATATCAACATTTGTACCAGCTGCGGTATTGTTATCGTCTCCATTTTTATCTTGATTTGCTTTGCTTTGCTGTTTCACATTATTTATATTATGGACAACGGAATGTCGCCTTTTTCTAATTTTTTCGTATGTTTTGTGTACCTTGTTGCTGGTTTGTCCCGTATGTTTATTCACAATATTCCCGTGTTTTCTAGTATAGACGAAGGAGGAAAAACTTTTAGCGGTTTCCCCATCCTTCTTCGAATCTGCAGTAATATAAACCATATTTGGCAATAATGTATTGTATAATTCTTTAATAATGTAAGTTGAAATTCGTCCAAGATGTTCGCTGCTATTGCTATGTATTGAAACAGATTCATTCACTGCGTTAACTAAATCGAGAAAATTCAAGATATTCATTGTTTTGCTATGATTGTCTTTTTTTCCCTCTTCCTCCAGTAAACGGTTTGACAACCCCAAAGAACTAGTAAGCGTACTATGCGTCTTCATCAGCGCGTTTATAAGACCTTCAAAACGTATTATTCCACATATATCATGCTGTTCTAAATCTTGAAAACATTTTTCTAAATCACGTATCATCTCCCGTTCTAACGCTGCACTTAGTATTTTGCTTAAATTTAATTTTCTTCCAAGCAACATCAAATTGCTTGTATTCCGGATTTTATCGTATGATTCATTTTTAAAAATTCTATTTTTTCCAGCCATAAATTGTTCCGACCAAATATTTTTCTCTTTGCTTCGCGAATAGAAACGATGATACGGGTTTAACTTTCTATATGTTGTTTCATCTTGCAATGACGTAGCAATATTTTTGTAATAAGTGTATAAATGTCGATTCAACATGTATAATAATTGATCAAATACTAAATTCATTTCACCTTCCACTTCGTTGTACAAGTATTGCTGTCCCAGCGTATGTAATGCTTCATTTGCAGCATCATTATAGATATCTAATACATTATAGATAAATTTCATATTTGGTGTATTTGGTGTAAAGATAATATGTTCAACTAAGATCCACGGCATCGACAATGTAATTGGAAATTGGCTTTCTTTGCAAATTTCTAAATAAAATTCACGATACCATAGAGTGCTAAAGCTGGATAATTCTTTTATCGTATCATGATACGTCAACATTTGGTAAAAATACTTTGACAAATCATATAATACTTCCATTTTGCTGACATCTTCATTTGTAAATAGGCGGCTTTTAAATACAACACCTTGATCAGACTTCATACTTTCTGATGATTGGTGAAACAATGTGCCTAAAATATGTCGTAAAACAATTATTTGTGTCAATGACGGTATAGCAAGTCTATTTTTCCATTCAAATTTATATAAATGATTTTTACGATCTTTCTTTTTTAATTCATACAAATTATCTGGTTCTTCTCCATTGTTGCCATTCCAATCGCAAACTATACGACGAAGCTGCAACATTAACTCTACGCTTTCCATTTTCTTTGCTTTATAAGCTTTACGTAACATAGACGGTAATGACTCTTGGACAAATTGTTGCAACAATGTGTGAATATGTTGTCGAATTTCTACTCTTATATAATCTTCATTTTTCAATAAAACATTTGCTAGATTTTTCGTGCTGCCAATTAAATTGATAATAACATCCTTTTCCTCGGACGAATAATTATATAATATTCGTCTAGCATATTCTCTGTTGTTTTCATTTACTACACTATCGTTATTATCACGATTGATACTATTCTTTCGATTTTTCCCGGTTGTCTGTGTTGATGATGGATTGGCATACTTCCAGCCTATATGCGTTAACACTGTGGTTGATGCATCTCCCATATGATGAAATGCTTTAAATACATTAATAAATAATTCACGTCTTGCAAGAGCAGCATCGTCATTACCAGCACTGCTACCGGTACCTTTCTTGCCTTTCTTCTTCTTCTTCTTCTTGTTTGCTGCATTCTTCTCTTCATTTTCCACATTTAGCAACACTTTCTTCATGTATTTACATAATATATCTTCTTTTTCTATAATACGCTTCACATTATCATTGGATACAAGCGAATAAAATTGATTAATATTTTTTTGATTCAATTTAAAAACTTTTTTACATATTTTGAATCCAGATTCCTTATAATTCAAACAAAGTTGTAAAGTTGGATGAATTTCAATCACCATTTCAAACATTAACGGTATAACAGGTAAATTTTTAAATATTTTGTCTGCTGATTTGTCAAATTTATATTTTTTCATCTCAAAGACATTAATTGCATCACCATTCTCTCCAATTAATCCATCTAATAAAACGTAAAGATGTGGCAAAACACGTATAGGACAGTAGCGTTGATCACATGAAAATTCAACAACGCTTTTTTCAATTGAATCATTCTTATCAAATAATTCATCAGATTTATCCATGCATAAAGATATCAACGCCAAAAATACTGTTTCATATCTCCCATCCTTACATTGCAACAAAGAACTTCGTATCATGGTCAAAACATAATGTTTATTATGCATCGGGTTCGATAGAAACATTTGTATTTGATTTATTTCATTTGATAACTCAGCCGCCTCTTTTAACTGATCTTTTATTAAATAAAACGTTCGCTTATATAATGCAAAATCATTTTTTAAACATGTTTTCAGATCTTTCAACGCGTCTATCTTTACAATCATATCTACGAAGTGAACGATGGCAAGCAAAATTTCTTCCGGATAAGTCGTATAATTCTCTTGATATATATTTACGTCATCCAATATCTTTTTAAATAAAGTCATACTTTTCTCACAAAATTTCATTAAATCACTAATTTTCATTGTCTCCGTTCTTAATAATAAAAATAAAGCTTGGCGATACTCATTCTGTCGATCTGCATTGTTTTCGTCTCCCTTAGGAACTTTCAAAGGAACTGTATTGCTTGTTCCGCGATACGAATACAACATTTTAATATAATATTGTCCTTGTGATAGATATTGGTTCAGTTCAACTAACGTATCAAAAAAGCTTTTCATTTCGTCACCTGCATTATTATATATTCTCGAATCTAAATGCATTTTCAATGCATATTCTGCGCTATTAACAGATGGCAACGAAGAGCATATTATTGCATCAGTATGCATGATTGTGGTATATTTTAAGAAGTAGTAAACGAATAAATAGAGGGGGGGGGAAAGAGAAGAAAATGGTTATTTGTTTCTTTGGGTGTGTTTGGTTTACAAAATAACATTCTTGTTTCTTTCTTTTTAATATTAATATTGTAGTATTCTAATATGGTAGTATCATACTAGTAGCTTATTATAGCTTATACAGGATAAAATAATAATAACAAATGGTGCAACAAATGAATAATAAATATAATAATGATGCACCACCATTAGCCAATACTATTTCAATGCTAATAAAGGTTTCACGGTTTAATGGATTAGCACAGTACAGTGTAGTATATACACACTCCCTAGCTTTTCCCTATTTATTGAATATCATCAACAGATGCATTTAAGCATTCTGCATTGGTGATTGTTGTCTTTGCAGCAGGTTGTAAATCTTGCCTGATAACAATGCAGAATCTAGTTTTTAAACTAATGAATTGGTTTGTGAATTGATCACAGTTTGGACACATTATTTTAACAATTTTTGTGTACCTCTCTTCATTTGTTTTACCATCTGGTAATGCCATGCATTGTGCAAATATTACAGCACCTAACAATTTTTTTTTGCCAAATTTTTGACAAATACTGTGAACTTTGCTGTTTTTTGTGATATTTTCAAATGTATAATTGCCAGATAAAACCAAACTGGCATAATTACCAGTTAAAAGATTTGTTCTGTTTTCCACAATTGCACCATGAAATTCATCGTTTGCATCAGTGTGAGTTCAACATGCAAATGGTATGCCATATGTATATACACAAAATGATACAATATACAATTTATACCATACATTTGGTTGTAGTATTTGGGGTGATAACACCAAATTCATAAATAACAAGTCAATAAATGTCAAAAAATAATATAGTCTTTAATGATTATTTACAAAATTATTTATTGAAAGTAAAAAAGACATTAGTTGAAAAAAAAATGACGATTGAAAAACATCAAAATTTATTTCGTTCAACATGGGGGAATTGTGACTCCTACAACCATCCAGTAGTTGAAAATCCTGTCACAAAGGTAACATTACTAACATGTAAGCCCCTGGGGCAAGTTGAAACCAGCAATTTTACGAATTTGGCAGAGACAGCAACCGGACGTTGGTTAGAAAGTTTCGGTCTAGCCAATGTCCAGAGTGAGTTTGTTGTGGAAGCACATTTACTGTGCGTACATGGGGAACAATGCCGATTACATTATCGATACGAAAATTTAAACAAAGCGCTCAACCAATTATTTGTTGAGGTATTGGCGATGTTTTTAAAATGGTACCTCTTCGAATATGTACAACCAACCTTGGTTTTGGCTTTGTGTGGCCCAGACATCTTTGGAAAGATGTTGGAGATGTTGGTGGATCAAGAATTTGGTGGAGGTTGCTGCCGCATCACGTATAAAAATCATACGATTGGTTTTTATGGCACATTTAGTTGTCAAGCTGCTGTGGTGGTTACTGTGTAGCAGTATGTATGGGTGAATATAAGTATCATTTGGTTGCTCCAGATTAAGATATAAAAAAATGTTATAATAATTTATGTCATTTAGTATCATCTATACATTCTAATTTTATTGGTTTTACACTACTACCACATAAATTATATAATGGTTTATCATTCAATGATATATTAAACTGGGATGGTGTCTACTTGGTGGAATATACATGCAAAGCAAATGATAAAGATAACTCTCTTTCACATGTTTTAACCATCTCTTTCTTTTTGTTCCCAGTGGCCTGCTGGGCCTGTTTCAATCATGCTATTTGCTCGCTACTATTTTCATGTTCTTTATAGGGTAGTATTGCAAGTGCTACCTGGTACCTGGTATTCAGTATTACCTGGTAGTATTTTTTTACATTTTACACACATCCCTATACATATATACATATATTAGTAAAACCGAAACGTTATATATATATATATATATAAACATTAAAATATAATATATCCATAATATATTTTGATACTATACCCGACACTATATATATATATATATGTTAGAGGAAGTAATATGGAAAAGTACAAGAACAAGAATTAAAGAACCATATAATTTGATAATAATAATAATAATAATAATAATAATAATAAATCATTAATCATGGGAAATGAATCAGCGAAAAGGGCAATTGATGGACGCATGTATGAATCAGCAGCAAGGGAATTAGCTGGTGAAAGATGGGATTATCGTAAATGGAAAGAAGTTAGCAAAGATGATAATGGGGCATCCGTCAGTATAGAAGCATGGGAAACATTGGTAGCAACATACGAAGCGTGGGAGCAAGTTGAATTATTAAATGACATGGAAATTGTACCATCATCCTCATCCAAATTAACAACAGATCAGACTACTCGAGAATCACATTTAATATGCGCCAAGGCATGTCGTACTGCTGGTATGTATAGGGAAATGGCAGATGAAATGAAATGGGTTGTCGAAAATTCACAAGGTTCTATCTCGATCCATGAAAGAGATTTATTATTACAAGCATTTAAAGGAGCAATTAATGTACATAGAAAACGATTTGACATTTTAAAAGATGAAATAAAACATTGCATTGGGGAAGAATATTTAGCAAGAGGTACGATACAACAACGATTAAATGGCGTTGCACGATCTATTGAGGAAATATCTTGGTCATTAATAAAATTAATAGATACATTGCTCTATCCAAAAGCCATATTAGACGAAGAAAAAGTATTTTATATTAAATTAAAGGCAGACTTTTATCGATATCTTATTGAAGTAGAACCAGATACAAACGCTATTGAAGTTACTTTGGATTTGTATTCCAAGGCATACACATTAGCATGCGACAATTTATGGAAAGCAGATCCAATAAGATTAGCAGTTGCTTTGAATTATTCCATTTTCTTAAGAGATTATTGTGATCAACACGATAGGGGCATATCATTGATTCGAGATGCGCATGAAAATGCTTTAGATGCAACAATATCCATGGCAAATATTGATAAAGAAACATTAGATTTAATTGATTTGTTTAAAGCATATGTAGAAGATAAAGCCAATAATAATATGAATAGTACTAGGAAGTGAGAAAAATAAAATTCAGAAAAAACAAAAAATGTGTGGTTGTGTTTTTGTAAAAAAATAATAAATATCTGAGGATTAAAACGATATGTACATTTTTTTTAATAATATATACTTCTCGTATATATGATACGAAGTATTAAAAATAATTTTATCTTAACATATCTTTCAAAAAACCAAAACGTGGAGAGATTTAAAAAAAAAAAGATTTTTTTTTCTGGTTTTTGTCAAAAATACGAGTTAAAGAAGCGAGTGGTAGGCATACCAGTATGTAAATATGCAAGTAACTTTCGTACGAGTACACGTTAAAAAGAGAAAGTGGTTTTTATACCCCCGGTATATAATACGAAAAGCGTATACTGTATTTAAAATCTTTTCCAAACTTTTATATGAATAGAAATGGTTCTTTATTTTTACTCTCTCCCCTTCTCTCTTGAATTTGTATCAAAACACTTTTTTTTTACGGTTCGTAAATTTTTATTTTTTTTTTTATATATAATATATTTAAAAAAAAATAATAAAAATAATTCTTCTTCGAGCCTTTTTGCCTATAATAGCATTTGCGTTTGTTCCCTGTATATTTTAATATTTTTCTAAAAAATTGTAAAATAAATATAATATTTTTCCATAACCGGTATCAGCCCTTCCTGTATCATAATATTATCAAACATTGCCTTCTATATTATATCTTTTACATTAATATACCTTGGAAAAGGACAACTACTAATAGAGCTAATGTTGAAATTGTGGCTTGACGTACTCCCCATGACGCTAAGCAATTTTCTGTTGCATCAACATCAATGGTATAATCGCCGAAGAATGGCGGCTTAATGCTTGCATGATTTAAAAACTCAGAGACACTTGCAAATTCAAATTGTGGTATTTTAGGTGTACCACCTATATTAATACCACAATTGTCATAATTAGCACCAGTCCATAATTTCTTAGCGAAGTCTTTGCAAATGTAAACAGTTTTATTAGCTACGTCGACATATTTTGGTTGTTCGTTGTTACAAGCCAAACAATAGAGTGTTTCTAAGTCTGGATAGTTACGAATGCACGTATCACTTAATAAATTCTTGTAAGCACTCTGGATAGCAGCGTCATGGCCAGCTTTGCAGCACGACTCTTGATTATATTTATAACACTGAGCAAGGGATGGATATGGCTAATATCGTTATTGTTGATGTATATGTATATATATAAATAAAAATGTTAGTTTCACTATATATATATTAATTTAGATTGTATATATAGTATGTGTTATCATGTTATATTTGGAATAACTTACTTTCGTTGGTTTACCAAACGACTCGCATTTACAAGTTGCCCAATCACCAGTACAATCATCTGCACATGTTTTGTCTGTATTTGTTAAATCAATAAAGCTACTTGCTTTATTCAGTACTAAACATGTTTTTTTTCTATCCGCACCAGCTTGTACTGACGCAACTAGTAAAGTAAGGCACGCTGCCGCAATACAAGTATTTACTGAAAGTTTCATTCTATCGAAGATAAAGTATATTTATTTTGAATACGATTATGAATTAAAACGTCTATATATCTTACTAAAGCAACTAATTTATAGCAAAGCAAGAGGAAATAATAATAATATGTAAGTAGGTATCTATATATTTGTAAAATTTGGTATTGGATATATATATATATATATTTATATTTAAAAACGTGTTTGTAACATAATACTATATATATATATATGTGATATTATGTTAATGATTATGCAGTAATCTTTGTGCAATACTATTACCGTCGTAGTAAATAATATAAAAAATAATCCAACAGCATGAAAAAATTAACAGGTGGTTACTATAATAATGTACAGCACCATGCATGTTCTATCTTATACACTTTGTGTCGTGTTCAAATATTTGTGTGTGCGTGTGACTAAGTACCAAATTACCTGGTATAACACTGTTGACTATTAAATGCTTAACAGTAATAATCCTCACCGAAACTGTGTAGAGTCTACAATGTATCTTTCGTACGGTAACGCCGTAAAGTTTTTACAAAACCTTGGAAATGTGTAGCAGTAGTGTAGCATTGTATTACCTTGCCAGTTTTAGTTTGCCAGCTTGGATAGCTGGATAGTGGATAGATAGCATATATTCTATTAGAGTCTGGACAAAAAGCTGTAGTCGTCTGGGCCTGCCATTTTGTGTCGATCTCATGCTCAATAAAATTCCAGTTTCTTTTTCACTTTTTCATCGGTGAAATACCTTATTCTTCTGCTACTTGTATGTTATTTCTTGTTATTATCTTCAATGGCCAATGGCTTCTAATACTAACCACATAAATTAATGTATTTCATCTCATATTGATGTATATTATTTCATATAATTATATTTTATATATTGAATATAAGTAGAATAGATGTTGTTGTTGTTGTTTTATGAACGTGTATAGAAGAATAACAAATAAGGTTGAAGGAAAGTGTAGTGAATACATACATACATATATATATATATATATTGGTCACGATGTCGTCCAATACGGATGCCTTGAAAGTGAGAATGATGAAACAACCTAGGACAACAGGAATTGCATATCAAGCTAGGAAATCATTAGCATTAAATGCTATTGCAGATTATTTTGGACATCAATGTCATCGAGTATGTGAAATATTATCCTCAAAAGCTCCAGTCACATTTGATCGTATTGTGCAATATTCTACGGATGCTTCGTTTGGACGAAATACTAGTTTGGTCAGTCGTGGATCTAGGTATATTATCGGGGATGGTGATGGTCAAATATTACAAATGACGAAGGAAGAAGTTGCAAAATGTCTTTCAACATTAATTCATCACGGTGTTGTATTTTCATATTGTTCGAATGATGTTATTGCAAGTAAAAAAAATAAGGCAGGAAACGTGCCACTTTTTGATATTGAATACGACAATGCTATTCTATGGCTACATATGCCAGTTTATACGATGCAAGTCGTTCAAGAGGTTTCTACGGCGCACGAAGGTGATCTCAAGGTTGGTAAGATGGCGGGATATATTATAAGTCACATATCTACCGGTGGTAGTACACGTGGTTTAACATATAAATTTTTGAATCATGCACAAAAAGATAAAGAAATTTTCAATCTTGCATGGGAAACAATTGTAAATAATGAAATTATCATACCATGGAAAGCAGATAATAATGATGAGGAAATAGAGTATACGATGGGAAATCCTTATAATAATAATATAATGGATGGAATAATGGATCGTAGTAATAACAGTTCCAGCAGTAGTAGTATTAACAGTAGTGCAAAAAGTAAAAATATGGCAGAGAATGATCATATATACTACATGTTAGATACAAGAAGAATCAATGTATTGTTACGACATAAAGTTTGTTTGGATTACATCAAATCATCTAAAATTGGAGCAAAAAAACAACATATATCAGAATCTATTGTAGGTGAAGTGTATAAAGCATTTCTTAAAGTTGCCACTCGCACTGAATTGAACAGTACTAATTTTGATGCGGAGGGAAATTTAAAATGGACCCCAGCTGTTCTTGTATCATCAAAAGATGCATTTATGGAACTTGATGATGATCCAATTGGTGTGACAAATGATTTTTCTTGGTCACAAACGAAATTTAAAGCTGCAGCTTCAGCATTATGTGATATGCGTCCACCTGCATTGGAGCAATACGATCAAAAGAGGTACAAGGTCAATATCAGTGATATTGTGAAAAAAGTTAAAGAGGAATTGTCTCAAAGTATTATTTCCCAACGTTATGGAGATCGAAGTGGACGAATCATCCGCTTGCTTGTGGAATTAGGCCATCTAGATCAAAAAGCAATTAGTGAATTGGGAATGATACCAATGAATGATACCCGATACGATTTATATCAAATGTTGCAACAACATGTTGTTGAATTACATGAAGTGCCACGCCCACCAAATCGTACTCCGGCTACGACGTTATATTTTTGGTCAACGTCGCATAAATTAATTAAAGATGCTGCTGAAAATTTTACATTTAAATCCATTTTAAATTTAAAGTTACGACGACAAAAATTTGTTTCTGGGGATAATATGGCTATTGTAGAAATGGCGGATAAATACAACGAATCGTATCGACAATTGCGTAGTATGGATGTAACGGATATTGAAATTGATCAAGTTGTAAGATGTTCCCGTACGATGAAAATAGGAAAAATAGTTAAAGTAAATGACGTGGAAACGAAGATAAAAACGATTGAAGTCGAATGGGTTGCTAATGAAGATGACCATAAGAAAAAAGGATTGGAATCAGTATCGACAAGTAATAATAATAATAATAGCACTATAAATAATTATAGCGCTGTTGGAAATAATAATGAAAATACTAACAATATCACATCAACACTTGGCAAAGAAATTGTACCGATGTACTCCACTGAACATTATGTACATATTACAAATTCATTAAGTAGATTGAAATTAACACCTGATGATACCAATAAATTATTTCGTATAACAGTTATTAAAGATAGAATCGATGTAACTGTTGGTAGATTGCAAAAAACATTAATGTGTTTAACGCATTTTAGTGGCCTTGATCAAGAACCGATTTTATACAAGCGAGATTATGCAAAAATAATGGAAGCAGTTGAACCATCTTCTGGTCCAAGTAGTAGGAAGAAGAAGAAGCGATAAAAGCTTATATTATAAAAAAAAATTGAGAAGAAGTTATGGAGTTTTGATTTTTAAGGTATTACACTCACATCAGCAAACACTAACACAGGGAGGCGGCAATTTATTGTAAGTCCAAAATATGCTATTAATAATTGATATTCGTAAAAAACTGTAGTGTGCACAATTGTGTTATATAACTCGATTTTTCAAAAAGCACAAAACTACTATAATAAAATTGGAAAAATTGTATAAATATTTCTGAAGTATGTTGAAACTATTTTTTATATAAAAATTTTACACACAACACACACTATTGGCACACAAACATATGCATATACATACATGTATCATATGAATGTATCCTCTCGTATACATATACGAAACGTACATTCGTATATATTACTTTCCTCTCTGACACTGCATTTCAATAAATATATACATATATATACTAGAATCCTACAAAAAAATTATATGTATTTTTTTATCAATCTCAAAATTTTAGACACAGCAGCGCGCAGCTATAATAAAATTTCTCATTTTATCTACTACGCTTGCTTTTTGATTTTTTTAATACGAAGATGAACAACCTTTCACTTCATTCACGCCACTACCAGAATCGTCTTGTGAAGAATTATTACTATTAAAACGTGTTGGGCGAATGATATCTAACAACCTATCCCTAAATTGTCTATAAAGCGCGTGGAAAGCAAATGTATCCCCATGTCTTCGTTCAATATGAAACGATCCTTGGCCTTTCCAATCAATTTTTATTCCTAACTGTACAGATATGATTTCTTCACCATCATCAATTTTTTTCCATGCATATGCGGAACATGGCAAAGTTTCATCAGGCGTTATAGTTAGTTTTAGATCTATTGCAGCATCTATTAAGCGATGAAAAACATATTCCGGTTCTAAATCTCCATATGAGAAACCTAAGCAGGTAATTGGACGAACATCTGGCGCATATGTATTGACATTATCACGACCATCTTGTTGTATTGAATTATTTTTTGACAATTCACTGCCATCTTTCAAAAATTTCATGAAGTAATCTCCTTTCGTATGGCCACCAACAAAATATTGCTGTGGCTGAATTCTAACAAAATTTGTTAAATGGTAACTATAGTCTTGAAGCTGACCTGCGAATAAAATCGTTTTGCCATTTTCTTTGATTGGGAAAATACTAATGATATTCCAGAACGGGGATCCATCTTCCCTGTAATTAATTAATTGACATTTACATGCTTGCTCCGCTTTCAGTGCTTCTCCCATCCTAACCAACGTGCCTTTATTTGTTCCTTCGCCTTGATTAATGCCACCGCCTTGTCCACAAGCTTGATCTTTCGTCCAGCCACACATATCTACCCAACCATCAGAGACGTACATGATCGGAAACCCTTTGCTAGTGCCAGTCACGATGAGACTTTCATTTTCTTTAATATCTAATTGATCTTTTACACGATTAAATGTATCAATATCGAACTGTTTATTACGTATTTGTTGTTTATTTGATACACTGTTACTATGACGACTATTGCTACTACAACTGCTAGTTGTTGATTGTAAATTTGTATTAAAATTTGGACTTTGAGTATCTAGTGTAACTAGAGCGCTCATTTTTTTGCTGTTGGATTTATATACTTGTTTTATTAACAGGATAATATAGTATTTATTATTAAAGTGTTTCGTTTAATATATATATATGTGTACTTTGTTTAATATATATATGTATGTTATGTGGTATGTGGATATATATATGTTTGTTTTCTGTATTATTATGTATTTTGTGTATATATCCAGCAATGTCAACAATGCTATTTGCATGTTAAAAAGAAAAAAATGTCTCGCGTGCCAATAAGCTGGCTATAGATTATGTTTTTATTGTTCGATGTTGCTCGCCCACGGTAGATGAAGCACGATCCTCCCACGTCATTCAAATGTTTTTGGCCTCCATGCTATTTCAATGCTAATTATCGTCTCCAGCAAAAACAAAACCCCAAAAAACGTAAAAACCTATAGTATACTGTAGTTCAAAAACCTGGTCCACAGTATTCACCTGCTATAGAGGTATTATACTTATGATAGACTAAATATTATAATATACCTATCAAATATGGCTTACCACGTGGTAGCAGGTGAATATAAATAGGAAATATAGGTGAATGAAGAAAGCTGGAAAGCTGGAAAGTGCGAAGAAAGTGCGAAGAAAGCCGCCAGAAAAAAAGATGAGCCTAACCAAAAAAAAATATGATGTGAGATATGCAACATACAACATATCTACTTGCCCTATATAGATAGCTGTAAGGCTTTAATTAACCAAACACAATAATATATAATATTCCTTTCACAGCAACAACTACATATAGCAAACCATAACAACAACAACAACAACAACAACCAGCCATATAATAACAACACAATGACAGAATTCATCACCCAATACTCTCCACCTTCCTCATCAAACACAAACATTGAAAGACTTGTAAAACAGCGTTCTCAATTTCGAGCATTAAAACAATACAAACAAGCTGATGCAATACGTAATCAATTAGCATTTAAATATAAAATCTTTTTTATTGATAGTGATAATGATAAATGGATACAAATAAATACAAAATGGACAAATAATGAAAGTAAAAAATGTTTATTATGGTCACATCGTAAACGGTCGTATTGCAATAAAGACATTGCAAATAAAAATGGCAATGATGATATCAATAACAATATATCTACTAATTTTTATTGTCAGCATTGTATTGAAAAATTTAATATAATTGGAAGAATACCTTGTCCATTGGATACAAGACATAATTGTTTGTTGACTAAAATGCCATCCCATTTAAGATTTTGTCAATCTAAACCAGGAAATAATCATATCAATACTCATCATGAACACAAGAAACAAGAGGTACAAATTGCAAAAACATTGAAAAAAAATATTAATAATTTAATTGTCCCAGAAAATATATCTCCAAATGAAATTACAAAAGCAATGTCAAATGTAAATATATTATATTTATTATCAAAACGTATAGCATTGATATTGGATGAAATTTTATTATTACAAAGAAAGAAAAATATTGATGTTTATAATAATTTAAAAAATGATGATGAAATAAAAAATTATAATAACAAGACTATCAACAATAATTATGATGAAAATGATGCTACAACTCCAACCAATAAAATTGATGTCAATAAAATTGAAATGGAAGCATGTATGTATATACATAAATTATATCAAAATTTACCTGAAATACCATATGAATATCTTGTTGATAATAATCTTGAAAAACAAATACAACAAAATACAATTGCTAAAGTAAAACGAAAACATAAATTTCAACAAGCTAGTATAGCAAAACATACAATGTTAATAAATAATCATAAGGTAAATAATATAAAAAATAAATCAGCAACATTAATTGAATTTTGTAGTGGTAAAGGTGGTTTATCAAAAATGGTTCTAGATATTAATGACAATAATACCAACAACAACAACAACAACAACAACAACAACAATAATAACGATGATGGCAAAAATAAATGTAATAATAAAACAAAAATAGTAAAGATGAATGATTTTTCCTCTGTTATCTTAATTGATAGAACAAATACACGAAATGATGTATTAAATTCGCCAAGCATGATGAATGCAACAAAGAATATTGAAACAATACGTATAAATAATGATATTGCAAATGTTGATTTACAAAAATCATTAAAAACACAAAATAGTTGTGCAGTTGGAAAACATTTATGTGGCGCAGCTACTGATTTATCATTAAAATGTTATTCCAATGCAATGATGTGTAATAATAATAATAATAATAATAATGAGGAAATCGACAATCATAATGATATTAAAAAAAGTGGCTCTGTAACATTTGCAATGTGTTGCCATCATCTATGTACTTTTGATACATTTATTAATTCGAATTTATTGCAAAAACATGGAATTGAAAGAGGTGAATTTTTATTACTAAGAAGATTAGCGACAAAATCTCGATGCCATCCAAAAAAAGTAGAAACATTAAGTGCACATAAAGCAAAAGCAAAAGCTGAAGTTGGTGTATTAGCCAAACGATTGTTCAATGAATGTAGAGTTGCATGGTTGAAAAATTGCAATGGATGGAAAAATGTACGATTAATACAATACGTATCAAAAGACATCACCCCAGAAAATGTATTATTGGTTGGAAAGTATCAATGAGTGAAGACGGGGAGGGTGTCCGCATTAAAATATATTTTTATATTTATGATGTACACACATCAAATATATTTTTTCAATTTCAAGATCTTATATTCATACACTCCGTCGTACAAACAAAAATTCGTACACAACACTCCACATACATCACACTACTACTTTTGTAAATTGTACGCGTTCGTATCTCTCATACAGTCATTTATGATATTTTAGCTATTATTATTCCATTTTTCAAATTTTTTCATAAATTTTGAAGTAGGTTTCTTCTTCTTATTCACAGACGTCCTTGTTGTATTACTATTTATATCATTTTCCTTTTCAATCTTTTCTTTCACATCATCATCATCGTTTTTCTTTGTCATCATCATTATTTTTTTCTTCTCTTCCTCTGGCAATGTATATGTATATAATTTAAAAGCTTTATCATGATGTATTGGATGATTACAACGTTCTAAATCAGTTGCAACTTTCGTAGCAAGTCTTAATGTACGTGCCTCCACTTTTTTATCTTTATTTTTTCGTTCAACCAATACATCAAATAATAATTCCATACTATTTGGTGGTATTGGTCCCATTCCTTCACAGTTACGATAGGTCTTCCATACACCAACCGCTTTTGATAGCATATTTAAACGTAACAATGCCTCGATTAATAAACCTATTGATATTTCATTTGCTACTACACCACGTTTTACAAATGTATCATAGATACCAATAGGATTATCATCCTTCACGCATTGCAATAGACTATGTAACATTTGTCTAGATGGACAATCAAATTCCATGAAATATACTAAAATAGTTTTTGCTGCTTCATAATTGTTATTTTGACTAAAACCAGCGATGACATCGTTAAATATAGGACGTGCTGGTGGTATATCACGTGGTTTTAATTGTGTCAATCCCCAACATGCATTTTCTACATCATTGTTTTTATTAATCGCTATTTTGGAGAAACTATAATATACATATGGCCTTAATAATCGTAAATATTTATGAAAGTCGATCATTTTTTGTTTTGCCCATTGCAAATTACCGTTTTTAATTCTTGTTATAATGACTTCTTCAATTGTATCTTCTACTTGGTTTACGCTTTTTTCATAACATGGTTTCATGGCAAGTTTCATACCTTCAGTTGGTGTTAAAGAGGATGTCAATTGATTATGAGTTGGAGGACGGTTGATTAAAACAACATCAAACCACCATTTTCGTATACCACGTACCGCACGCAATCGTCTAAAACGTTCACATAAAAGAAATAAATCTACATATTCAGACACTTTTTCTTCATCTTCTAATTTTGCATAGGAGCGAATAAGAGCTTGAAATGTATCTCTACTCATGCTACCATGGGTTTCTAATATTTCCTCCAGTAATTTTTCTACCATGTTTTCACGTCTTAAAATCGAAAATGCTATCATTGCATTGTTCATTCCACATCTACTCCCTACAATACCTAAGTGCACCATATCATAATAATAATTAACTGCTGTCATAACTTCACCACATTTTAAATATGCTTCAATTAATTTACCCCATAAAATTTCCTCAAATTCCAATCGCCGATTTAAAATAGTTTGTATTGGCCTTGAAATATTATTTAGCTGTATTACATCACCATGATTTCCAACTTCCTCTACTAATTTTGCTAATGTTGGACCAATACCACTGGATGTATCAGTTTTCCCACCAATTGTCATAAATAATTGTATGGCTTCTGACATTTGCCCAGCTTGCACCAATGCAGTTACTAAATACGATAATAACCGTGGATTTGCACCAAGGGAATGGCCAGTTCGTTGTAACGTATCTATAATTTCTGCACAATCAGCTGAACGTGTTGCATCGCATAATGCAGCCATAATTTCACTATATAATTCTACATTTTGTTTCGGTAACATTTTATCTTTTGCCGCTTGTGCAAATATGGACATTAAATCTTCGTAACTTTTACCTCTTGCACATGCTTTTAACAATGCAGCTGTTGCATATGGGCTACTTTGAAATCCATTTTGACAAATAAATGCATGTAAATCTTTAGACGTTTTCAACTTATTAATCTCACCAAATGCGACAATTAAACTACATATACATGGAAGTGTTTTTTTCACACCATACATATCGATACATTGTTTTAAAAATGGCATTGCATCTCTACAACATCGTGCACGTATTAAACAATTTATTAAACTTTCAAAAACGTCCAGAGTTTTAGGTGCACGACATACATTGATTAGTTGGAAAAATTCCAATATAGTTGTTGCACGCGTACGACGTTTACATGAATCGAAAAAATGTATGAAAATATCATCCCCTACACGCAATAAACTAGAAGTGGATAAAGCTGTTTTAAAATCTTCATATGCTTGTGTCAACTGTCCAGAATTACATAAAGCAAGAATATATGCTTTTCTAACTTTTCCAACAGGTGCTAAACCAGATTTTCGAATTTCATCTAAAATTTTAGACGGTAAAACATTTTTGCTACCATTTAATATACAACAAGCAGTTCTTTCCTCTATACGCAAACCGAGACTACGCATATCACGTATGATATTTATTGCTAATGGATCTATTTTTTGACTTTGTACACAAGCACGTATAGCAAGATCATAAGTTAAAACAGTTGGCCAACATTTTTCATGTTTCATATCACTCAATATATTTAAAATATCTTCATGTTTATTTTCACGCCCTGCATTGATAATTTTATCATTATATTTTGTTAATAAAATGATATTATTTGTTCGACTTGTAGTATTATTCTTACTGTCAACAGGTAGTGGTTTGGAAAGTATCATTGTTGTATTATTTACATTTATTTTTTTTTCATATTTATTATTATTTACATGGTGATTTTTCTTCTTCTTATTATTATCCAATAATTTATTATTTTTTCGTTTTTGTTCATTAATATATTTTCTCATTTTACTTTCTTCTTCTTCTTCTATGTAATATATATCTGTCTGTCTATCTATCTATCTATCTAATCGAATTTTTCTTTATCAATATACTTTCATATATATATATATATATATATATTGTGATATTATACACATCATTGACACTTTTCCTCTACATGTATGTGAATGTATATAATATATATATATTGTTGAATTTTAATAATTAATGCCCATCAATTTTATTCGGTGTATTAATAGCGATATGTACTTGTTAGAATATTCACTTTACATTCCAACACCCCCGTGCAAATTAATAACGGTTTGCATTGCACGCCGCCGGTTTCAACAAAAAAACTGGCAAATGCCAATCTGTAATAAATGTTCAGGCAATATAGAAAGAACAAAAAAGAGGAAAACCAACAAAGTTTATATATAGAAACAATGTATTAAAACAAAATAATTATCTTTAATGATGGAGAAAAGTTATTTACCATATGATGATTATATTAAAGATTGGTTAGTTTCTGCAACAACTTTAAGAAATGAAGATGAATATCTTGAATTACATAAAGAGGAAATATTAAGTTATAGAAACAACCTTATGCTTGAGAAACAAAAGAAATATAAATCCTACGAACAACAACGTGCAGAGAAACGAAAAAATAGAATGTCCAAACTTAGAAAACTGTATGGCTTACATACACCAAGTTCCAATTATTTTGGAAAGGCAGTTAAATCACCACCGAAAGAAAACGCAAGACCACCGAATAATAATATTAATGTAAATAATAATGATAATTATAGAAAAACTAGTAATAATAATAATAAGAACAATAGACCGTTATCACCCATATTTTTGAATGCAGACAAAGCCACATGGGAGCCAAAACGTTCACGCACGCCGGATCGATTTGGGTACGATGAAAACGAAGATTATGGTCAATATAGAAATAAAGATGAAGATGGAGAGGAGAGGGTGGTTAACCCCCCAATGATATTTAATATTCATGAATTTAATGATGGATATACGAATAAACTAGGGGTAAAACAGAAAGAAGTGTTAAGAAAAGGTATTATTACAGAAACAATTCATGAAACTATTGATGGAACCAACAAAATGGAAGATAAAAATTTTCAGGAAAAAAGACCACTTGGACCACCATCACCACCACCAAATGTAATACCACGTATCCCTTCACCATCTCCAATCAAAGTAAGAGAAAAATGGATCAATACAGAAAGTACCCCATCTCCCAATGGTAATAATAATAATAATAATAATAATAATGTGAATGAATTAACACCAGCTACTAGCAATTTAGATACAAGTGGCGAAAATTTAGAAATGGAGGTTGATGAATTATTAGATTGGGTGGATGCACTAGATGAACAAAATTTGTGAAAAATTATTTTTCAACACTACCTTTTTTTAAATACCTTGCAACAACTCTGTGTATAATTCTAATGCTTTTCTACCATTTAACCTGGCTTCTAACAACTCAACTAATTCGTTATATTTATCTTTCATCATATTTTTCTGCTCTTCCTCATTATCTGCAGGCACAAGTTTAAAAAGATATTCTTCGATATCGCCTTTATTCGTTTCCCATAAATCTACTAATTGATGGAACATTGCTTCATCTTCATCATCCATGTCCTCTGCTACAGTAAATCTTTTCTCTTGATCACCTTTCTGCAAGCTTTTATTTTTTTGGATTGATACTATTATATCGCTATAATCTGGTTCTAAAACACCAAATTCAAGACAGCATTTTATAAATATAGATTTATCTAACATTGTGCCCAACGTTTCCTTTTCATCAGCAGTTTCATTTCCTCGATTGCCTTCTTCTTGAATTATATTTTTTATCATTTGCAATTTGCTTTCTTCAACCTTTGTAAGAATATAATCATACATTAAATACAATTTTTCCTTTGAAAACCGCTTCTCTTGACATATATTTGTTATGAAAGAAAAAAAATCCTTATTCGAAATGGATTTTACTGTTTCGATATTAAAATTCTTCTCAAAATGTCTGTTGATAGCTTCTCTACGGTTTTTGTAATCTTTTTCCCACATTGTTATAACATATTGCATAAAAGTATCAAACGTAAGATATTGTACCCTATCCAATCCACCATCTATACCAATTAGAACTGATAAATTTTTCAACCCTACATTAGTCGTATGCAACGAGGTGTTACACAATAGGCCAACCGTCTCTTGGGCCTTATCTAATTTTATATACTTGTCTCCGCGAATACATCTCCAATGGTTTTTTAAATGGGATAATGCTGCAAAATATACATTTATGCTTTCATTTGGCAGTGATACATTTGGTAATAAGTGGCACAATCGTGCAAACATATGACAACCCATGTCTGTTTTTGAATGTTTTATTACAGACATAAAAAAAATACACAATCGACTCTGTGCTAGATGAACTATTTCTTCAATACCTAAATACAAATCATATGCAAATTGCATCAAAATATGCGAAACTGCACCAATGTCATTATTGTCAATATTTGCAATCGGTTTGTTATTTTTTTCAAAATGTTTGATGTACTCATTATATATCCTATCAATATGCATATGTGTTACCTTAAAGGACAATTCTTTTGGTGTAAAATTTGATGGCAAAAAAGTAATATATGAGTGCATCGCCGATGGAATTTTATCTTTTAATACTGGCACATAAATTTCCTTTTGTTTCTTTCCTTTTTTCCCCATAGATTTTCTATTACCACTATTATGCTTGTATTGTATTTTCTTATCTTTTTCATTACCTTTATCATTTGGTAAACTCTTTTCCACGTTTATTAAATCTAATTGATCCGTTTGTGTTTCCCTTTGACACGTAGATAGATAAATATTTACAGGTAACTTTTCTTTTAAACTTTGTCTTAAAAATGATAATTCCGCATTTAAGATTGCTAAATTTTCATGCACATCCTTTGTTATTTCAATATCGTCATTTGTAACTCCATTAAAATCTCCTGATGATGAAGATTGCTCACCATTTAATGAAAACGAAGAGAGTTCATCAAATTCGCCAAATTCTTCATCAGCCGAATCGTAATCATCATTTTCATCCTCTAACTCACCAAATTTAGAATTGCGCATTACCAGTTTATCGTTTACATTGTCAGCTAAAAGTTCATTTTCATCATTAAAATCCTCGTTATTTAATCTGATCCTTTCACGTGTTTCCTTAATTTCCACTTCATGTTCCATCAGTACATCAGAAAGCCTATCCATTACGTGTGGCAACCCATCGATGCGTTCTATTCGTTCACCTTCCTTGTACGCATTTAAGAATTCCTCGTCTTCCATTTTTTGAACCAATTTTAATGCTTTACGCAGATGTTTAGCAGTATTATGATGTTTCATAACAAGATGATCTAACTTTTGCTCCTTTGACTTTAAGGCTCGTTCTAATATATTTGTATCACTTTTCAAATTGTTTGTACATTCTACAGCATCTTTCAATTCTTGAGTGACGCTTTCGATTAATCTATCCAAACGTAAATGTTCTTTCCTGGACTTTTCCATTGCAATTGCATGGTCCTCTTTTGACTTGTTAATATGTAACATCATGATAGACATGACCTTCAATACCATTTGCCATAAAGAAACAACAAAATTAATTTCTTCACGATCATTTGGATGAAATTGTCGAATTATTTCACTTATTGCTATATTTACAGTTGGGATCGTATTGCTTAATTCTTTTTCTATGGTATCTATGGCACCGTCATCGTGGTTATTTATTTTACTACCTAGCCATTCTTTTAAATATTCAGAATCACGTTTACCATAAGGATGCTTTGCTGGAAATACTAGCTGTTCAAACATATTTGTCGTTGGATTATAAACGGCTGGGTATTTATCATTATCCTCCGGTGCGACAGCGTGATTCAATATTATATAGTCTTCTTTTGGTATCACACTTTCTTTACACGATGTCGATGACCGTTGTTCTTGATGGAGTACTTTTTGCTTTCTCTCTACTTTTTTTACCAAGCGGTTATGCCTACTTTTGTTATTACTAATGTTTCTGCGACGACAGCGATGTTGAATAGAAGGTGGCAACATTGAAAACATTGAGTTAGAAGAATGATTGCTATTAATTTTGTTTTCTCGCGGCTTTATAACTTTAAAATCTTTAATAACATTTTCATATTCAGAAGGTGTACTGTACAACCATCTTTCATATTCATTTAAAATGGCATGAAATATAGGCCTTGCCGTACCAGAATTTCTAGACAAACGTCGCGCTTCATTTAACGCTTCATTGCATTTCAAGTTTAAAGCGTGTATAGACATTTTTTTGAATTCATTATATACAAAAACGTTATAGTCAGTTTTTTCTCTATTCTTCTTCTTCTTATTTACATCATTATCATTGTTTTGACTATTTACTTCATAGATTTCCAAAATATTGCATAACTTTTGCAGAAAGACATTTTTGTTTGCTTCCATCTTATTCAATGAGGATATTATATTATGTTCATTCGTCCTTGTGTTCTTTGAATACAATTTCTATTTTGGATTTGTATTAAACAAAAAAACGTTAGACGACACTATAGGAATATATATATGTATATATATACAGGTATAATATTATTATATTTATATAGAAAAAAAGACTGTACCTGGTACTTCTTTATAATACCATCATCCAGGTAAAAAATACTGATGTTGGTGGGAGGTGTGTTGTGTTGAGAGTTTTTTTAAAAACGCCAATGCTATGTCCATACGTCTTCAAAAAACAATAATAACATGGGAATAGCATTATTATCTGGATTTTGGTACCGACGATCCACCATCAATGATGATGAATTGATCAGGCCGGGCAGGGAGAATTGATGAAATGATTTGAAATAATAAATATTCACCACGCCAATATCTATAGATAATAATGGATATGCGTCACATGTAGACACTGCCACATTAATTCATAGACAACAAAACTTAAACGATATATATAAATATATATATACATGAACAATTCCTGGAAAGGATGAGTGACAAAAATAATAGTAGTAGTCTGATAGAAGATGAATTGATAGAAGAAATGACAAAGATGAACAATAGTGATGAGAATAATATGGAACCTTCGTTTTTAAATCAAATAGAAGCAGCTATGGAAAATATCAGAGTAGCTAGTCATGAAAATAGTCCCCGTAGAAACAATAAAAGTAATTTTAGCAATGGTAGCAATAGCATTGATATAAACACAGAAAATTATAGTACACTTGTAGAAAAGTTAAAAGTAGAGAAAGCAGAATTAGAAAAGGAAAAGAATCAATTACGGCAGCAAGAAAATTTGCTATCGTTTTCCAAACAAAACTTTGACTTGTTAAATGCAAAGATGAAACAAGCTAAGGCTTCTCCACACACACCAAAGTTTTCCTCACCGCTATTAAAAGTATCCCGTAGTCCTACAGTAGAGTTGTTAAGCGAAGAGCTGATGAAAGCACAACAAAGCGTGGAAGTCGCGGAGGCACTTGCTGGCTCACACCAAAAAGTAATACGAGCTTTAAAAGCACATACAGATAGTGGTGATTATTCCAAGTCTCCTGAAAAAATGAAAAATTTCCAAGATTCTGTCCAGTCCGTAGAACAGGCAATTATGAATGAATGGTCAGAAGGGAGTTATAAGAAAACGGCAGAGGTAGATTATGAATACATTGAAAGTTTGAAAAATGCACATGCTAAAGTCTTAGAGGAAAACTTAGAGCTCAAACGAAATATTGATGATTATTCGATATTAAAACAAAAATATACACGTCTTCAAGAACAATATAAAGCACGACGTAAGGCAATGTTGCAAGTAAAGAAACGACAAGATGATGCATGGCAATTTGCATTGCGTGCATTGGAAGATAAGGCAATATTACAAGCAAATGCGCATACAGAAACTATCAAGCGTTTGACAAAGCAATTAGCGAAAGCACAAGAACTTTTGAAGTCAAATGAATTTAACTTGTATAATAGTAGCAGTAGTGATAATAATAATAATAATAATCACGATCTTGAAACACTTGCAACGAAATGTATTGAACTAGAAAGTTATATAGTACAGGCACGTAAAGACAATATTGAATTAAAATCTGAAAATATATCATTAAAGGAAAAATTAGTAACAGCAACAGAACTTGGAAAAGATGCACTTCGGCACGCTGAAGAGAAAGATTATTTATTGCAATCGCATACAAAGACTGATGAGAAGAAATTACAATGGTTAGAACATGGTAATAAGAAGTTAATAACGAAAATCGATCAATTATCGGCTCAAAATGATTTGTTAAAAGCAGAACTTTATGAAAAATCGAAAATGGCAAATAATGATACTGGTGGGAATATTACGAGTAATGACAGTGCAAAAGATAATGAAATACTGTTTTTAAAAGAACAATTAGATGGGTATTTATCAGAGGTGCAACAGGCAAATGAAGCGGTAAACGCTTGGATGAGGGAAAATGCTGAGTTAAAACAAGAAAAAAATAATGCAATTGAACGTTTAGAAATGGCAAATAAATTATCAGAGGAATACAAAGAATTGGTAGTTGAAATGCAAGGTAAATTAGGAAAAGGAGGCAACAATAATACTGTTGTAGCAGCAAAGAACATGGGTGATAAAAAAATGACGTTGCAAGAGGAGGAGGGACTGCTTCAAGAAATAGAAATGAAAGAAGAAGAGGAGGAGGAGGAGGAGGAGGAATTGGACGAAATTACATCTTTGAAAAGTGATATAGTAGGAAAACGGTCGTTGCTATCGTCAAGTGATGGAAATGCAGATGAGGAGCTGAAGAGAAAATTGAAAAGACGATTAAGCGATGTTCGTGGAATTTTCAATACTGCTGTTAAATTAAAGCTAGCTGCGGATTTAAAAGTAGTTTTTGGAGTGTTGGATAAGGATCACGATGGTACCATATCAATGGATGAGCTGAAGAAAGGATTGATAAAAATGCGAGTTGAAATGGACGAAGTTGAAATAAAGTTTTTATGGGATGCATTAAATGTACATCATAATGATTCAATTTCATATTCTGATTTTGAACATTTTTGCCATTCAAAATCTGTTATTGCACAGGCTGCTAAACTTGGTGCTAGAAAAAGAATGTCACGAATAATATATAATGAAGTTGCAGCAATTGGGAAAGTTAAAACAACTCGTCGATCATCCCTCGTATTGATTAAATCATCAGGTGAAGCAGCTGCAAAACTGGCAAAAGAAAAAAATGTGATGCTTGAACAACGGAATACTTTTAAAAACAAGATGCAGGAAAGCGTATCACTTGCAGCAACAGTAGGAAAGCAGAAATCATTAATTCGGAGTGTCGCAAATAGTACTGCTCAAATAGGAAAACAAAAAACACTAATTCGTAAAGTAGCTGGCGATGTTGCTTTGCGTGGACAGGAAAAACGGCATGGTAGGAATGTTGCAAGTCACGCTGCAACAGTTGCAATTGCAAAAAAAAGACGAAGAAGTATTGCAGTTGATGCTGCTGCCTTAGCTAAAGCTAGAACAAATATCAAACAACGACGAGCTTCCATTACTAAACAAGACATCAAGGACTTGCGCATCCCAGATAGTCCATTGAAAATTTCACCTGATATGCAAATAAATCGACGTATAAGCGAAGTAAGAAATGTCTTCAATACTGCCGTAACATTAAAGCTAGCTGCGGATTTAAAAGTAGTTTTTGGAGTGTTGGATAAGGATCACGATGGTACCATATCAATGGATGAGCTGAAGAAAGGATTGATAAAAATGCGAGTTGAAATGGACGAAGTTGAAATAAAGTTTTTATGGGATGCATTAAATGTACATCATAATGATTCAATTTCATATTCTGATTTTGAACATTTTTGCCATTCAAAATCTGTTATTGCACAGGCTGCTGCTATTGGCAACCAGAAACGAGCCGTACGAGATGCTGCTCTTTATGCTGCTGAAATCGCAACATCAAAAATGGTTGTACAATCTAAAACAGGTTCATCCCCGCAAAAGAAAACGCAAGTTCGAACAATAACGATGACGAGAACCACCACTACGACGACGACAACACGGACACGGACAACAGACAGAAGCAAAAAACGAAGGAAGGTGCAAAAAGATACGATTTTAGGAAAATCGACTAGAGGAGGCAAAATAAAAAACATCTCGTCATCTACTAGTATGAACAATACTATCAAGACCAAAAAATTGAATATTAATAAAACTATGAAAAATACTACTATGAAGAAAAACAAGGCTAGAAAAACAATTATAAGGAAAACTGCTGCTTCAAAATCTATTTTAAACCCCGAAATAAAGAAAGATAATAATAAATTTTCTCGTACAAAAATAGTTGCATCAAAAAAGAGTGGTAAAGTGAAGAAGAATGTGAATGTTAACAGTAAGAAAAATAATAGTAGTACCGCTGCTACCGCTAAAAATGTTAAAGGTGGGATTAATATTTCCAATAATATGAAAAAATCAAAACTGAATAACAACACAAGGATGAAATACAAATCTAATTTGAAGAAAAACAGCCAAATAAAATTAGGCAGTAGAAGAAAAGTATCGCCAACGGAAGGCAATAATAAAAATACAAAAGCAGCTGCGTTGTCAAATTATAAACCGATTTTAAAAGCGGCGAGAAAAATGCCTGTTGTAAGCAAAAAGACCAAAAAGGCTTCATCAGCA
>Ga0099797_100115_pt1 | contig 49913 bp, 34 predicted proteins | sample Uncmet_Sort48C_1_FD_89871 | JGI IMG/M metagenome (GOLD analysis project Ga0099797, IMG submission 89871) | Marine eukaryotic communities from CALCOFI LINE 67, Pacific Ocean - C012_Sort48C_1 | ecosystem: Environmental > Aquatic > Marine > Oceanic | place: Pacific Ocean: Monterey Bay | collected...
TTCAAGTGCTGGCGAAGATGATGAAGTGAAGCAAGCTATGGCACCTAAATTTGGTTCCGCCCGGTCCACGGAAGATGCGGGTTATACAAAATCCGCATCGAGACAGGGGTCTAGAGGTTTGAAGAAAATATCTACCTCTCCTCCTCCTGCCGGATGGGACGCTGCCCAAGAAGTTGCATGGTCGGCGTGGACAACGTGTGAAACCGATGAAGGTATCCCATATTATTTCAATGATGCAACAGGTGAATCTCAATGGGAGTCTCCTTTTCCATTGCCACCTCGGAGTGCAAAGAACAAAGACCGCATTCGGTCGTATTCATCTCTGAGCAACAGCTCGGCTAAAAGTCAAAACAGTACTTCAGCACTCGAAAAGCCATCGACCGTCAGCCCTGCCCCAAACGACGATGCGGATGAATCCGAATTTTCGACTCCACAAACATTAGCGCAACACAGAAAAACACATTTGACCATTCAAACAAAGGGTCTGTATAGGTCTTCCGCATCCTCAAGCTCTAAACATATCAGCGTGAACGATGGCGACCTGGTATCCTCACCAAGCGTTCCATATAGCGCTGCGCCTGGACAGAGTCCATACATAGACCCTAGGAGGACACTCGGTGTCGTTGCGATGGCGGACACACCACTGCATGGAGCTGTCTCGTACAATTATGTAAACGACGACTATGTCCAAAAATTGCTGCGAAATGGTGCCGACCCGAACTCGCCTGATGCACGTGCTGGGCGAACGCCTTTACATATTGCTGCGTCACAAGGCTACTTTGCTGGTATGGAAATGCTCTTTAAGGCGGGGGCTGACCCATTGGCCCTTGATGCGCAGGGGAATACGGTCATGCACCATGCATGCAAAGGTGGGAACGGAAAATATTCTGTCGATGTCGCGTCATATTTAAAAGATATGGGGGTTCCGTTGGACGAGCAGAGTCTAACCGGTAATACGCCGTTGCATTTGGCTGCTGTAGTAGGAGACCTTCCGTGCGTCCAATATTTATTAGAATTCGGTGCATCCCCCCACAAGAAGAATATCAAGGGGGAAGCCCCTGCTCATTCGGCTGCCAGAAATGGACATGCCTCATGTATTGTTCAGCTAGCCGAATATGGGGCAGCGTTAGATGTAAAGACCAACCATGGTCTCACCGTCCAAGATATGGCAATTGGAGCTGGGAAGAAATGGTGCGCAGAGCGGGTTGCGCTTTTGCCTATGCGTATGCCTGCTGACCAAGTCCGTAGACCAGTTGTAGTGCCAGTACAGTCGTCATTGGCGGGATCCTCACCTTTTGATCCAGCAAATAGTAAGCATGGAAATGTATCGCATCTCATTTCTAGTGATAGTGATAGCGAAACAGCGGGTATCAATAGCCCGCCCAAACGTGGTATGGAGCGGTTTTCTACCCCAGAATCTACTGTTTCTAATCCAAAAATCAATGCTGATGCAAAAGACACGCCAAATCCTTTGTCGCCAGTTCGGGGCGGCATGGTCGACCGTGGTATCCATGAAGCGCTGGCTGCGCAATCTATGGCTTTTGCTGATGAAAATAAAGAATTGAAAACTCGGCTTGTATTAGTAGAGGAAGAGCTGGATAAAGTGCGACGAGAACTTCGCGAAAAAAACACTGTAATTCGCCAGAAAAGCGACGAGATTGTGGATCTCAGAAAAAATGTTACAACGCATGAGGAAAAAATTGAGAAATTTAAGGTTGAAGTAGACAAAAAGTCGCGACAAATAAAACTCCTTGAAGAAGACAAGCACTCCAGAGAAGAGGCTCTGACGAATTCTTTGAATGCATTACGAATGGATTTCCGGGGTCTTGAAGTTGTTCACGCCTCAACGAAGAGTGAGTTAGTTGATGCACGAACCAGGTTACGGGCGATGGAGCAAGAAAGAGATATTTTGTCCCAACAAGTAAGCGACTTCGGGCAGAAAGGGAGGGATATTGAGACTCTCCAGTCGTCCTTATCGTCCGCGGAAGAGTCTATCAAAAGTCAGACTATTCAATATGCTGCTGCACTCGAGCAATATGAGCGCAGGTTGTCTGTGACATTGTCGAAAAACGATGACTCAGATAGTCGCATCGAGGAACTAGAGGCCGCCTTAGCAGTTGCACAAAACGAATTAGAAAAGAAAAACCGCACTGTATTTCCATACGAACAAGACGGTATAATTCATGACGATCCTCCTCGGCCATCTTTGGACGAGTATGTTGAGAGCGGCGGTTGTGAAGTTGAAAGCAACGTAGCTCATGGAAATCATGAACACCTCCCTGAAGGGGAAGCTACTTTTGAGACCGATGTGGATGCTTTTCCTCGAATAAAGAACGGAGATGAAATTGACAGCCCAGGACGAATTTCAGGTGCTTCGGTGGAAACGCTTTCTATCTCTGCCGTGGATGTCGCTCTTTCGCCCCAGACTGACGAAGCAGATATAAATGAAGAGTCGCAGACTACTAAGAGAACTGCTCAGGGCAACGGGGGAGAAGCATTATCTGCAAACCAAACACTCCCCGTGAACATGGGGGTTGAAAGTGTACAGCCTGAAGAAGTCAGAAAGGAAGTAATTGCCGAGGAAAAAGAATCACATCCAACAGCTGTTCACTTGACCCACCACCAAAACCATCGGCCCGTCGAGGGTCAAACATTTATATCTGAAGAAGAAGGGCAATTTTCATACCAGAACTATAGCAAAACCAAACATGATATTGTTGAGCACGATTGTCCTCCGCCACCAGAGCAGAATCCGGTACAAAGCTTTGAAGGTGATGTGTCTGGGAGTGTTGATGCTAATACTGATGATTTGCCAGCGAAAACAGCAAATACAGACGTGTCTGACTGGGTCGCTCAACCCGACGGTCAAACAGAATACCAAGTGCCACGCGGCACGTCGTATAATGCCATGGATGGATTTTATACCGAAAGCGGGGAAGTTGATATCAATATGTGGAGTGCTTACAGCCACGACAACTCTTCTTGGGTCGGATATACCTCTGCAGATGGAGCCGTGTATTATTACAACACTCAGACGGGTGAATCTAGCTGGGATAAGCCACCCGGGGTTCCCCCAATTGACAACGGGGGGAGCCAAGACTTTTCTAGTGAAAAATCAAATGAAGCAAATGTTAACGAAGGCAGCCCAAGCCCGCGTGAATGGTATAATCATGAGGACGGTTTTGTTACACAAAAAGAACAAGCACAGGAAAACGCTGTGATGGTTCGCCCTCGTATTTTAGCGGCAGAAAGATCTCAGAACAGTGAAGGAATCCCTGTTTCCGACTCTCAGGCGAGTCAACAAGCCCTTTCCGAAAGCATACAAATGTCCAAGGTGGATACAGAAAGAGTTGGGGACGTTTGGGGCCGTTTCTTTGAAAATGCAGCACTAAGTGCACAGGGAAAGGAAATGCGAAAAACAAACCCTTTGCCATCGCCCCCACGCTCGACGCAGAAGAAGAATATTGATCTACCTTCATACTTGCTTCATGATGCTTGTAGTCATGGGAATGTCGATCGTCTTTCTCTTTTATACAGCCAAGGAATGGAAAATGGCGAAGAGTTTGACATTGACATGAAAGACCAAGATGGAAATGCACCGTTGCATATTGCTGTCAACGCACGGGAACTTGAATGCACTCGATTTTTGCTCCAAAGTGCAGCATTTCCGGAAGTACGAGACACTTATGGAAATACTGCTTTTCATATTGCTGCCAAACAAGGAAATATATTGATAGCGAAACTCTTGGTTGAATATGGCGCTCGAATCGATGCCCGAAATGACGATGGCGAAACCGTCGTGGACACTGCACTGACTGCAGCGATGAGAAACGACAACCCCTCTCCAGGGCTGATGGAGACTATTGAGCTATTACGCAGAGTTGATGCTGGAGAGGAGGAGGGTAGTAGCTCTGTGAATGAGTCAATGCCTTCTTCAGATGAAATGTCGGACACGAAACCTCCATCAGATGATGGCACGGGTCACATGACACAGGATGGAGGGGAAGAAAATTCGTGGAAGTTTTGGGGAATGATTTCCACGGTAGGTGCTTTCTTTGGGAACATAGGGGAAAATGGTAATAGCGGGTCCATTGAAAACGAGAACGGTCGTATTGATGAAACCACTGTGGAGGGAGATGGGTTTCGCTCAGGCAGCAACAACAGGGCCTTCAATGAAGAAAAGAAGGCGGTTGTCGCTAATTTAGGAAACGAAAGTAAATTCGTATATGACAAAGAGAAGAAAATGTGGGTTAACTCTCTTTCTGGAGAAAATGCTGGACCAGTTTCACCAAGAACTCCAAAGCGAAACCGTCGACCGTTTCCCATTGATCTTCCGCCGACAGATGACCAGCTCGGCCCAACTCCGCCATCTTCTATTTCTCCGCGAACAGCGCGTCAAAGTAACTCATCATCCCCGTCCTTTAAGTCCATGTTGGTCCCACCTCCCGAAGTCGCATTAGCACTAGCTATGGGCGCTGGTAAATCGCCAGGATCACCACGGGGATCACCGCGGCAATCTTCCCTTTCATCGAACTCACCGGCCATCGCCCCTCTAAAGTTAAACTTAAGTGACACAGGCCCGATAAAAAAGCCTATCCCGAAGAAACGGTTAACCCGTGCCTACAGTGAGGAACAAGTTCTGATAAAAGAAGACAACTGGGGGGGGGGGTGAAGGACCAGTTGCGATAGGCATGCGGAGTAAGTCTGAAAGCACAAGTGGTGGCGACATTCCTTCTACTGCTGGAAAAAAAAATAGGTTTTCTATAGCCTCTCGCCGTGGTTCGAGCAAAAGTATCCGTTCCCGTTATGTAGATACCTTCAACGATGCAAGCGACGGAAAAGCTCGTTCACACAGCGAAGACCATCCGTCGACTTGAAACTTAGCCAGCTTACTGGATGTACGTGTATGCAGCAGCGGCGTAAGTCCAACAGTTAAATTATTTGGGGCAGTCACCAATAGATAAGGTATCATCATGTGGTATCATGATTAACTTCATGTATGTGATGAACATTTCTATATTGCTAATTATAATTAAGGTATGAGATGGAGACCGCTTAAATTGATATAGTATTTGAAACAGAAAATGTTTAAAATTAAATACAGCCTTTATACTTATTTTTTTAAGTATGATATACAGTCAGTCATTATATTAAATTTTATATAACTTAACTTTTATACTTTTTTATATTAAAACTTAAAACTTTTAAAAATCAAATTTTAAATTAAAAGTTACGTTATATGATATATCATATGATATCCATAAAACGCTCATGCCGCGTGATAACAGATTCATCACAGGAAGATTATACCGATGAACATCCCTGTGGTATCGCATCAAACCGCTCCTCAACACTTCATATTACAGAAGATAGCCCTCCTAATATTTCCCAAATCAGAACCAGGTCAACTACAAAACAATTAAACCACTGCTTGGAAAATCAAAAAGGAGGACATTATCTAAGATACACAAAAATAGGGAAACGCTCATGCCGCACAATCACAGACTCATCACAGGACGATTAATCAGGTTTTAAAACTTGTTTATTTAAGTAAATAACAGCCAATATACTATTTTTATCCATAAAAACTTGACAGACAATATGTCTGTTACTATACAGACAATTGTTTAAATTAATATTCAGACAGCTTTTCTATTATAAATGGGGGAATGCTCATGCTGCAGTTCATCTCATGATGATTAATCATTTTCAAGAGAATGTGTTTATTTACGTAAATAACAGCCAATATATATATACTTTAATATTCGTAAAACTTTTATGAACTACATATGATATAATGGCTGTATGATATGATATTTATGATATATGTATAACTTTTAAAAGTGTGTTTGCGAGGACGACGCGTTTTCAACTGACGAATGTAGAAACAACATAATCGAGATGTCTACCTGGTCAATAGTCCACTCCAAAGAGTTGCTTAAAGTCGCACTCATTGCCATTATCACCTGCACAGCCCAAGCAGCTCATGGCTCGCTTGGTGGCCGCCGATTCAGCCAATGATTTTTTGCCGTTGAAGTATGTTTTGAAAGCCTCGTACCGGGATCCCATCGACGTCATTTGCGGCAGCTGTGTCAGGCAGGGTATGGCTGTCGAGACAAACTGGCCGCACGCGTGGGGGGCAGAGTCCAATAATGGGTTTCCCTTTAACCCACCCGAGAGGGAATATGGGTTAGCTTTCTTGAGCGAAAACTTCACCGTGACCTGGCACTTCTCGTCGGAGTTTTCGTCGACTCCATTTACCGGCTCTATAAATTTTTTTATTACCCCTTGGGTGTTGGCTGCATCTGCGTAGTGGACGAATACTTTTTTCCCGTTACATACCTCAAAATCGTTAACGCATGATGCTCCTACCATCAATTTGCAAAGCTCGTCTTTCAACGTTTCCCCCGCCGGTCCTTGAAGGCTTTCCGCCGACCCTTCGATGGAACACCCGACGACATCGTTGAGGCAGAGTGGTTCACAGAAAGAGTTCTCGCAGGCCTGGACTGCATTGGGGCAACCGTCGCCTCCAATCCCGGTCGTGCAACTGCATGCACCTACCAAAACCTTTGGAGATACGGGCCCGAAGGGTATGTCGGCCTGAGCCACCCGTCGCAATTGGACATGATTAGACACCAAACGAGGTGCTTCTCCCAGAGATGAGGCACTGACGACTACGGCGAAGTACCACAGACTTGCGCACCTAAGTGGGCAGGAGCGCCAGCCCATTGTATTTCCGTTGCTGCCAACAGGCCAATTCAGGTGTACCAGGACGGAGCACGTTGGCGTGTGGAAGAATTTGTCCTCACACGAGTGACAGTGGTGGCAGTTTCATCGTCTATTGCTGCTGCAACTTGCTGAGAAAACAAAAACTGCTAACAAACAAAAAGACAAAAAACTCCCCCATCGAAAGTTGGAACAGTCGGATTTTTTCACTTTTCCAACTTACATTCTTATAAAGATCCTAATAAAATGCTACGGTTCACAAGTACGATTGTACGTCGTACTCCTAACCGCAGTGCCCTCGTGCCCCGTGCCCTCGAGTAGATTGGTGCAGAACCACTTGTGGAGGGTACAGAGGATGGGCGAATGGGGTGCAGTGCTTGTTGGGATGGATGGGCTGGGTTCTTTGTGTGCTTTGACAAACGGTTACACGCTGTTTTTGCTGTTCACTTGTCAGCTGTTTTCGGCGTGATGCCGGCGCGTCGGTCCCTGCGCTCCGCTTCCGCCCGCACCCTTCGTCGGGCACATGTAAAACACCGGCTGACTGCTGCTGACAAAGCCCGCGCCGCGCTGACCGCGGCCCTCCGTCCTCTTGCCTTGCAACCCCTTCCTGTGTACGTATGTGAAGATCATAACGAAGTATTGCGCGCTATTTATACTGCACTGCGTGTCGGTCGCTTGCCATTCACCAGTATTGCTTTGCTTCATTTTGATAGCCACCCAGACCTGGCCTGCCCCGAGGAAATTCCTCCTGACATGATTCAGTCCGACCCAGAAGAAGTGCTGCATAAACTACGGAATGCGTCGGGGGGCATCGCTGAATGGATTATTCCGGCCGTTTTTGCCGGGCACATAAACCGAGTTGCCTGGATCCGCCCTCCTTGGTCGAAACAAATCCGGGACGGAGAGCATCATTTCCATGTGGGTGAAGCCACTGGCCGTGTGTGCGTGTCTTGCGATTCGCCGTACTGGCGCTTCAATGTGCCGGCCAGCAAGATGGTCCATGCCCAGCCGTTGGAGTTGGTGGTGTCATTGGCGCATCCTGGAGGTGTTGCCGCGGTAGTGCAAGACCGTTCCTGGATCCTCGATGTTTGCTTAGATTATTTCACAACGCGAAATCCGTTCGTGGACTCCCTCCGTGCTGCAAAGTTGGACGCCGGTGCCCTCGAGTGTGTCTACTCATTCTACACGTTCGCACTCGACGCGATGGACTGTTCTGTGGACCTGTCGAAGTTGGTACACGCTATACTGGCCGGCCGCGTGGACGAAATGACGGTTAAGGCTCGCTCTAGACATCCCACCCTCCGCGCTCTGATGGCGTGTTTTCCAGAAAAGTGCCGAGGCACGCTCCGCGTGCGTTTGGACGCGATGCTTGAGTCGGCGATAAGATGGAACGACGAGACCCGCGCCGCCGTGGCTGAGTGCGGGCCGTGCCTTGAGTTACCTCACCACCCGAGCACTCGGTTGGAAATGGCCGCCCTGCTTCGAGAGTTTGCGAGTTGCCTGAAAGGCCTGACTCCACCCAAGCTTGTGACTATAGCTTGCTCAACAGAAGATGGTTTCACTCCCGCGATAGATGTGCCTTGGTTATTACGACGTGTGCTGCGCACCGTGCAGACGTGCTACGGGGTCACCACCCAAATAGTCTTCGATGAATCCCTCAACCTATCCTTATGAATGTTCCTTTCCTGGACTCGATAGTCAGTCTTAGTAAGTTACCAATAACTGCCCCCCCCCCCCGATACTGTAGTATGTCGTACCAGTCAGTACTGTATATATACATACTACCACAATGCCACCACATCGATCCGTCCAACCCATTTACGTAGAAGTCTCGAACACACTCGAACAAGTAGGGAAGTACGTACTTCTAGTCTTTCTTTCAGAAGCAACCAATCAGCAATCAGAAGTCCGTTCACCGACCACCCCACGCTAAACATGGGAATGCACGGAGTGTTTCCTTTGCGCTTCTACCCCTCTCAAGACGTTGCCTCCTAGGAGCGACTTTTTTGCTGTCATCATGACTGACCCTACTTACACTCCCAAAAACATCCTGGTCACTGGCGGGGCCGGGTTCATCGCTTCGCACGTGTGCATATTGCTGGCTACGAAGTACCCGCAATACAAGATTGTAAACTACGACATGCTTGACTATTGTGCCTCGTTGAAAAATTTGGCGTCGATCGAAGGGTTGCCCAACTACAAGTTCGTGAAAGGGAACATACTTAGCGCTGATTTGGTGAACTACGTCCTGGGCACAGAGCAGATCGACACCATCTTGCACTTTGCCGCCCAGTCCCATGTCGACAACTCGTTCGGCAATTCCTTCCCGTTCACAAAAACCAACATTTTGGGAACGCACATACTGTTGGAGAGTGCAAAGGGGCATGGGATTGCGCGTTTCATTCATGTTAGTACAGACGAAGTTTACGGCGAAGGTGCGTTGAATGCGGCACAGATGGTTGAAGAAACGACGTTGGCGCCTTCTAACCCGTACGCCGCGAGCAAGGCAGCTGCTGAGTTCATCGTCAAGTCGTACGCTTTGTCGTTCAAGCTCCCCGTGATTATTACACGTGGAAACAACGTATATGGACCGCACCAGTACCCTGAAAAGCTGGTTCCAAAACTTATCAATCAGATTTTTCGCGGGCAGCAACTGACGATCCATGGAAATGGGCTAAACACCAGAAATTACCTGCACGTCAAGGACGTAGCGCGGGCTTTTGATTGCATCTTGCATCGTGGCACCGTATCGGAAATATACAACATTGGTGGCACCAATGAGGTGGCGAATCTAGACGTGGCAAAGAAACTTCTGTCGTTGATGGGGCATGACTCGGCCGAGCAGCAAGAGAAAATGCTACAGTTCGTACGTGACCGGAATTTCAATGATCTACGCTATACCATCGACAGCACTAAGCTGAGGGGCTTGGGATGGGTGGAGCAGGTACGGTGGGAGGACGGGCTGCGAGAGACCATTGCCTGGTATCGAGACAACAGTGGTAACTGGGGTGACATCAGCTCTAGCTTAGTGGCGCACCCACGACGTGGACAATTTACCGCAGACGACGAATGATCTTGTCTGCGTGGCTCGGGAAAGAGGTGGCAGGACCGATTTGTTTGTTTTGATAGAATAGTTCACGGGAGTATTTACAAATCAAAAATCTACGATGATGTTGTGATAGGCGTGCGTTTTCTTTTTATTATATTAATTAATAAGTATGGTAACGTACCATCGAATCGTACCGCAATACTTTCGTATGGCGTTCATGGAACTGCTCCTGTCGTCCCTCCCTCCTTCTCGTTTCCAACCCACCGTGTAAAGAGCCGACAAACATCGAGGCACCGCACACTTACACAGGTATCCCTATTTTATTCCCACTTTGCTGGCTCGTTCGCTTCACGAACGCCAGCACAGCTATGTTTCAAGTACTGTTAGCGTCGCTATGGCCTTCTTGGTGGGGGTTAGGTTCTAGTCTCTGTGCAGTGAGCGCGACCGCGTATGGAGCAGTTGGGCTCGGGCTTTCGTGGGCGCAGACGGAAAAGCTTCATCCTTTCTTGTTGGAGAAATATGGAATTGACTTGCACAAAGAACTTGGGAAGTTCGAAGATTTCGAAAAACTACATGGGGAATGGCTGAACAGGCTCTTTGACACACTGGACGAGGACGCGGATGGTCTTTTGGACCGAGACGAAGTACAGAACGGTATCTGTGAGTATTTAGAGCTGATTCTGAAAGACGTACTCCTGGAATTAGGGGCTGGGGATGAGAGTTCGATGGCTCATATTACCTTTAGGGAGCGATGCCAAGAGCGAATTTTGGGGCAGTACTCTTTTGATGACGATATGGAAGAAAATGAGAGACCGTCGAAGATCCGGCATGTCTTGCCGCAATACCAAGAAGATATCAACAAGTTGACGGCCTGGTGTTTCAAAAAGTGTGACATAGACCATGACAAGCGTATATCTCGCTCGGAGTGCCACAGAGGTTGCTATGAGTTCCTCAAGTTACTTCACCATGGTCTTGGAATCAAAGGTATCGGGGGCAAGTGTATCGCGATGAGCCTCGCATTGTACGGTATCGGTGGGTACTGTTTGTACCGGCATGTATCGAATGCGAAGGGCGCGATAAAAATCGCAAACACGTCGTCAGAACAAGGAAAATAAAATATACACATTTTCGCACGGCAAATTTGTTTATTCCCAAGGTATGTTGGCTGTTATTTACGTAAATAAACACATTCTTGAAACTGATTAATCATCCTGAGATGAACTGCAGCATGAGCATTCCTCCTTATCACTATTTCTCAAGTAATATCCTTTGTGGTTTTCCAAGCAGTGGCATAAATTGTTTCACATATTTTCTCTCTCACCATTGTTATTGACTCGTGGTGCTCACCTTTTCGCATAGAGAAGGGTGGAACCGCCCCGCCACAAGCCCCTCCAAGAAAACGGCAGCATCTTCTGGCTTCGGCAGCAACAGTTGAACACGTTCCACCAGAGCAACGTGGTAATCTCGAAACGAGCTCTCCTCCAGCTCCTGTCCATTTGCAGCCATGGTCGCCTTCCAGAATTGAATCGCCGCGCGTGGGCCCAGCTCCTGCGCCGCCATCTTCTCCAAATTTCGGCGGACTGACACGAGTACACCGGATCCACGGTCTTTTTTCGCTGGTGCGTCGCCAGGCCCACACTTGAACCAAAACGTGATCGCCGTATTAAGCCCATCCTGCGCTACATTCTCCACCATGTGCCACCAACATGGTGGTATGTACAGTACGTCCCCCGCCGCGACCGTGCATACTTCGCCGCGGGCTTCGGCAAACCGGGGAAAACGCCGGTCATCGGGCTCATCGAAATTTACTTGGCTTTGGCGGTCAGCCGGGTGCCCGACTGGGTATGGATATAAGCACTCAAACTGGTCAGGAGAAAAGAGGGTGCATTTCTTTTCCCCACGGCAGACAGCCAGCAAATTGTGTTGCTCGTCATAGTGGCATGGCGTCACAGTCCCAGGCTGCCCGATGAGGAGCAAGTTCGTCGTCAGGGGGCCGAACCCAAGAGCTAGCTGCACGGCGTTCACCCACTCCCATGGAACGGTCTTGAAGTCGTCTGTAATACGGTCGCCGATCCCTTGGTACAGCGGCTGCTGTAAGTAGACTCGTGGTGACTCGGCCGCTTTTTCGGCCTGCGCTAGCCGCTCGACGAACGTGGTGAACCGTAACTCCTCGTGGTAGACGGTAGGGGTGAAGGCGAACCCTGGTTCGTTTTTGTTCACATTCGAATACATGAACTGTCCATTCGGGCTGCTATAAACGGAAAACATTGCCGCAGGATCGACGTGCGCGCGCAAGTAATCCAAGTCCCATTTCTGTTGTGCACACCCCGCCAACCGTGTGCCCGTAAGGACCACGGGTTGCCGACGCTGCATGAGCTCCAGCGCCGCGGGATCGTCCCACGCCAGTCGTGGAATAGGTGCCATCCTGGCACCACGGACGTGCCAATCGAATGGTGCGATGTGCCGGAATAAGTAGGATTGGGGAGGTGTGTGCGAAAGGGGGGGTCTACACGTTCGAGGCAGCCTTGCAGGGGGAATGGATCTCGTAGGCGCAAGGAAACGAACGTCATCAGCCAATATCTTGCCCGCCGTGTAACTATCGACCCATCCAAAATCATGACGTTTTGCTATGTGGTCTACTAGACTACTTACGTAGTAGAGGTTCACGAGTGCAGGAGGACCGTCCAGATCGATCACCATATCACCATGCTGTGGCCATTCACAGACAAAGCTCGCTATTTCCGCGAGAAATGCGAGTAAGACGACACCGTACTCGTACTACCAAAGAGTCCAGGAGCCCAAAAGCCCCAAGCGTCGCGAGCGCTTCGTTTCGCCACTCTCGCCATGATGCCCGCATGATGTAGATTTTAGAAGACGAGCTGTCGACCTCGATCTAGTGATCGACGACCACGATCCGTCGGCGAGTGCTGCTTTTCCCATGTTTTCTTTCTTGCGCACAGCCCGTGGGCGCATCTCTGGCGTCACAGCCCCGGCGTTCCTGTCTTCTGGCCTCCTGGCCGGTGCGTACGCGGCCGCCGCAGGCACTGATGAGCCGCCGAGCGACACGGGCACATCGAACGGCACGCCCACCCCAACCTCTGGTGCGGATACCCCGCCAAACAACGATGTTCCGGCTGCGGCTTTTCAGGTGGCCATCTACTTGGATGTGGCCTCTGTGGCCGCGCTGAAGGCTGACTTTCCCTCCTTGTTCGCAAACCGTGAATACGACCGTTTGGTGATCTTGGAGTCCCCCACGCAGGCGGAGTACGGCCGCATTGACAAGTCCGTCGGAAAGGAGGTCAGCGTGGAGGTCCTAGCTCACGTCAACGACGATGCGGACCAATTTTTGTACTGCCGTGTCCTACCGGCTGCAGACGGGACGGCCATTAAGGCCGTGCCAACCGCACCTCGCATTGTGCTCTCGAACACCGGCGCTGACGGTACGGGCGTCCTTGTCGACCGGCTGCGCGCGCGGGGAGTACTCGGAAAAGATGCGGGGCGGGCACTGCCAGAGACCTGGTCGGGAATTCTGCCGATGTGGCGTGGCCAAGGTGGTCGTCTGCATGGGTTGGCGCCTGCAACGGTTACGAGCGTCCGCCGTCCCCCGCTGACCGGCACGCTTTGCACAAACCGACGATGGGACCCGAGCACCCAGGCATGCGGCGCGGCTCCAGAATGTGGATTTTGCAAGTTCATGAAAGGAGGCCCTTGCAAAGATACGTTTGTCTTGTGGGAGACGTGCATCGACCGTGTGAATGAGGAAGAGAGCGGTGACATCGTGGAGAGCTGCACGGCGGAGACGTTAAAGCTGAAAGAGTGCATCGACGAACACCCCGAGTACTACGGGGTGCTCTCAGGTAATGGCGACGAGGAGGAGGGAGAGAGAGAATGATTGCGCGGAAAGTACCTGTCCGTTTGCTCTGCTAGACTGCGCCGTGCTTTGTATGCACCAAGCTAATAAGGCGCTCGCGCAAAGTCATGTGCTGCTAGGGCTCCTCAATATGGCGCTGGTAACTTGCATATAATATATATATATATATTATTATTATTATACACCAATCAATATATAGATTCTGATGTGCGATGCAGACACGGTACACCAACCACCCCTCGATGCATACACACACATAGACGAATTCTCAAATTTGGTCGAATCTGCGTCTCAGCCACAACAGGGTCGGCAAACGCGAGCGGCCCTACCCGAGTAGCCCGCACGGAATACATTCATCGCATCACCAAAGCGTTGTCTCGTCCATCCATACTTCAACAACGTTTTGGCCTCGCACTTCGAGGAAACGTTGATAACCTATGACAAGTACATCCCCTCCATCGCAGTCTATTCCCGAGGGCGACCTGTACGAAGGTGTAGCGTCCGTCCGTGTGTGTGTGTGCTACGACGACAACGCGCCTTCTTGCTGGCCACTATCCTCGCCCCCCCCCTCTCCCCACGGTGTCTTCCGCGCTCAAGACCGCAATAACTTTGGTGATGCTCGGCCGCACATTGGGGTCTACCGACCAGCATTCCGTGACGAGATTCGCCAACGCTTCGGGCAACGTTGGAGCCAGTGTCGGCCGCTTGCCGGCCGCAATGTCTCGCATGAGCACGAACGGGTTCGTCCCTAGGTGCTCCTCGTGCTGGTAGGGCTCCTCCCCGGCATACAGTGCATTCATGGTGATGCCAAAGCTGAACATGTCCACTTTTGAGGTCGGTGCCGAGGTCGAAAGAGCCAGCTCTGGGGCCATGTATACCGGGGTACCCACCGCCACCGTCATGTGTCGCCCTTTTTTCTGCCATCCCGTGGACTGCTGCAGCTGCTTTGCCACGCCAAAATCGCACAGCTTGGCGTTCCCATTTTTGTCAACCAAAACATTGTCTGGCTTGAGGTCGCGATGGACAATCTTTTTCGAGTGCAAGGCTTCGACGCCCCGGGCAATTTGCAGCGTCAGTTTCCAGCGTGAAGCCCCATCTCCGATCAAATGGTTGGCCAGCATGTGCCCCAAGGAATGCTCGCACAGCTCGGTGACGATAAAAAATGACCCGCCATCACCACCTTTCACCGCGGATGGCAAGAAGGATACGCCGTAGAACCGGACGATGTTTGGATGGTGCAAATGGCTCAGGATACTCGTTTCCCGCCGCAAATTGTCAAAGACATTCTCCCGGTCCCACTTGTTCCCTTGCAAGATACGCTTGATTGCCACGTGCTCCCCGAGAAATTTTCCACGGAACACCGTACCTGCACTCCCCTCCCCAATGGACGCACCAATTTTCAGCGTGTCGTAACGAATGGTCCAGTCCATGACATTGGCACCGAAGCCCTCCTCGGAGGCCAGTCCTCTCGCCGCACTCGGGTCCAAAAGCAGTTCCCGCGAGAGCTCCAGGCGATGCCGTTGGTACCGCGCCGTCTGTTCGTACACCTGGTAGGCGTGGCGCAAGAGCCACACCAGGCCCACTAGGATGACCGTACCGACGACGGTGATCAGCACCACCGTCAACGGGTCTTTGGGCGTGTCCGCCGACGCGCAGTCGGGCCACACGTGGTCAATGTCGAACGTCCCTAAGCACACGCAGTGCAACTCGTTCGTGACCGTGTTGTTCGTGCACAGTCCATGGTCGCCGCAGTTTTGCGCGCACGTCAAGCACTGATCGCCGACGTGGAAATGTTCCCGGTCGCATTGGTTGCAGTGGGTACCCCGCCACGTCTGGTCGCACGTGCACGGGACGGCGGTGTCGTTCGTGCAAGTGCCATGGAGGCCACACAGCGCGCACTTATCGCATGCGCGCCCAGTCCACTTGCTCTGGCACTGACACACGGTGTCGGGGTGCTCGCTGTTGTTGTTGAACACACACGTCCCGTGGTCGCTACACGCGTGTCCGGATGTGCGCTCCCCGGGGCAAGGCAGGCATGTGCCGTCGACCACGGACGGTACGTACCCGGTCGAACAGAGGGTGCACGATCGGTTCGCGTCGTGCTCGTACCCGGGGAAGCAATTGCACGTGTAGCATCCACGCTCGCCGCTGGAGCACGGGACGCAGTAGCCGTGCCCCCCGCACACGGTCGTCTCCCCAGACTTGGACGATTCTCCTGGGCAGTTGGACTCCACCTGGGGCAGCCACGTCACGCACGATACCGTCAGCCTGTTTTCGGCCCAGTCGCACGGCATCGACGTGGCATCGTCTGAGGTGGGCGGGTGCGCGTAGGGGTCTTGCGCCATGGAGACCGTGATGGCTGGCATCGACTGCACTCCGATGGCTGTGCTGACCAGCTGAAAAGAGATGCGCTCTTCGTCGACCACATTCAATGCCTTGGCCGACATGATCGAGCAGGCCATGGGGAACTGTTGGAACACGTTCCCGTCGATCGGTGTGTACGACGGCACGGGCATCTGCAATGGGATGGCCGGTCCGCTGGTATCGTCGCGGTACGCGGACGATAGAAAGCAAGGTGCGCTTCCGGGCATGCCGGGGGGGGTCGACGAGGCAAGAATCCTCTCCCACGCTTCCTGCGCGTTCTGGATCGTGTGGTACATGACGCTCGGGCGGATCCCGGCGAACAAACTCTCGCAGCCAAACCCGGTGTACCCATGCTCGCAGGAGCACCGTGGCACGGTCTCGTTTCGGCACGTGCCGCGCGACGAGCACTTGAGCGTGCAACCAGGGGGCGCCGGTCGTCGCAGGAAGGGGACTGTGCGCTGGCCGCCAGTCAACGTCCACACCCCTGGGTACGGGGCGGTGTAACCGCACGCGGGGTAGGTAGCGTTGGACGTCCGACACTGGTCGGTCGACAAATTCCGAGCCCAGGTGAAAGCGGACGTAGACGGACGGCATGGGGACGTGCAGCACGTGTTGCATGCTCTTCGGATCCGGGTACATTCGCTGGACGATGTTGACGCCGTACTGGTCCGTGTACGCAGCCCACACGGACGGGACCTGTTGCCCCATGGTGCACTGGGGGAACACGCGCGGGTCGGGCCGGTACTGGAGGGTCACCTCTCCCTGTCGAGGATGGGGAGGGTCGGGGTCGGGGTCGGGGGGCAAGCCCGTCGCGACCCAATCAATGCGGAGCACTGTCTCGGGCTGAAATGCGCCGGCGCCACTCTGCAATTTGGCGCGCACCGTGAAGCTATGGGCGTCGACGCTCGCGACCATCGTCGACACCGGCGCCAGCATGGCCCCCCCCGTCTGGACGGAGACTACCACGTGCGGCAGAGTAGACGTCGGAAAGGGCGTCGGGAACTGGACCGTCTTGGACAAGTACTTGGACAGCGAGGGATACGGTTCCGCATACAACGTGACCGTTCCTTCGTGCACCACGCTGCCGTCGCCCGGGACCCAGGTCCCCGGCGGCCAGGCCATGTAGCACAACTGTAGGTTTCGTGGCCACATGTCCGGCTCGTCGTGGTCCTTGGACGGTGACAGCGTGGGGTCTGCTTCCAGGCCCGCTGCAGCCTCTGGCTGGGCAGAAAAATCGGCAAAAAAACCCGTGGTCGTCACGGAACGCGCTTGCACCGAAAACAGTCGCGGGACCCGGTATTTGCGCCGTTGCGCCCCCTCGTCGTAGGTAAAGTACAGCACGTCCACCCCTTCCGAGGTCCCCGGTTTGACCAAATCCCCGTTCGCGGCCGACACCAACAGCCGCGGCGGTGCGTCAAAGGCCGGCTGGGGAAACGTGATCTGCTTCGAGAGTAGAATGCCAGACCGTGGGGACCCGTCCACGTGCACGCGGACGCAGGCCGACTTTTTCGAGGCCGCGGACGGCGACGGCGGTAGCGGTGGCGCGGTGGCCAGGGTGCCGGCCAGGCAGAGAAGAAACAGTTGGGGCGGGGGGCGCATGGGCGGCGCCGTGTCGTCCCCCGTACGAGGCGTCTCGTGGAAGCGGGGGGGGCGTGCTTGCGGGGGGTCGGCGCCCGGAACGAACGATTGATTCTGCAGGGGGCAGGCCTCGCCCGGTGGTCAACACACGTGTACTGACCTCTGCGCGGCGGGGCGTGTCTTCGTTCATGCGGCACTCGCACGTAGGAGGCTTCTGGTAGGGTACACTCTCTGCACCTCTGCACACACACACACAGAGACGAGTATTCGGGGGAGAGGGTCACACACGTACACACACACACTACCAAAATACTATAACTAGCGAGTACACTCCTCGACACGACCGCACACGGGTTTACAGCGGCCAACGCGGGTGATACTGGACCTCGTCGCGGTTCGGCCCCCTCGTTCCCCGCACCTCGTCTGGCAGGGGGGGCAGGGTGAAATCGTTCGCCACGAGCCGCTCCACCCCCGCCCACGCGACCATGATGCCGTTGTCCGTGCACAATTCCGGCGCGGGGAACACCGCGTCCATCCCCGCCGCGTCCGCCCACCGCGACAATTCCCGGCGCAGGTAGCCGTTGCGGGCGACGCCGCCGCAGACGACCAGGCGTGGGACGGCCATGCCACGGGCTTTGCAGCGGTCTGCGGCCATGCCCACACGCTGCACCAAATGTGCGACGGCCACACGCTGGAAGGACGCGGCCACGTTCGCCGCCGTCTGCCGGTCGTCGAGGTCCATCGTGTCGGTCGCGTACTTGACGGCTGTTTTCAAACCGGAAAAAGAAAAATCGCACCCGGCGCGCCGCCGCGCGGACCGCTGCAACGGCACGGGGAACGGTATGGCCTGGGCGTCCCCGTCCCGGGCCAACACTTCCAATGCAGCGCCACCGCCTGCAGCGCCGTACCCAAGGCCGAGAAGCCGGGCCACTTTGTCGAAGGCCTCGCCCACCGCATCGTCGAGCGTGGTCCCCAACCGCTCGAAGGTGCCGATCCCGCGCACGAGGGCCAGCATGGTGTGCCCGCCAGACACGACCAACGACAAAAATGGGAACGCCAGGGCCGGTGGGGAGGTGGACAGGCGCGCCACGAGCACGTGCGCTTCTAAATGGTTGATGGGCATCAACGGCACCTTCCAGCGGGCGGCCAGGTCCTGGGCCTTGCGCACCCCGACACGGAGGCACGGGGCCAGTCCGGGGCCGGCGGTCACGGCGACCGCATCGACGCGGGGAGGGCGGGAGGAGAGCGTGTGGGCGAGGAGGCGGTCAAAGTGCTCCTCGTGCGCCCGGGCCGCGAGGCGCGGGACAATGCCTCCGTGCGGAGCGTGCACAGACCACTGGGACGCCAGCGTCGCGGCGTGGACGACGCCGTCGCTGGAGACGACGGCGAGACCGGTATCGTCGCAGGACGTTTCAATGCCCAGGACGGTGTGGTCGTGCGGCGGCGTGGGGCAGGCGGTGGAGAGGAGGCGGTGCCACGGGAGGGCCGGGCAGGCCCGTAGGGGGCGGAGCATGATGGGTGGGAGAGGTGTCGACAAGAAGGCGGAGGGGTGTGCAGTGGGTGGTGGAGAAGGGGGGCGGGACGGCAGGGAGAGGGGGGGGGGGCGTGCGGCGGTCGGTGTACCGGACCGCTCGCGAGGATGGGTGGAATGCGAAGAGACGGACAAGAAGGAGAGGGGCGAACAACACCACCGTACCTATCTATCATCCATCCGTAGTCGTGTGTAATAGGAGTACGAAGAAAGCGGACCGTAAGCGATGTCGTCGACTCGACACTCCAGCACTCACCACCCCTCTTTTTTACTGTCCTAGGGTACGAAAATGGTACTAAAGTACTTACTATCCGTGACAGCATCCCACTACTACTATAGCGCCTCGTTAGGGTAATCGGATAGGGTCGCGACGACGGTCATCGGTCAGGTAAAATGGCAAGATCGAAAAAAAGAAATTTGCATGGAATATCTTCCTATCACTGTACTTAATTATACATTAGATACATAAAGACCTTAATTTCACGATTCCTTATATGGAGATAGCATGGAGAAAAAGAAAAAATTAAGGCTTTTGCGCCGTCCGGGAATTGAACCCGGGGTGGGGCGATGGCAACGCCCCATGTTACCACTACACCAACGGCGCGGGTTTCATGGGCTGGTAGGGGGGCTTGCGCCCCGATCAAGTGCCACTGTTGTGGATCGAAGGAAAGATTGCGTATATATATGTGCTTGTTGAGTGTTAGTGTCAGGGTAATTTGATCCTTGCGTGTGCTGCCGGTAGGCCAACCACACACCACCAGCGCGCGTGTTTTGTATGTTTTGTTGCTTCAGAGTCTCCACCGCCCGTCCACACCGACACACACGCGCACGCCCCACGCTCGCCCGCACGCTTCCTTCCCACATCGTCCACGCGGCGCACATTCTGTCCGTGTTTGCTGTTCTTGTCGTTGCCGCCGTTGCTTCTCGTGCCGCCCTGCACGACAGCCCCCGCCCCCCATGGCCACCACGTCCGCTCCCGCCCCCGCAGAGCCCACGCCGGCGGCCCCCGCAGAGCCCCCGTCCCCCGCAGAGCCCCCGTCCCCCGCAGAGCCCCCGTCCCCCGCGGCGCCCACGCCTCCTGCAGAGCCCACCGCTGCCCAGCCCGACGATCCCGTGGCCTCGCGCCTCGCCTCCCTCCCCGAGTCGTACACCGCCCTCTTCGATTCGGTGCAGTGGGGACAATGGCGCAAGAACGATCGCTTCTGGCCGGCGATCGTCGTCCACCCGACGTTGGTGCCGTCCGAGAACCCATGTTTTCGAGAATGGATGAGCAAGCCGCTGGACGCGGCGACCCGCTGTTGCATCGTCTTGTGGTTCCCCATCGACATCAAGGCCCTCCTCTTCAGCTGCGTGCCGCTCGAGCAACTCCGCCCGTGGGCGCCGCACCGAGAGGCGTTCGAGCAGACGCACGGTGGCAAGCCCAAAATTGGCAAGCGTGACCTGGCCAAATTCGCGCTGGCCATCGACGGTGCCGATGTCGAAGTGGCCAAGCCACCGCATGAACGCCTGCACCAGTTCACCGTCGCCGCGCGCAAGCGCAAGACTCGTCGACGCAAACTACCGCCGCACGAACAGTTGGTGGGTCGGCGCTTAGCGATCAAAGACGACGACGGCGAGACGTTTTGGGGCGAGATCACGGCCGCGCGAGTGGGGCCGCCCAAAGGCGACCCGGCCGCGTCGCACGTGGTGCTGGTCAATGTCTTGTACGACGACGCCGAGACAGACTCCGACATGGACCTCGCCGTGGAAGACTTCAAGTGGGAACCCAAGAAGAAGAAGGCACCTGCGAAGAAGGCCCCGGCGGTGGCCGATTCGGGTGCGGAGTCCGACTCGGACGACTCGGACTCGGACTCGGAGTCCGACTCGGACTCGGACGACTCGGACTCGGACTCGGACTCGGACACGGGCCACGCTCACGGCCGTGCCAACCGCTCCCGCAATTCCGAGGCGCCGGGGGTGAAGTGCGCGCGGGCTCTTGCCGCCGTGACGGCGTACTACCAGCGCGAGCTGGGCAGCCCGCTGTTCCCGCATTACGCCGTCGAGACGGGTGGCTCGACGCGTGGGGCCGTCAAGAGAAAGAAGAAGAAAAAGAAAAAGACGAAGCGGGTGAAGAAGAAGTACAAAGGCTTGTCGACGGAGGAACGCCGGGAAGCCCGGCGGAAGGCCAACGAAGAGAAGCTGCTGCGGCGCGCCGCCCGCAAGAAGGTCTTGGCGGACAAGCAGGCCGAGGAGGCGGCCGTCGACGCGGCCGCCTCGGTGCCTGCCGCGGACGCCGGGCTCAAGCATGTCCATACGTTGGAAATGTCAGAAGACGACGAGCCGTCGAGCGAGGAGGACGTGCCGCGGAGAAGGAGTAAGCAAGCCCTGGACGACGAGGCCGAGTGGTCCGCGGAGTCCCCGGCTGCGCCCAAGCGGAAGCGACGCCCGAGCGTCGGGAATGAAAAGAAGGAGCTGAAGAAAAAGAAGAAGCACAAGAAAGACAAGAAGGAGAAGTCGGCGTCGAGTGACAACAAACTGGCCGAGTACAACAAAATTTTGCTTCGGGTGATGGCGACCGAACCGTTTGAGAAGAAGATGGTCAAGAAGGTGCTCAAGGCCGTCATGCAAATGAAAGGCGTCACGCTCTCCATGCTGAGAGCGTCCGGTATTGCCAAGACCATCGTGACGTTGACGAGCCACGCGGACGACGACGTCAAGGGATGGGCCAAAGGGTTGAAGAAATTGTGGAAAAGTCAGTTTAAAGACCAGAAGTAACCACCCCGTGAGTAGTGGAGGGATGGGTGGGTGGGTGTATTACGTGAAAACCCTGGAGGGGGTGATGCTCTGTGTGTGTGTGTCAGAGAGTACACGCATGCCCCATGAACTAACCTACGAATACACGAACACTGCCGCGGTTAAAATACATACGATGAGACACGATCCCATCTCTTTTCATACCAGGTGTACGATGATATATAGCTTTACTGATTTTACGACATCAAGGACCGATATTATCACAGCGACGGCCCGGGCAGAATTGCCCACAGACGACCGGGTGGAACGTCCGGGCGAGCCCGAAACGCCGTCTCTTCCTTGTCCTCAGATCAGGCCAGACGATCGAACAAGATACGTGTTCGTCATCATGGCCCAGCGAGACAGACAAGGAGGCGGATTAACAGGACACCCCCCTCCAGACTGAGATCCTCACGTGGTAAACACTGTGGAGACTGCGGACGGGGGAGACACGTACCGCGTATGCTATCGCCACGGTTCGAGATCGAGAATACACGTAATGTGTACTTTTACGTACCCCGGGACTCTCCTGCTCTCCTGGAATGAGTGGCGGTGGTGGTGCACACGACACACGACACAAACATTATGGTCCTCGTACTATACTTGCGTGTAGACTAACTCGTCGTACTCGTGTCGCTCGTGGATATGTCTGCAAGACACCATCCATCCCACGATCCACGATGCACACCACACCGCGTCCAAAACACACGCGCGCGCGGGTAGTACGTACGTCCTCTGCTCGTCCCCTGCCGACGGCAAGGCGCCATTTAGCTACCGCCGGTACTACCCGCCGAAGATTTTTTTGAGGTTCTGCAACCCAATACTTCGTCTCCCTCGCCCACTATGCCACGCACGAGCCCATCCCGCGTCCTGGTGCGCGCGCTGTGCGCCGCGGCCGCCATCCTCGCCGCCGCCCCGACCACGTCGGCCGGCGACGCGGTCGAGGTCCTCACCGATGCCAATTTTGATGACACTGTCCTGGCCGATTCGGGCCTCTGGCTTGTCAAGTTCTACGCCCCTTGGTGCGGCCACTGCAAACATCTGGCCCCCATCTACGAACAGGCCGCGCAAAAGCTGAGCGGTAAGGGACTGATGCGCTTGGGAAAGATCGACGCCACCGTCGAGACCGGGCTGGCCGCCCGTTACGGTGTCAAAGGGTACCCGACGCTCCAGTACGTGCGCGACGGCGAGCTGCACCGCTACACAGGCGAGCGGACGGCCGAAGGCTTTGTTGCGTTTGCCGAGCGCATGAACCGTCCCCCTGTTCACCCACTGACGACCAAACCCAAGCTGGGCAAGTTCACCGCGCAAGCCCCCGTGACGTTTGTCCTGGGGGGCCCGGCAGGTGGGTGTGCCAACGAAGGCGACGCTGTCCGCGACGCGTTTTTCGGGGTAGCCTACCGCTTGCACGCCTCCGAGTACCTAGGCTGCGCGGACCAAGATGACGTCGTCGAATCTGTATTGGCCCGCCATGCCCATTCTGGGCGCCCGTTTATCGCACGCGTGGAAAAGGGGGAGGCCCCGCAATTCTTTCCCTTGGACGCGGCGGCGCCGCGGGAAGATGCGTTGGTGGCATGGATCGAAGCCTCGCACTTTCCGACGGTCATTGCCCTGGGCCAGAGCAACTTCTATAGCTCCGCGAACGCGGGAAAGATGCTGGTGACACTCGTGCTAGACTCCGCGGCCAAGAACCAGCCTGTCCTCGACCAGCTGCGCCGCATCGCGCGCATTGGCACGGCGGATGTGCCAGAGGACGTCAGAAACAAATTCTTGTACGGGTGGATCGACGGCGTCGAGCACAGCAAGTTCGTAGAACAGTACGGTGTGACGAAAGAGTCGCTACCCCGAGTCATCATTTTTGATGCGCCCCAGAAGCTTCACTACAAAGACGTGGACGTGCTCACCAAGGGCGCGCTCCCGCGGTACTTGCAGTCGATCGCGCGGGGCGACGTGGCACCGGTGCCCGAAGGTCTCGCCGGGTACACGCAGCTGGCCCTCGCCGCCGTCCACCGGTACGCCCCATGGTCGTACGCCCTGGGCGCTGTGTCTGCGTTGGCCCTGCTCCTGCTACTAGTCAGCTGCCTCCGCTGCCTCTGTGCCGACGACGACGGCGACGACGACAAGGATGGAAAACAAGATTGAGACGCCGCTGTGTCCAACTCCGACCACCCCGCACGTACACACAGGGAGAGTACGACGAGTACAAATATCTGTACTACTGTAATTACGAGTACAGTACAGGTAGTACATAGTACAGCTTAGTACTAACTCTGACCCTAACTTGGCGCGGAGTGTCCATCTACCGTAGCTAACGAGTCCCAGACTCCCAGACCCCCGACACACGAACAAACAGCCGGTCGGTCCGATCCCCGCTTCGGTCTCTCGGCTCACGAGCCGCACTGTACACCGACCGCATCGCGCGGAGACCATCACGTTTCTGCGGAATCGATCGTTCACCACGCCCTCGATGTCTTCGCGGTGTTCCGCCCCCTCCAGTGCGCGACGTCAGCAGGGACTCGAGGCGCTGGTCGCGCTGGGCGGGTGCTATGGCTTTGATTACGCCCTCCACAACCAATACTGTGCCCTCATTTTTCAGTGCGGCTGTACGTGGCCCTGGGCGGGTGGGTCGTCGCATTGTAACATTCACAACACCGTTGGTGGACCCAAATGCCCGTGGTGCATGGCCAGCCCAGAGACTGTGTTTTGGACACGGGACACCACGACCGTGGCCTTGATGTTCCTCGGGTACGCCGTGACAGCGTATCTGCACCAACGCGCGACGTTGAACGGAGAAAAGGCTCTATTTCACTTGCTCCCTGACAGTGCTTCTCACCCGACTCTAGATCCACCCCTTGCGGTGCGCCGGTCGCAGTGTTGTGCAAACAAGTGGTGGAAAGTGGCCGTTCCCATCCTGGTATTCGTCGTGTTCGATTTCTTGACGGGGCTTGCCTTCTTTTTGGGCACGGACTATCCTTGGTTTTTTTTCCGTTGGCGATAACGCCAGCATCAACGTGTGTGTCTCGTTGAAAGCCGCATTGGAAGAGGAAAACAACATCATTATATCTACGAAAAAGCGCGGCGAGTGTGCCGTGTGCAACTTCACCAGCATCAATAGATCCATCACTGTGTATAATATTTAATAATGTTCGTATGATATTTCGTATGATATGTATAATAATAACTTATGATGTCATCTTGCGAAAAACACGAACGACACACCCAGATGGCTAACCTGCACATACTCTTTTTCGAAGCTTTCTTCTCTCGTCGTTGGTGTAAAGAGAGTAACGTGGAACACACAATAACTGTAGTATCGTGCCATAGATATGATTCTCTCTGTGTGTATCCGCTTTCATGTGAAAAAACCCCACTCTTTGAATTCGTCCTCGGCGCCAAAACGAAACACGTCCCCATCTTCTACGCCATACTCGCCCAACGATTTTTGGTCATCCGACAGGATTGAATGATCTCCGAATGTTTTCTGCAGTACGTAGGCCTTGCGTGCGTCCAAATTTTCACGCCACAAGATGCGTGCCACGACACGATTTACCGTATCCGCTTTCGTGGCAGGCACGGCTACCTGCTCCCTCGACGACGCCATGACGACGTGGATAGTCATGTTGATGTGCTGCGTCTGGGTACAAAATTGAGGCAGCGCCCGCCCATGCAGCAGGCTGAACGCGCATTGTATTTTTTGGGCTTCCTCCACGCATTGCAAATCAGTGCACTTCATCGTCCGCCGAGACAACTCCGTCAGCTTTGATTGCACGTAATCGCTTGTCTTGCTCCTCAGGCAGCCATGCATCGAGCACCCAGACTGGCTGCTGATATAGAAACCATCCAGCAAGGTGGGGCATTTCACGTCCAGCCTGGCCGAAGCAGTGCTTTCAACCACGCAATCCAAACCTCCGACAAGAACCCCGTCTCCAGGGAACACATCTTTCCGCAAATCCATTGTCGTCACAAATATGTTCGAGCCATTCAACGCGCATAAGGTCCCCGGCAATATAGAATAGCTCTCGGGGCACGTGAACGCTTCCTCCTTCGGTTTCGCCGGTTTCATGGGGACACGGTAGAGTTTGACGCCTTCCATGGCATCGCCACAATATTGACGGCTCAGGCGAACCTCTTTTTTTCCGTAGTCGGCTTCCACGACATGGGCACTGAACGCAGACACCATCTTCACTACATCCGACGAAGGCCGTCCGTGGTATGTTCCCCTTTGGGGTGGCACTGTCTGGAGGCTTTGCTCAAACGACAGGCAGAACGACACTGGGTCATTGCCCGCCAACGGTAAAACTGCCATAGTCCCGTTGGCGCCAACGTCCTTACCACTGTCGTCCATCACGTCGATGACCGTCCCGGAGGCAAAGACGTGACCAGGCAGTGCCCACAGTCGGTAGACCCCCAAAGTACTCACCAGAATGTCCCCGTCTACCCCTGTATAAGGGTCTTTCATCACCAGACGTGTACGGGTGCAGCGAATGACCATGCTCTGGAAGGACATACTCAATGTGGCGACCATGTCACCAGGGGAAAAATCCAGACACAAGTCTCGCGCAGTTTCGGCATAGGAAATGCCTTTTATAAACCGTACACTTTCCCCGATCAATTCCTGCTTCGAAGAAAACAAGTTCTTGTGGAACGTGACCAGGGAATTTCGGGAAAATGGACTCCGCCGGTCGAACCTCAACACCACGGCCCGACGATGTACGTCGCACGACTGGAAGCGTGCAGTAAAACTAACATTGGCCACGAGCTCCTCGCCAGCGTACAGGCGTGGAGACATTTGATGCGCATGCGTCGCCTGAAACGCAGTGCGCACGCCCTGAAAAGTGCACTTCGCCCCGGCGAGCGTGATGGTGTTCGAGCAACTTCCTGGGAAATCGAATGTGCCGCACAAGGCTACCCCAAGTGCACGCTGCTCGTCTTCTATAAAACCCGCGAAACCCGGGTATTGCTGGGACGGATCCAGGGTTTGCCGAAATAAAAATCGTTCGTCATGGACGGTGCGGGGTGCGAGTGTGTCGTTGCTGCCGCGGGGGGTTAGCCTCTTCGCATACACCTGAACCGGCGCATCGTCGCAGTCAAATGTGTGCTTCAATGTCAGAGTGCGCCGGTCTCGAACGCTCGACAGTGTGGATTGAAACCCCATCACATCCACCACAGTATTGGTGCCTTCGAAGGAGCCCTCGGTGTCGCAACTGGTTCGAAGAACTTTGCTGCCACAGAACACTTCGAATGTGCCGCAGATGGGGAGGCCAGCGTTCATGACCATCAGTCCATCAGCGGCAACGCGCGGAGGCCTCCACCTGGGCGTGGGCGGCATTGTGTAGACTGGAAAATGGACTTCAAACGTGACTTTTTTAGGGGGGGTCGGCAAGCGGGGGGGGGGGCGTTGGCCTCGGCTTAGGCTTTGGCGTTCGCTTCGGCCTGTTCGACTTTTGCGCTTCCTCCGCCTTCCGCAACGAAATCCGCGTTCGGCGTAAAAGAAGCATCTCTGTTTCTGTTTGCCGGATGTAATCGCTGGCGGGGCCAAATCGCTCCTCGGTTGGCACAACTGCCATGCCCTTCTTCGTTGGAAGGACAACTGCTGCGGACGACAACGACTTTTGCGCGTCCGTAACTTGGTATTCCTCCCGAAGACGACACGGTCCCAACATAGCATCGTCCTTGCAAGGTGGGCGCCTCGCTCCCTGCGCCCTCAAAAGCGATATGCGATCGCCGCCACTGCCCCCATATAATTCGCCCCCGACAGCACCGTCCACAACAAGAAAGGTAAGCACAGAGAGCGCACGTAGCAACAACTCCATTATCAACGTTTCTTGAACGCTGCCGAAATAGGGCTCCTTCCCCTACTACCCGCGATGGCGCTTTCACAGGTCTCGCTTCGTTCGGTTGTCAACGCCGATCGCGGTCGCCCATGGCATGTCTACTCTCGTGCGTGCGTGCGTACGCGTGTACGTGTGTGTCTTCTCATCGTAACGATTCAACGATTCCTCCCTTCACGTGCATACATTATTTGCAGGCACCGGAGATGCCTCCTCCTTTCTGTTGGTCACTGTGCCTGTGCTGATAAGAATACAGACGATACTACATAGTATTACATTTCCCCTATGTAATGTTGTGTGTGTGTGTGTGTGTCTAGCGGAACGTGCTCTGGGCTCTGGATCGGAGCTCTGGACGTCGAGGATCATTCACTACTTCACCACACACTACTACACAGTCTTATATACGACGAAAAGAGACAGTGCGATGCTGTATATGTTGAGCCTTCGCCAGCCCAGACCACGTTGTCACTTAGTCCATCTACGACATCCTCCGGCGTAGGCGGTGCTTGGGCCAGGATGATGGGGTGGGGCATGCACGGATGGGCCAAGACCCATTGTACACAGTGGGTAGAGCAAACAACCCCCTGCAGGTACCAAACATGGAAAGCCTGCAGCAGCCGGTCGTCGTCGGTGTGGTAGCCGTGTTGACGACGGTCTTTCTCAGCCCTCTGCTGACGCAACTCTTTGCCGCGGTAGTATACGTGCTGCTTGCAGCTGCGTTGTTGATGGGTCTTGTTGCCGTCTACGAAGCACACAAGATTATACGCCAGGCCAAGCGTGAGGTGCAGCATTTGGAAGATTTAAAGAAAGCCAAATCCGCCGACGGGGACGCATGGAAGGCCGCGCGGGAGGTATTGGAACGCGATTATCGACGGTCGGACCGCAAACGGATCGTTTCGCCTGGTTTATTCTTGACTGACGTGTGTGGCATGCCATTTTCTATAGCCTCCGAAATGGGGGAAATCATTGAACTGTTGCTCAGGGATTTCATACTGAATTGGTTTGACAAAATAGGTTCCGACCAACGCTTCGTCGATGACATTCGCATCATGACGCTCTCGACCGTAGTGGAACTATCTCGCCGCTGCAGCAAAGTTAACATCCCCGTCATCATTGCCACAGACGGTGGGGAGGCAGTCAGGCACCACCTTATGTGGTACAAAGAGATCTCCAAACGAGTGGCAGCAAAACATGCACCGCGCATAGTTATGGGGTCGATCAATGATAGCTTCTACGCTGATCGAAACCGTTTGGTTGAGGCGGCGTTTCGACAAGAGGGACGGATGCACACGGCTTGCGAATCGGAGGAAACTGAGCTACTGTATCTGCGCCATGTTTCGAACGAGATTCTTGCGCGCATATTGCCCGCGGCAGATTACGAGTGTCCGATGGTCCGTCACTTGCTACGTGAATGCGTGGCAGTAACTGTCGCTTTACCGATCGTCCATAGCGTTGACCCTGACCTTTTCAATTGGGCGATCGAGGAGCTTTTCGCAAAATACAGCACTGTCGGTGGCGCCGCAACCATCGGCGCGGAAACGCACGACAATAGTGGAGAATCCTCTGGTTCTGGGCAGCACCCTCGAACGTCCGCGAGGCAGGGTGTATTAGACCATCAAAGTATGAGATACTTTGCAGGTGCCATGTCGCCAAAAATGGCGGAAAAGTATTTGAAGTCTATGCCAGCAGGCACGTTTTTGATTCGACGGCGGGACAAATGGTCAAGCCACTCCTTCGTGGTGTCCTCGGTTGGTTACGCTTCCCGTCAGCAGCCGCACAGACACCAGGCGGTGGATAGTGGCACAGACAGCAGCCGCAGCAGATCCACATCGGCCCCTATGATAGCTGCCAGCTTGCAGCCAAAATTGAAAGTCTTGCATTGGGCAGTAGAGCAGATTGAAGAAACGCTCAAAATGTTAAACACGAATGGCTATGTAGAGTTAGAGGAGTCGTCGCCCAAAGCGTCGGGGCCAGATCCATCCGTGACGGGGACATCCATGTCCGATATTCTCAAGAAAATGAGGACTCATTTTATGATAGGGCTCCACTTTGTCGATGGCGAAGTGCCTATACCAGAATTCTTGCCTTGGTGCACCGCAGGAAAGTTAAGTCAGAAAGCCCTGCCCAAGTCGACTTTGATCTTTGTGAAGCAGAAAGATTCCCCAATCTTTGCGCCTGCCGCCGCGGCGGGGCAAAGTGAGCCCGCTGGTATTGAGGAGGGGGGTTTCGCCACCGAAGAAAGAGTAGACATGGGTTTGGTATCGTTCGATGACCAATACATTGAGCGACGCGCGTCGTATTTATCAAACAACACATTGGATATGTTTGATCCTCATCCCAATTCCACACCTTCTCGCTCTGCCGTAGAAAAACGACAGCAGCTGCAACGACAACATTTGTTGCAAGAGTTGGAGAACGCGATTTCCATTGCGCAAGCGGAATACTCGGGGGAAAGGCAGAACGATCGCTTGGAACGCTTTGATCGCAGTGCTCGTCTTGTGATCGATGCTGTAGAGAGCGTTCTGTCATATGGACTCAAAACGTCGATGGGCCAATCAAATAGATACGGGTACTGGGCATATGTGTCCCAAGTGTCCCAAGTGTTGCCTGACTCGGATATGATCGTCACCATGATAGATCACATGCCAAATAGTAGCGTGATTGCGGACGAAGGCTTTTGGGAAAAAAAGTCCAGTGACGACGAGGACCTTGAAAACAGTGAGAGCGAGGAAGAAGAGCCTGGGGGTAGTGCAGATGAAACTGTCGTCGATACCTATCAAGAAAGCCTTGGCAAAGGACGTGCGTTCATTGTTGTTGGCCTAAATAAAGAATTTTTGGCGGAATATTTAAATGCCCTCATTACCGAACCCAATGGTACTGTTGGGCCAGCACACTATGAAGATCACTCAATCATTCGTTCCCCAAAAGACTCCCGGTATTTGATCGCCCAGCTGGAAACGCTTCGAGCGATCGAGTTTAACATTAACATTGATGACGCGTGGGACCACGGGAGTGCAGTGGATGATGAAGAATTTCGTGAGGCCGCCCGTGCAAAGCATGGAGGAAAGTTGTTGAACGAGGGAAGTGACGTCCACAGACGAAGTAGTGGTGGGGCAGTCATTGGCAATACTAAGCGGAAGATTTCGAAGCAAGTTGATAAAATGATGAAGCAGCTAACAACATTAAACCTCTTTGGTGATCGAAAACGGCATAAACAAAGAAAAATGCATCAATACCAGAATAGTCTGTCCTCGGTAAAGTCAAAATCGGGAAGAACTTTGCTCAATGAAGAAACGACTAGCCGGGCGAGCGGGGCGCTCCGGTCGTTTTCTTTCGTAGAAGGTCGTGAACGCCGTCTGTTCGACTCGAGTGATATTTTGGGGTTTGAAAGTGCTGATGCGAGTAGCATGAAGACGCTGTCCGGGATTTCAGAGTCTTTGGATGTTGACGAAGGTTCTGCCAAGCGACTAGGCCGCTCTGCGAAAATTGATTCCCAGAAGAGCGTGTCGAAGAATGAACAGGCCGCTGGGCAGATGGCCAATCAAAACGCATCGGACAAGGCCGTCTCTGAAAAGATGACTAACAGCTTATCCGTTGCGGCGCCCTCGGCACTTCCGAAGCGTCTCGGTGGTAGCCGGAGAACGAGTGTTTGGATCGGGCCCAACAGTTCTGCAGAAAAGGCATTAAAGGATGATTCTGCCGTCGTCGAAGAAACTGTTCGCACGAGCATTGACTGGCAAAATTTGGACAGTCCAATCGTTTTAATACTACGAGCGAAAGTCACGAAGGCGTCTGTAGAGGTTAAGGAAAAGTCCGTGTCTATCTTTCAAAATAGTTTGCCTCATGTTGAGTATCATATTAATGTTGAGTCAACTGTAACTGCTGCGGGCAAAGAAATCTCCATGAACAACTGGGAAATCACGAGGCGTTACCGTTTGTTTTTTCAGCTACATTGCGCCCTCAAGCGCGAGTGCAAACTGCGAGTGTCCTTGCCTCCGAAACAGATGACTCTATTTAGCTCCGGAAAGTACGAAAAACGCTTCTTGGAGACACGTCGTGGCGCGCTGAATACGTATTTGCACGAGTTGCTGGCACACCCTGAAGCAAGTATGTCGGCATTTCTCTTGGCCTTCCTCGAAGTACCCAAAAATGTCAAACATTGGGGGAAAATTGCTTCGAATATTTTGGAGCGACAAGATGGGTCGATACCAAAGCTAGTATCCAGCAATACTGCAGCACTGTCCAAAAAAAAAGAATGCCAAAGATCGCCTCCTAGAGGACAAAACAATCAGCAAAAAATAAAACAACAGGCCCGAGGATCTCAACGAGAAGTGGACAGCTCCAGTAAAACGCCATCGAAGGAGATATTTGCCGACCAATTGACGACGATTTTGGAAGTAGAGAAAGTAGAGCATCATGTGTATGCATTGGCTCGGGAAATTTTTGAAACGGACGATCTCAGCGTGCTTCGTCGAAATTTTATCAGTGCTTTAAAAGGCTTGGCCACAGTTACCATGAAAGGCTCTGCGTATAATATCGTGAATGACGCCTTCAGCCATCTAGCCGAGACATCGAAAATTGGGGCTACGGTCAAGTGGCTGAAAGACTATTTATGGCCAAATGGAGAATGGGGGAAAGCAGCTGAGTTGCGAAGTATTGAAGAAATGAATGCTTCTCGAACAGCTTCTAGACAACTGTTGCTCCAGGCTATCCCAGAAAGTTTGATGAAGTTGTTCTCGAAGGAGAAATGCATCCATGGAGTTGAAACTTTGCATGATTTCTTGCAATGTGATATTCTCTTGAAAAACCTGGTGTATACACTGTTGGATATGATTTTAATTCGATTATTTCCTGATATATCGGTCGTTGGATTGCATCAATTGAGACGTGGCGTTCAAATATGAATTTAGAATATGCATACAGTCGCTTCATAATGACGTTTGCCCGTTTTTCTTCGTCATCAATACATATATTATATATAAGAATTCTTACATGTGTGTAATTAAGTATTTTGCAAGTACGGAAGCAAGTCAGTTGAGTTCCTGCGAGAAAGCGATATAGTAAAAGGTTGGCACACGATTGCTTCCTCTTTATAATTCCTTGTATTTTTCATCGTGTGTCAGCAGTTTCGGCATTTGTATTTTGCAAATGAAGTTTGATGGCGTTCAGTCCACCCATTTGTTGGAATGCTGGATGGGATGAAATCTGCTTAAACATATCTAGCTCTTCGCGAAGTTCCACTTTCTTGGATATATTTCTCTTTCCTCCTGACGCCCTTGTCACGCCCTTAGTTTCGGAAGACCGAGCCTTCTGCTGTTGCTTGGTGGTGTACGACACTTCATCTAATACTCGATCGACCCCTTCAACACTCAACATTCCATCCCGCTTCTTCTTCTTCCGCTTTGCATCTTTCTTTGTCAACATCTCAACAAAAGATTTTTTTGCCGCAATATTAGCTTTTTTTGCCAACCTCTTACGCTGTCCCCGACTCATTCCGTCCAACGGTGTCGCCCCTTTCTCCCGTCGGTGTTTTTCGGTGACCTTTCCCATTGCAACCTCCTCCAGATCTCGCCGTTAAGTCTCCCAGCTGCCTACTGTGATCTCGATAACTCGTAGTGCGTGAATGACGCGAAATAAATTGTCGGCGTATACCTGCGCGCAAGAGAGAGGGCGCACTACAAGTGTTACTCGTTCGTGTGGTCATGACTCAGAACGGGTGGTGTCAACTTGGAACGGTAGGTACAGTGGTACAGTACTTGCTACAACAATAGTAAACACAGGCATTTGCAATTTGCATACTGTTAGTTGTGTACGAGTACCTTCTTACGTAGTCTTGTAATGGACGTAATACGTAAATGTAAAAGTTGTGTGTTGAACAACAAGAATTACTGTAGAGAGTAGAGAGTAACAAATAAAAACGAATAAAATAATTGACCTTCGGCTCCTCATCAGATTAGCAGGGCATTTACTCGTCAGCCGGTGCCTCTTCAGCGGCTTCGGCTTCTTTGGCAGCTTCTTCGGCGGCGGCAATCGCGGCTTTCGACGCTTCGGAAGCTTCACACCAGTCGAGCACAGCCCTGGCAGCTTTTAAGACACTTCCTACAGCAGCGGAGAAAGCAGTTGCGCCGTCTGCATCAACTGCGTCCAATACACCACGCCATTTCTCAATACTAACAGTATCAAACGAGTCAGCGGTATACACCGCGACGGCATCGAAAATGGCATTTGCGTCCACTTTATTGACGGCGTCCCAGACGGTATCAACACCTTCGTTGCCCCCCATGGCAGCAAGGGCGGCGATGGCCTGGCAAACTCCAGCGCCAGGAGATATCCTCATTTGCATCACGCGACCAAAGTCCTCTTTCACAGACACTGCTTCTGCAATGGCAGCCTGCGCAAGGCATTCTTTTTCGGTCAATGCTTTCACTTCCTCCAATGCGTCTTCTGCAACCTTGGACATGGCTTCTTCCTTCGCAGCATCCATCGCCGCAGCATCGGCCGCAAGTTTCTCTGCCAAGGCTGTGTTTGCTTGAAAATGCTCCCGTCGCAGCCATACTTCGTGTTGAAACTGAAAGTTCGTGATGCTCTCGACGAAGGTTGACAATGCCATCGATAATTGATGAATAAATGATACTTCTCCAGCATCAAACGGACGATTTTGGCCCATGGTATCGGCGCAAATAACCATGTGCCCTTCCTGAACTTCCGCGGGATCCCACACACGCTTCGGCTTTGGGGCATCTTCCGCACCGTCTTCCTTTTCTTCGGTCTTTTCAGCCGGGGCCTCCTCTACCTCTTCGCCTTCGGGGGCTTCCGCCGATTCAGGCTCCTCCGACGCGGTCAAATACTCATCATTCCATGCACCTACATGCAGCGAGTTTTTGGTTGTGACATCACACGCCAGGAATGCCCCAAGCATTGGAAACTTAAAAAATTTAACTTGGTCGTTGCGGAGGACGTTTTCGATGTGAAGGTGGCGGGGCATTTTTGGTGGCTTCTCAACAGGCTCTTCACCTTCTTCTGGCTCAGGCTCTTCTTCTTCTTCAACAGGAACAAATACTTCAAAGGTTACTCCAGACGCGGGCGGACGATCTTCACCCTCTTCATCGACCTTGTCCAGCACGCTATTCAACATAAACGCGCTCCCTTCGTCTGCCTGCTCGTATGCGATATACTGTGCCCCTGCCTTCTCGTGTCCTTCCGGGTACGTACACAGTCTACCAACATAAACAGCCGAAGCTCCGACGCGCGCCTTGACGTGGTCTACACACCGTTGCATCAAATTGCTGATCGCTGCTTGCACCTTCATACCAGAGTTTGCGTCGGCAAACGACGGTCCGTTTTGAGCACTTCGTAGCTCCTCCAACAGCGCGTCGTCGGCGCTTTGCTTTGCCGCGGCCGTAGCCTTCGCAGTTTCCGTTGCCGCCGCCTGTTTTTCCAGGTTAGCATTGTTAGATGATATAATCTCGGCCATGTTTGCTTTTTTTGCCACGTTCTCGGAGGCACGCGTCTGCTGATCGGCATACCGAAGAAGAAATTTTCCCAAGTGATCAATGCCATCTTCCGGTCGATCTACCACGACTTGCGCTAAACCTTTCGCCAGGGCGTCTCCCACATGCTGCTTTAAGAATTCTGCGTCCATTCTGATGCTATGTCTCGTCTGTCTTCGTGTTAATATCTGAACCTCAAAAGGCGAATTGTGTCGCTGAGTAGACTCTGCTGCAACTGCATGTAGCTCAATTCCCCCCATCTCTCGCCAGTTCGGTCGTTCCGTGCACAATCGACTTGTAAATGATTCTGTGACCATATACCACACAACGGACACACAACAACAAGATCCCCTGCACGCGAGCGTTGCACTCATCATCATTCCGTGCATCATACTGTAATGAACCATGCACCGATACATTAACGTACAGTCGACGAGGCATGAATAGATAGATGAAAGTGTCCAGAAGTCTACAGTTACTCTACACTACGAAAATATTGATTTTGACAGGCAACAACAACAGAAAGAAAGAATCGAAGAAAGGAAGAACGGTCGGGGCAGTAGTTAGAATACGTTCGTATGTACTTACAAGGGACCATTCACCATTGTGCGGGATTGCGGGCGATGTCATAGGCATCGATTGACTCCAGACTACTCATTCCTGTACACACGTTTCCACAGAGATGAAGCAATGGTTTAGTAACGGTATTTTGACCCCCCGGTGTGTCCCTTGCAATAAACAATGAGTTCTGCTCGGCAAAACGCTTCAACCGTAATTCGTCTCGTTTTGAAAATCTGCCACAGACACGAGCGATGATTCTGTAGTCTATCTACTACTTATGTGTTGATTGATGTGCGATCGTACTTCTGTAGTCTATCATAGGCGATAAATAGATGTGTTTGCCGATCCACGAAATACAGGAGACAGCATCACAACAGGAGTCACATCCATCGTATGTGGTGCTGTGGTGCTTGAACAGAAAATAACGAAACATTGCCTTCGATAGGTAGACATAGTACGCATGAACTAGTGGGTAGATTCGGAGAGAGGAGGAACCAAAAACGTGTTATCACGCGACTTATACGAACCGTCGTACGTACGAACGAACGTCCTTCCCGGGGGATGCATGGTTGCCGAGCACGTGCGTGTGGATCGGTTGTGCACCATCTCAAAAGAGGAGGAAGGCAGCAACTTTCGGATACAAGGAACGTGTGAACGAGCAAGGACGGTGATTCGACTGTGCTTGACCACTCACTTGTAACTGTGTACACTCTAAAACTACGACAAAGGACACTATGGCTTCTTTGGACGAACGTGGCTTCGGGTTTCTGTGCGACTGGTTTGACAACCAATCACAGACCATACGGAAACTTGCACTGACGTACTACGCAGATTCGAAAAGCGTACAAATGTGGGACATTCGAGGGAAACGAATGTTTTTAAAGAAATGCTCGTACCCACAGTTGCGGATGGAAGACCTTTTTCCAGGGTCGACGGTCACTGTGTACAACAGGCAGCTTAACATCACGGACTACGCCGACAGTTACACCAAGCAAGTAATGGGGACTGCCCAACAGCGTACGGTGGGCATTATTTATGCCTCCGCGACACAAGAGGCGGGAAAGATCTTGGATGTAGCTGCGGTCGAAGGATTTTCCTTGGGGGCGTTAAAAATGACCCGGATGACCGACCGTGCGGCGATGACCTTCGCCCAACAAAGTGGGCGGCAAGTCACCCGCGAGTTGATCGACGGTTTGTCCACGGGAAATATTATAGTCTTCGAGTTGTTGGCGAGGAAGAGCGTCGCCGCGTGGCAGAATTTGATAGACATGCGCCAATGGGGCGCCTTTGTCTGCGGTTCTAGCAGTCCAGAAGCTGCAGCCAACGAGAGCGCGTACTTCTTTGGTGAAGGAAGCAACAGACGACTTCCGCACACTGCTACTTTGAGAGACAGTACTCTGTGTTTGATCAAGCCACACATACTTCGAAGTGGCCAAGCAGGCAAAGTTCTAAGGGCAATTCAAGATGCAGGTTTTGTTGTAACTGCTGCAGGAGTTTTCCATCTCGATCGCCCGGCCGCGGACGAATTCTTGGAAGTGTACCAAGGCGTTCTTGCGGACATTGAATATAATGCCACGACGGTCGAACTCACGTCTGGTCGTATGATCGCTTTGGAACTTCAAAGCGGAAGCAATGGCTCCGTCGGTTCCAAAGGCGAAGATCTCGATGTTGTCACTGCATTTCGTGATTTTTGCGGCCCGTACCCTGTTCATATTGCTAAAACCATCCGCGCGGATTCGTTGCGTGCGCAATTTGGCAACACCGTTGCCGAAAATGCCGTGCATTGTACGGATTTGAAGGAGGATGGTATCTTAGAATCTGAATACTTCTTTGGAATCCTCGGTTCAAGCTATTGAACGCACGTGCTTATATGACGTAGTACGTGGTACATCGTGCACAATCGTTGTGTCCAATAACAAGGCTTACGAATAAAATCAATATATATTTATTTATTAACTTAGTTAGAGCTTTTAAGTCAACTTATCTTTTCATTAAACCACCATATCTTTTTAAACAAATGCAAAGCGTGTGTCAACATCACATAAACACTTCTTATACTTTTAACTATATAACATATCATATGTTATATCATACTTCTATAATAAGCTATATCATATGTGCTTAACTAAGATATAACTGTAACTAAATTAAGGTTCTCGTAAAAGTAGCGTATCTTGAGTTTACAGCACAAGAACTGACCGTCCTAGTCATCATATAAATATATATAATGGCTGTAGTTAATTAACTTAAAAACAGTGTTCGTCACGTGAATCAACATATTTTCTTCTTTATTGGGAAACTTCTGAGCTGTTTAAATCATCGCGAATTGAGTCATTCTTTTGTATCTTTCCGTAATTTAGAGGGCTGGTCTAAATTGATCGCCCATCTTCAGGGAAGCGCATCGTAGAAAGCTCGATAGATCATTGGAACAGAGGTTAGTGACATACCGACTGTTGCAGATGCGCCTGCTTCCATTCCTCATATTTTCCACATGCAGTTTCCATACTTGCCATTGCGGCAGGCAGAGTCTTTGCAATGAAGTAGTTCACAACTGACGATGGAAGCAGCACTTTGGGATCATCCACGGCAATCGATCCATATTCGCAACGGCCATTTCCAGCACCTCGAACGGCAGCGTTGCACCTGTACAGCTCGACTCGGACTTTGCTTTTTTCCTCTGGTTTCAATGGGTGCGCCTTCGCCCGGGAGCGAATGTAGTGAATGCCGTCCTTGACGAGGTGTTTTCTGGCGTAAACATAGTCTCTATTCGACATTGGCCAAGGGTACTTCACCTCCCAATATACCCACTCTACTCCAGTGACAGCATCCTCAACTTTAATGGGCTCAAGGTCGACGCAGTTGACGTCCCATTCTTTGTGATACTCCAGGTCCATAAACGCTACTTTCACCCACACTTCTGCGGAAGGTGCAGTAGCGATTCCAATCGTCTTGTATTCGTATACCGAGGTCTCTGGAATACGCTTCCGCCAAATTTGGAGACTCCCAGGGTTGTCCAAGAGCACTTCCCAACCCTCCCCATCGGCTGGTGGGGCGAACAAACCCTCGCACTGAAAACTCTCGTCGGCGAACTCATGCTCTGCGTCTATAGTTATAGATGCCATGCGACCAATCCGTTGACCAGCGATAACACCACAGTACTCGCTCCCATCGGTGTACCTCGGGTAAGCACTTTTTCTCTTCGCGTGAGATGGATAGTAGCGAGCACAAATGCTCACAAAAAGGTCAAAAGATCCATACACCCCGCCTAAGATTACCGCGGACGCCTCAGGCCTCAGGACTCAGGACTGGAACAGATAAAGTTCATTCCGGTGTATTTCTATATACTATTTGATAGTATTGTTTGTAGTAATAAATGTCATAGGAAACGAAAGGACCTTAAATTAACGATTGGGAATTAAGGACGTGTTTGTTGTGCTTGTTCACTCTGAATTCTGTGTCAATTGTCAAATGTCAATTCTCTCTTACATGTAAAACGACTTGACAATTAATTCCTTTACTGTGTCGTCCTGCCCGTCCAATCTTATTTTGATGTTTATTTGATTCGAACCAAACCCTTCTGTACAAGACTGGTCTACTATGTGATGACTGTCGATGTTGTGGTAGGTATTTCGGATTACGGGCCAAGCAAGTTATTTTTAGACTCGAGGTAATTATCATATTTTTAAGTTTTTCTGAATTCCAACTACGGTACTTGATGCATGCGTTCGACGATGAATGCCATCATGCCCCTTGCCTGATGCACTTCTTGCACATTACCGGAAATAAACAGGTCTTTTTCGCAGCTGCTTCACCCGATTCATCCAAAACTACATCGACAAGCTAGTGGTCTATTTGGTGTCAACGCGTAGAGCTGCGAAGCTCTCACAACGACATGGACGTGACCACCGACCCGCTTGACGTGGTCCGCGGGAGTGGGTATCGTGCTGTTGCTGATTTAAAGAACACCGGGGTGCTTGGAGAGAAGGGTGACGAAAAGAAGGAAGAGAACTTTGAAGAAAAAGGCCAGCTGTGGCATGCCTCGACATCGTGGGTAAGTACGAGTCACAAAAGAACGCTCACTCTCGGCCCACACTGGGACCAGCTGAAAACGTGTCTGTCCGAGATCATAAAAACGTTTGCGGACCAAAAAGTGAAAAAGCAGGTGTCCCGAGAGGTCGTATTCAAGCTACTGGGGCCAGACTTTGTGCGGACAAATTACCCGTCGATGAAGCGGGAGCCACATATCTTGGAAGAACCATACATGATGGGCGATGTACGTGAAGCCCTCTTGAAGGAATTCAAGAAAGAACTTTTGACTGTTGTTTCAAGACACTTGGATAAAATTAAGTTTAAAGAAAACCCATCGTACGGAGCGTACGAACGTGCAGTTACCCAATCGTACGACAAACAGTTGGGGATGGAAGTGGCGCTGATGGCCAAGGCTGCCAGCATTAAAGCGGCGCAAGATACTTTTGTAAACGTGGCTATCAAAGATGCGACCGAAGCAGATAGAGAAAGAGTTGCCACTGGTGTGGCGAACGCCGTCAAGCACGCGACGGAGGAGGGGCGTGGGGAACTGCTCGGTCAAGGATTAATTGCGCTGCTCCTCGGTAACGGTTTCGAAATTGGGTCGGAAGGCATCGAGCATCACGTGCAAGTCTACGGCGAAGATTCTCCCTTGGAAAAGTCCAAAACATCAAATAGCAAGTCGGCGAAGACTCATCCCGCCGATTTGCTCGAGTACGATGATGGGGCGGAGTTGGTGTTGGACCCAGGGACCTGGAGCAAGAAAATGGACCATAACTCGCGCACGCTCCTGCGCGCGTTGATTGGGCGATGCATCCCTGTTTCTCTGCGGCGCTTTGTTTTCAAATGGCGGCTTTTTGATGCTGACGATGTAGAAACTACCCACAATGTTATGCGACGCAATGTTGCCATACAACGATTGAAAGACGCTACTGAATCGGCGTTGTACACCATGATTTGCCGCACTGTACCGATTTCGTTCAATGCGGACTTGCGCGAGTACGATTCGAAAGACATGCGGACAGCGGCGATCTTAATCCTCAATCAATATTTTGTGACATACGGCACGCAACACGCCAGTCACATTGATCTTCTCGTGCCGCTACTCGTGGCATTTCCACGCCAGCCGCTGCGAGGCCCGGTCCTCGTGAGCATGTTTAATCGCCTATTGCACATTCTTCCCGGGAACGGACCAGCTCGCTCCGGGGCGTTGCACGTCGCACGCCTATGTGTGGAGGGTTTGAAGCGCGATGACCAAGAGCTGCACGAGTTTTTGGTGGGCTTATTAGACAAAGCGCGGGCACAGCAAAATGAGCTAAGGTCCATGAACTTGACGTATCGCGATTTGGGCGAGTTTCGCGAAATCGCGTCGTTCTTAGTACCTTGGATAGACACGTGCCTTGTTGGATTCCTGAAGCGAAACGCTGCCGAATTCGTGTGGGACCAATGTTTCCTTTGTGGGTGGGAAAAGCAATTTCCTCTTTTTGTCATCGACGTGATGCGTGCGAGCAAAAAAGATATTATGACGACAAAGTCAGCATACGAGCTGCAGCGAGTGATGCATCTTGCTGGACGAAATGTCACCACGAAGGCGTTGCGAAAATTGTATCGTGCGCGTGTGAAGGACAAGTCGGAAGCGAATGTTAATCTTCGCCCCAGACTTGATAACTTTTTTGACGTTCCGGTATTGACCCGCTTACACGATGCGCAGCCGGAGAGTACGAGCGTCAAAAGAATACAACGTTTGCTCGCCATGGTAGGTGGTGCAAGTGAGGTTCGACGGCAACGCGAAGATGAAGAGGCAGGTCAAGCGCAGAGGGCGCTCGAATGTTTGGCCAACGCTATAGAAGCGTGCGTCAGTGGGGACGAGCTGACACTGTCTTCACTGCTTATGGATAAGCAAGTTACATCTGACTCGCTGTCGAAGAAATCACAGTCGCTATTGTATATCGCGGCATTTAACGGTCGTCCAAAATGTGTCCAGGCGCTGCTGGAGTACAAGGCGCCTGTAGAAGTAGGTGACCATACCGTCGGTTTGACCCCGCTGCATGGTGCACTTCTGGGCTCGAATAGTCGCTTACACCATGGCGTGAAGAACGTTTCCGAACGTTATCGGTTTGTTGTTAAATATTTGTTAGACGCTGGTGCAGACCCTAACCACCCCTGTGTACGTACAGTCATTCGTCCGCGTGAAATGATCAGTGCTGACGAATATGATAAACTAGAAAAAGACCACTCCGCGACTCTGGGAAAGCTATCACTCTGTGGGCCTTTGAGCACCCCCATGCATGTTTCGGTGGCGTGCGCTTCATTGCGGGGCACTCGTTATTATGGTTCCCCAGCGCTCATCCTGCTTATGCGACGCTACGGAGGCGATAGTAACAAACCAAATGGGGACCAAGAGACTAGTGCTTCTTTAGCGATTGAAAATAAGGCCCCACTGGCGGTGAAGTACGCATTGGAATCATCGATCGTAGAAGATAAAGACGTCAATTTTATAAATACGCTTCGGGAAGCGTGTGCAATAAACTCTGAGTCTACATTTGCGAAGGTTATGGGCCAGGCGAAAAAGTCGGACACGAGAAACTTCCGGGTTGTTCTAAACGGTGTTGGGGGGCTTGAAGGAGGAACTGCTTCAAAAGAAATGCCTGAGCTCGCAGAATGGGAGGTTGCAGGTGCTTCGCCACTATCATTGGCATGCGAGAAAGGCGCAACAAAACTGGTACGTGCACTGTTAGATGCTGGCGCGGACGTCGATTGTGGACGACCGGGGCCTTTCACGCCACTGATGTCGGCATGTCGGACTTTAGGACCGGCTGGTGATCCTAAAAATCCGCCAGTCATTGACTTGATAAAAAGGCTGGTCAAGGCGGGTGCCACAGGAGAGGCGCGCAGTGCTGAAACTGGTGAAACAGCCTTACACTTTGTTGCAAAACAGGGTATCGAAGTGTTATATGATCACCTGGTAAAGCAATCCGGTGCCAAAGGCTCCACTCCAGATCTTCGTGGTCACACACCAAGGAGCTTGCTTAGTCAAGCAACAGGGAAGGCAAGCGCAGATATCAATGCTACCGACTTCGACGTCCCTGATTTCAGTGAGGGCACTGGCAAAGTGGAGAAGAAGGCAATAGAAGAAGAACCGAGCTCGCCGATGGACAAAATTAGCGTGAGTGTGTCTGAAAAAGTATCCCTTGACCTTGTCGTCCCACATAGAATCCCTAAATTCGATGAGCTCGTCGAAACATGTGATTTGGTTTTAGACCATCCCGAAAATATAGCTAATTTGGATAAGCTGTCTATCGAGGCTGTCAAGTTAAGCAAGACTGGAGCAGCCGGAGCGAAAGAGCTGGTCGAAGAGGCTATCGCAAAATCTTTAATTGAAAAGTACAAAAGCATAGTTGACAACCGTGGTGCGTCATTCATGAAAGCAAAGGTCAAGAACAACGATGGCAGGCCGGTGCTGGTGAAGATCCGACAGTTAGAGAATACCGATTCTGGGATGGAGGCTGCACTTGAGAGAGCGAACATCGTCGTAGAACGGTTGAATTTGCCCTCAACTGCGGCCGCTAAACTTGCAAAAGCGTTATTGACATATTCACAAAAGAAAGGAAAAGCTCAAAAGGTAAGTGTTCCTCTAAACTTTTGGCACCTAGCTCGCTTGGATTGTACTTGTCCCTCCCTCATTTTCTTGGGATTCTGACGTCCTCAAAAATCGTGATTCGATAATATTCCATTTTTTCTTCAAATGCGTGTGTGTGATTTTCTTTTATTCTTTCTTTCTACTTGTTTTTACTTCAGCAACAAGGAGCAAATAAGGTTTCCTAAATAATTTGTACGTACTAACTTTGCTCTCTCTTTTATGTTTGTTCGCGAACACTTTGTAGAACTTAAACAAAATGGCGCTGGGTCAGATAATGCTGGAAGAGTCTGATACTCGAAGCGTGGTTGGAAAATTCATAAATGTCACATTTGCAGAAAAGTCGCTTGAGCTAATTCTCGATGTACCAAAAAGCGGTGATCGGAAGGGCGCTCAAGTCGTAAGTCTTGCTGAAAAAGGTGTTGCTGATAAGGGTGGTGTCATGGCCGGTGACTTGGTTGACAAAATTGGCAACCACAGTGTTCGTCGACGCGAACTGAGCGATATTGAAAAAATTATTCGCTCTGAAAAACGGCCAGTTATAATTCGCTTCCTAAGACCTGGTAATGAATTTGATATAGAAATTCAGGAGGGCGAAAATAGTGGCTTCAAATTGGGGCAGAATCCACGATCAATTAAGTCTGAACTTGTGGTTTTAAATGTGGAAGAAAACAGCGCTGCCTCGCGTGGAATGGTCCAAACGAATGATCGTATCATATCGGTTGCGTCGAAAGACATGAGAGATATGAAATACGATGGTGTTGTGGCCGCCATACAGGATGCACCGCGACCGGCAATTGTTCGCTTGGTTCGACCCGTTGACAAAGAAACGGCGAGGCTTGCCCGAGAAACTGCGGCATCCCAAAAGGCTGTCACTTTGTACAAAAAGAAAGACTTAGGGCCTCCACCTGCGTTGTCCGCTAAGCCGGGTAAAACTGAGCGTGATGTCAAGTTTAAGAAGGACAAAACATTAGACATGCACTTCTTCAAGAATCCTCTCGGTGGAGGCGTTGTCGTAAGCGAGGTAAAGAAGAAGGGAAATGCGGAAAAAAACAAGATTCTTGTTGGAGATGTGGTTGTTGGCGTGGACGGGAAAGATGTTAGTAAACATCCTGAAAATGTGGCGAAAGAAATGTTGAAAAGTGAGAAACGCCCTCTAATTATCCGCTTTTTGCGACCACCACGTGTGAGTAAACGGCCAAAGGGCAACGAGCATGATACTACCCTCAAACACCCAATTAGTGATAGCTTTGAATGGGTCCGGCCTCCGCACGGCGGTGGTGCTGCTATTTCAGAGATAAAAGCTGTCGGCACGGCAGAGAAGCTGAAGGTATCGGTTGGGGATACTCTTGTCGGAATCTCTGGTATAGACCTGACGTCTATGCCATTTGTAGAAACGGCAGCTTTGATCGAGAGCATCAGTCCGCCTGTCGTCGTTCGATTTCGGCGCCCTATCAAGTTGTCAAAAAAGCCTTTGGATGGCGAGGTTGACGTCAAGTTTAAAAAGGCAGTGGTAGGGTTGGTCTTGGACCACCCTATGATGGGAGAAGGAACTGTAGTTTTTGTTGTTGACAAAGGCTCCGAAGGGGATGAGGCAGGTCTTGTTCCCGGAGATCGATTGATCGGTATTAATGGGCTTGATATACGGGACGAGCCGTTAAAAATTGCAAAAAAAATGGTGCAAAGTGCAAAGCCTCCAGTTACACTGCGCTTTTTACACACTACGCTGAAGAATCTTCCTCGTCGACCGAGAAAAACGGAGGTTGATATTGTCTTTGAATCTGGCCCACTGGGTTTCGGTCTCAAAGTGGATGCTGACCATCACATTGAGTGTGCAGTTGCTGACGTGGTGAGCGGCTCTGCTGCCGAAAAGGCAGGGGTCCAAATTGGATATTATATTGTCGGTGTTGATGGAAAGGATGTTCGTGCCTCTCCGTATGAAGAAGCGTTGCGCTTGCTGAACATGGCTGAGCGCCCCGTTTCGATTCGCTTCCATACAAAACCAAAGACGGCCAATGTTAAAGTTGTTCTCGATGCGATTAAAGAAAAAATGAGGGACGAAAATTTATCTGCGGCCGACGTGTTCCGTGAAATTGATACCGATGGTGGGGGAACGGTTTCCCCGGACGAGTTTCGGCAAGGGATCGCGTTGTTCGGTTTCGCTTCAACAGACCCAGAATTTAGGGCACTGATGGATGTATTGGATGCTAATGGTGACGGTGAAATTGAGCTGGATGAATTTGAAGAAGCGTTAGCGAATCCGGAAATGGCTGCGATGATAGCTGACGAAGAGCTCGCGGCAGCCGCCAGTTCTCTACAAGCGATCGCTCGCGGACGAAGCGAACGCGCTGAATTTATTGATAAAAAAGAAAAAGCAATCAAAATTCAAGCGCTTGCTCGTGGCAAGTCCGATCGAAAAAAAGTTGCCAAACAAAAACGCAGTGCCACGAAAATCCAAGCTCAAATCCGTGGAAAACAGACCAGAAAAAGAGTTTTGGGGAGGAATAAATCAAAGAAAACTGTAGATGAACCCGATACGGCACGGACGGATGACACGGTTAATCTCCTGACGGCGCGTACGGATGACAGTGTGCTGACGAAGCAGAGTGGAGAACGTGCTGTTAGTCCTGTTGAAAATGCGGAGGACGGAATTGAACATTTATAAAACTAATATAGTGTGGTTGATTACAACAAATTAACACACATATTTCATATTTCATATTTCTAATATTTCTTACATATGTCGTAGTGTCGTAGTAGAGTATAAAACCGTTCCAATGCTGTGCTTTTTACTACTCCAGTTTCTTGTTTCGCTGGATGGAATTGATGAGTTGATGCCTGAACAAAAACATGAATGCGAAAGGTATGTCCGGCCGACGATCCAGGCATCCTCAACCCTTTCCTTGTTTAGCACATGCTTTAGCACATGCTATGCTACGCGTAATGAAGGTGCACTCTGTTCTCTAGTATACAATTTCTCCCTTGCGAAGTGGCTGGAATCTTGAGAGCGTATCGAAATGGCAGGCGTTGTGGGCGTTGTGGGCGTTGTGGAGGATGCTGATTCTGACGACGGTGGCGAGTACGTCCCAGAGGAAGACGAACATTTTCAGAGGTTGACGACAGAAGACGCCCAGGATGGAGACCCGTGGAATGGTCTAAGTGGGAAGCGCGGAAGTGCTGAAGTGGAAGGATCAAATGTTCTAGACCAAGCAAAAGCAGCCAAGAGAGCTCGGAAAGCGTTAGAGAGACAAAAGGCAGTTGAAGACGATTGGTCTCGAATGAACGAAGGAGGAAAACCTGCGGCAAACATTTTGGATTTTTCGAAGTTACAAAAAAAACAGCAGAAAAAGAAGAAGCGGGAGGGCAAGAAGAAAGTGAAAAAGGTTACCGTGTCTAATCTCCTCCGTGGTATTGGCGCCGTAAATTCTGCCGCGCGACTGCCATCCAATGTGAAGAAAAGTCCTCGAGGCTCCAAAGAACGACCGGGTATTTCTGAGGCTGCGCTTTCTGCCGCTAAAGCTGCTAAAGGAATGGAGAAGGTTGTTGTTAAGGAGGTTGTAAAATTTGCCAACATGGTAACAGAGATATCAAGGACTGTTGAGGCAGGAACTAGTGCAGAAGATGCTCGGGGCCAACAAGCTGGCACAGGTAGTGCTAGCCATCAAAAGCAAAGCGCGTTGGATACTTTGTTGAATGGCTTGAAGGGGCCAAATAATGTGAGCACGGTCGAAAAAACGAGTTATGATTGGGACAAATACAAAGAAGAGCAAGGAATTGCGGAAGATGTAGAGCAGTATACGAAGAATGGATATTTGACCAAAAAAGATTTTTTAAATCGTGTTGATCATCGACAGTTTGAAATGGAGAAAAAGGAAAGAGAGCGGGAACGGATCAAAAGAGATGCAGATGCCGCGAGAGCAAAGCGAGGCAAAGGCTAACTTGAGGGAGTGATAAGCTACTACTACTATCATAATAATAATTTACTATCATATGTATCATATCATACTTTTATTATATATATGATATGATAGTACTTTTTTTATTTTCTTTTTGATTCATGAAGAAGGCTCCTCAAGGTTATGTTGTTGGTGTGGCTGGGGAGGCAGCCGTCGATTTTTCTGGTGTTTCCGTGACACTAGTCGACGACGATAATACGTCCTTCGACTTTAAAGCCTTTGTTGGTGATGCATGCTGAAACCCGTGCGCAGAACCTGTCTTCAGCACGTGGTGACGGATCGTTTCGTGCGCATCAGAAAAAATAGAAAATTGAAAAGATGTGTCGATTTCCTTGGAATATAATATTTCACTACGAAGGCTTATTTCTGCACATTCAGAAGCGCGTTGCATAAACCGTGGTTTGTCTGTCAGCCAGAGACGGGTGGCTTCTTCGTTCAAACACTTCCCCTCTTCAATCAACTGAAGGATGAATTTGCCGTCCTCCGTTGTCGATTGGGGCAAGTAAAATATTTGCTTTAAAAATTTCAAACAAAACAGAACATAATGCTTCCCGGCGACCCACTCCGGAAAGCGGCTTTTCAGGTCCACTTCGCCCGTGGTATAGTCAACCAGCGGGTGGTAAACTTGGTTCAAAAATTTAATGATCGGTCTTGCATCGTCACCGGGATAGTTGCTCGGCATTTCAATAGAAAATCTAAAAATCCCAGACTTCCAAAAGCCAGCACGAAGGAAGATTACCCCACACCAACTCCGCATGCTGTCAAAGGAAGGGAGAATATAGACGCCTTGGGGGACATGTTGCTTCAAATGCTTATACTCAATCATGATTTGATAGTCCTTCAATGTCTGTTCTCTATGCCGACGATGCACTTCTCGTTGATGATTGCTTGGAGAGGTTCGATTACTCTCACGTTTTGGCTTCCCCTCAGCAGAGCTTCTGCTTTCCTCCCCTTGCTTCCCCTGCTTCATCATGTTCTTCCAAAAGAACGAATGCATTTTTTCCTGCTGTACGCTCTACTATACATAGGTCGCCTCGGCGGTGACGTGTGCTGCTGCTGCGAAGGGGCTTCGTGCCGCTAAACATCAGTGGGTTTCCCTGTTCGACACGTATACGAGGTTAACATAATAAGGTGCCGGACCCCCCTCGTGTACTGTAAAAAAGTTACTTGGACTCGGAAATGCAGATTTGCAGATTATTTAATTTGCAACTTGGACGTGCGTATGAAACTCGTACGAGTTTGCTTCCCCAAATACATATATTACATCCTATCAATAGTACATGCGAATTTGGAGCTTGGTCCTACTCTAAAGTTACTGATATCTATAGCTTCTCATAGTTGCGTCTCTACCAGGTCCTCTTCCCATGCTCCTCGTCTCCATGCCACCACAACGTTCTAGAAACTGATCAATCACCCTTCCTCAGACTTCCTGCTAAAAATAACTTACTAAACCCTTGCCCGTTAAACTTGTTCACTTGGTCGCAGTATTCGTTAATCTGCGACGCGACCAAGAGAGCTTTCAAACGGTTTGGTGGCTTGGGGAAAGTGTAATCTGGATCGTGTTCAGGCACAGGCGGCTTCCCTTCAGCTTCACGCGCAATGTTTTCCATCTTCTTTTTGTTCACAATTTTTTGGTAGCGTTCCTTCGCGCTCGTCACCTTCTTCTGTTGACCATCGATGTACACCTGTTCTGCACCAAGGGCATCAATATTTTGTGATAAAAACTCCAGGTTTTTCTCCAAGAATGGATTCGTTGACAAATCGAAACGATCGAAGTCGGTGTCCAAATCGTCCGGCATGTCCGACTTAAGATCCCACAAAAATGATTGAATCATACTGTCATTTGTAACGACGATAGGTATTTCGACGAACACTTCACTTTCTCCTAAATCGCTTGTCGTGTTTTGGCGGAAGCTTTTGGATTTGTAGTCCTGAACGAACTCGTTTCGTAAACGATAAGCCTTCAGAGCCAAGTGCCCTCCGACGGTGCGGAAAGGGTCATAGACAAACAAAACGCTCATGGGAAGATTGTTCTGGTAATTTATCATTTCCTTCACCAAATTTTCGTCAATAAATGACCCCATGTGCGATGCACGGTACCACCCTACGCAGTTATTGTCCACGTTCACTTTTGTTAACAGGCGCATCATTTCGTACTGATACGCTTCCCCGTGCAACTGACCTTCCGCATCAGCTTGCGCTCTTTCCTGCGGTAAAATGTTTGGGGTTCCGAAGCTATGGGTCACTTCTAATACGCTGCCTTTCCCTAAACCGAGAAGACATCCAGACGCTAAGGTGGGCAACGAGGTGGTGCAATGTTGAATGATCTCTAAGACCACTAGACCCTCTACACGGACCTCCTTGACTTCGTCGGTCACTTTGGGCAAGTCGGCATAGGGGTCTCTCGCGATGCTATCCTCTGCTGCGGACGCCATGTTAATGGAAAGTTAATTTAGAAATACGGTGCCGAATCTCAAACTCTTGCGAATATGCTTGTTTGATTGCAGTTTATCCCACCCCC
>Ga0099797_100116_pt1 | contig 49866 bp, 28 predicted proteins | sample Uncmet_Sort48C_1_FD_89871 | JGI IMG/M metagenome (GOLD analysis project Ga0099797, IMG submission 89871) | Marine eukaryotic communities from CALCOFI LINE 67, Pacific Ocean - C012_Sort48C_1 | ecosystem: Environmental > Aquatic > Marine > Oceanic | place: Pacific Ocean: Monterey Bay | collected...
TTTCAAAATTTCAAATGCAAAATCTTGCCCCGGTCGCAAATGACCGTCATAATACCATACGCAACCCGAATTCCTGACCTGTTGATATCCAAAATTCTTTCCGCTGATACATACTGCAGTCTGAAACTGCGCACGACCTAGATCATCTCGCAAAATAGATTCTTGATTTGAGTTAAATCATCTCGCAAAATGGTTCCTGACGTGAGTTATATCGCATGACTCACTGATACGATAGTCCAATTCTGCTTCCGATAATGATTTCAATCGCATTTCCCTGAGGTTCTTGCTTTCATTCCTATTGATCATGATGAAAAAAAGGATTCTTTCGCTGAGGATTGCTTCTTGAAATGAAAAGAAAAAGAAACACCTGAATTCCTGCACGTCCAACGGACGACACCTCTACAGTTATGTTCCTCCAAGGATCCACCTCGACCACAACAGAGATACCGCCCGCGCTGATTTTGCGACATACCGAACGCACGCTTAACAGACGATCTTTCATCGTCAAAAAAGAAAGAAAACTCGAAAAACGCGAGACACCTGAGTTCCCGCATTGCTTTGAGACGGAACGGACTGCAGACCTTTTCCTCCAACGGATCGCTTTCACCACAAGGGAAATAGCTTTTGTGTCCAAAAAGATAACTTCTTGCGATGAAAAAGAGATGAAAGTCTCTGTAAAAATGGAGAAAACACAGGAAGACCAAGTTCCCGCACTGAAATGGATTCGAAATGTCTCCAACGGCGTTCCTCCAACGAATCCCTCTCACCACACTGGAATTGCCACACTGGAAAGAATGTCCACAACAGAATCACGCTCTTTTTGCGGCCCCATTAGTTTAAAACGCCCAGCACTGCCATTGACAATTGTGTCAATGCAATTTAGCCAGCATTTCCGCCGTCCTGTGCTGCGCCCCTCGTTCCGCTCATGGAATGACAAATGCCGGGAAATGAATGACACTGCCATGTTTCTCGCAAGATACAACGTATAATGTAATGAATTAGAATACAGCACAAGGAACGCAATGCATGAGGAAGACAGAATACCCCACAACGGGCAATCAGATGGAGTTTCATTTTCACTCCAGTTTTCACGAATCTCCAGTATTTTTGCTGCAATTCGTTGCAACTTCGAGCGCTTCGAACACCACTGAATGTAACAGACACGAATGCAGATTCTTTTCTCACGAATTAAATCAAGAATCACTGCGCGTACAGCGAAAACTGTACGGTGCGAGCAATGCAACAACGACGCGCGAATTCGAAAAACTATGCCTGTTGATTAAGTCCACTTGACAAATTCGACAAACCTCATTCAAGAATGGCTTTGTGGGGACTGGGAACAGCTCTCAAGGATTCTCGAAGTCTTGTGTCCGACGGTCAAAAGAAGATTCAGAGTGTGCTTGTCATGATCCCGGGTCCACGATGATCCAGGCCACACATAACTAGTCGTAGATGTCGTCCTTGATGATCCAGGGCACACATGACTACTGAGTAGTTTAGTCGTAGATCTTGTCCTTGATGATCCAAAAGATGGGTAGATAGGCTATTAACGCCAAGCACTGCAACTTCGCTGAGAATCCAAACATCGAGTCATATCCATATTCATCCGCCACATACCCACCAATAAACGTTCCACCGCCCCAGGTGCTCGCCGTGAGACTCGATAACGCGTTCCAGAAACCGCGCTCGGAGGTGTCTGTGCAGGCCAACACAATCGACTTGTCCAACGGACTCCTCGCGACACCGACTAGAGAAATACATAAAAAAAATATGATGTAGATCAAATTCTCTTGCTGCGGATCTATCCAAGCAACCATTGCCATGCTGGTGATGTACCCGACGCAACCGAGGACGGACAGCTTCATTCGACTGATGTACTTCTTCGAAATGTTGTCGAACAAAATGTAGAGGCCGACCAGTATGATTGCCTGCAGAAACTGGTATTTCGCTATCTCCTTGCCGGAAAAATGGAACTGGTTGATCAAATAGAGGGAAACGAACTTCATCGACAGACCGCCGGAGACAGCGCCTACAAGATCGCTGCCTGCGACGAGATAGGGAACGAGATTCTTTTTCGAAAGGTCGTGGAATTCCAGCTGCTGTTCTCTGGATTCTTTTGAGCCTGAGTTTTCCGAACTCAAATGCGAAAGTCTCTTCGAATCTAAACCAATATTGCTGGATCGCCGATATTCGCTGCTCGAGTTCGTTCTTCGCAGAAGAGGCTCTGCCGTGCTCGCCAAACTGTTTTCGTTTCCGGTAATCGGGTTCTCTGGTCCCCCAGAATTCGTTGCACTTGGTCGTCCAGAATTAGAAGAACTGGGTCTCAATCGCTGCTTTATCGCGTCTAGGATACCGCCATGAGGTGATTCTGCCTGTCCGAACACTTTCCCATCCACATCTCGTTTGAGATCTCGGAAGAACAGGGTGGTAATTAGCATGGGGACAAACAGTGTGATGCCGCCAAGCAGGATTTTATGAATCAATGACAGCGCCCATTGTGCGGGGGCGTCGGTATGATGCGAAGATGCGAGGAACGATAGAAAGCCTGCTTGTTGTTGCGCCGTCTCTGTACTTCTACTTAGTGTGTCTGCAGTATTCAGAAGATTTCCGTTTGAAACTGTTGCGCTCAGGAGTTCTCCACTGGCTCCATTGGTCGTACTACTCCGAATTGTATCATCACCGTTCAAAACAACGTTATCTCCATTCAGAACAACATCATTCCCCGTACTCAGAAGTCTCTGACCCCCTATCCACGACCCACTCTGCCCCCACAGCCACATCTTTTCGTTTCCTCTTGCCCCTGGATCACCATCTATTTCCAGCAATAGCATCGATAGCAACGGTCCGAAACTCGTCCCGACCCCCAAAACGACAGACGACCGAACCGTCAAAGCCTGCAATTTGCCCAGAAAGACCGCAGAGTCCGTGTACAACGCTCCCATTGAACTTGTCATCAACTCGTAATACAACCCATTCGATGCTAGCGCTATATAGAGTATCCACAATTGATCGAGCGTTATCGAATAGGCGAAAGCCACGACCGAAAATGTGCCGACTGCGCAAGCCTGACTTATGAGAGGGGCGCGAGAATGCGGTCTGGAATCGACGAGGACTGCTACAGGTCCCAAAACCAGTATGGATACGAGTCCATTGATGCTATCCACCAATCCGACGTAGGTGTTGTCATTGTCACCTAGCTGGTAGACATATTTGTCAAAAATGGGCCCGGTGACGATGGACAACGCGACTGCGAGGATAAAGGTAATCGTGTTGTTGCAAAAGACATTCCGTTTTGCTATCGAGATGTTCTCTGATATGACAGCATCATGTGAGGATGATGTCATGGCTTTGCTGGCTGCGATCTGACAGGATCTCTGTAGTTATCGCGATGACACGATGATTCGGATTATTACTGTCTCTCGAACGCGATGAATCATAGGCCGAAGAGTCGGCTCTGAGCTAGTGGCGCTTTTTTTACGGGTACTGGGTCGAGAAACGGGTTGAGAAACCAGATGTCAATTCCATTCACGACTGTCAAATGAATTGACTCGATAGCTGCGCCACAGATACTTACTCGAAAGCAACCATACTTGTCAAATGAAACTGTCACTGAGAAAAAGCCCGCTACTAAAGCGACTCCGTCTCAAAACTACCAGAGAGACTCTCTCTGAGACAAAGCGAAAACGTGACGACGTCGGCTTGATGATGTAACGACATCATCAGGAAACTCGAACGATAACGATATGTAATAAAAATCATATGGAAAATATTACTGACATGTGTGTGCAAACAACCCTGGAATCAGTGACAGATGAATTTAATTGCTTGTTGGAAAATGACCATGTGGAGTCACGAGCGATTTCTTGAAGTTGCGAATGATTTTTCAAGTTCTTGAATCCGCGCTCTTTAGTTTTGCAGATGACCATGAAATTGTTCTTGAAGTGTGCTCTCTCAATCTCCACTCCACTCAACTTCTTGGATACATACCGTTGAAAAAAGTGTAGCCTTTCTTGCAAATGATTCAAAATCCGAATCCATGTCATTGTTTCTGAATCATCCTTGTGTGCAGCGTGCGGCTCTTCGAACAAAATCTCGATAAATTCTTCGTATGATCTTTTGTCTGAAATCAAAATGAACAAAACAGCTGGAAAAAAAAATGTGAATGCAGAGCCTGGAGATCAAAGACCAAATCGAAAATTTTTGCCGTAAGAATCATTCCTGAGAATCTACTACTCTGCCGCCGCTTCACCCTCCTCCGCTGCAGTTTCATCGGCTGTCGCCGCTTCCCCTGCCGGCGCAGGCGCGCCTCCTGGTGCTGCTTCACCACCGCAGAGAGCGCCGCTAGCCGCGGATCTGAGCACTTCCTTCTCTGCCGTACATGTCCGCAAAGTCTCTTCAGTAACCTTGCACTTCTCGATTTTCAACAGTGACTCCTTATTCAGTTCGCGCCATCTCTCGCCGCACTTCTCTTCGCCTAGCTCGTTGATTTTCGTCTGGCATTTTTGGAAATTCGCATTCGCAACAGCAAGTTCTTCCGCCTTCTGCTGTTCACATTGCGCGACGCGATCGATCGTCTCTTGCCTGGCTTTCTCGGCGGCAACCTTCTCATTCGCAGCGATCTTCTCGCTTGCAGCCCTTGCAGACGCTTCGGCAACCAAGTCGGCTTCGGCTTTCGCCTTTGCAACACGCGTTTCCTTCAATTGATCGTGCGCCTCGGCGAGTTCTTTCTGCGTGTTGTCCAGCTGCTGTTTGATCGTTTCAGCATCTGATTTCAACAGGAGTTGGGTTAGACGGTTCACTTCGCCCTCCTCTTTTTTGCGGGCCACGATGTTCTGGGAAACCGATTCTCGCAAACTGTTGATATGATCTTTGTATTTTCCGATCGTTGCTTTCATGGATTCAAACTTCCGAACCGCCTGGTACTGCACACTCGCGATTCCCTCTTTCAGTTTCTTGTTCTCCTCTTCGAGCTTCGATTTTTCGTCCAGGAGTGTTGCAACCTGCTTCTTCATCTCTTCCTTATCGTGTTCCGCGGTTGCAACGTGGATTTTCGCCTGATCTTGCGAAACTTTCGCGGCTTTTTTGAGCTCTTCGACGTGATCCACGAGTTGCACGTCTTTCTGTCTGTCGGATTCTTGTAAGGTTGTGACCTGCTCTTGCAGGGCTTTCACGGACGATTGGAGCTGATTCACCAGCTCTTTGTGGGCTTGGTCGGCTTTTTCCAACTCATCGATCGTTTTCCTATCGCGTGTATTCTGTACTGCTAGGTCGGAAGCTCTTTCGAGCTTCGAGACCAATTCTTTGTTTTCAGCACGGATTTTCTCGTCCTCCAAAATCGATTTTCGCGATCCCAAATACTCTGCCTCAATCGTTTTCTCCTCTTGCGATGCTGTCGCTGTCTTCGCCTGCATTTCTTCCATTCTCTTTGCCATAGCAGAAGTTGCGTTTTGATACGTCATCTCCGCTTCATGCAATTCATTTCCCATGTTCGCGAGCAACTCGTCCTTTCGGGACAATTGTTCCTTGCATTGTTCTGCCTCTGCAGTCAGATATTGATGTGTGGCGAAAAACCCTCTGACAGTCTCCAAATCGAAGACTTTGCCCTGAACTTCGGTTTGTACGCGGTTAATATCGGCTTGGATGGCAAGGAGAGATTCAGCCGCAGAACCCAATCGTTTCGAATCCTCATAGATACGCTCGCGGAGATTCGGTGCGAAAACCGTCGAAGGAGCGGGGCCGGCGACTGGAAATTCAATTTCAAATTGACAGTTTCAAATTGGTTATTTGAGACTCAATCAAGATGGAAATGCGAGTGAGGAGAGAGAGAAAGATTTTTCAGCTTTGTGTTTGGTGTCGAATGTAATTGCATTTCAAAAGAATTCGATTAATGCCTGTGAAATCATAATGCCTAAGTTGAAACATTGAAAGTGCTTCCATATTTAGAGACTTATACCAGACCCTGACCCCATTGCTTGACTCCCGATCGGCACCTGTTCATGTCTTACGAAATTTTGTTGGGTGACCGTGATGGGTGGTTGCGCCTCCAAATTGTCCCCCAACTGTTTAAGCTTCTCGGCGCGTACAGTCGATTCTGAAAGGCCCACAGTCGATTGATTTTCTGGACCCAGAAACTGCACGCCCGCTGCCCCCCGGCAGAGGAGACCCACAAAGAGCCCCCTAAGCATCATTGGGAAAGGCTGTTTTCGGGATTGAGTTTCAATTTAATATCATAAACACGAAAAGAGAAAATCGTTTTCAGAAGATGATAACCGTAATGAATTATCCCAATCGTCCTTTCTGTCGACAACTTTCTCTCTCTCTCTCCGTTATTTCCTGTCAGCCTGGGCCGAGCACCAACCCTCATCGAGGACACTCACACTCGTTTTTAAGTCTGCACTTGCGTTTCAGTAACTGACTTCTTCTCTCTCTCAAAAGCAAAAACTCATGTCTCTGGCTCTCAATACCGCATAAAAGAACCCCCTGTATCCGCAAAAACAATAGACTCAAAGTTGACCTTTTTGGAATGATTACGGCACACACCTGCACTGGACCCAGATGCCGACGGACCCAAATGAAAGAGATGATTATCCATGTGTATGATGTTATGACTGCGTTCGATTTGGAAGACACGTGATTGTGTGAGCAGCTCAACAGTGCAATGTGAGGTCCTATCGGTCTCAGATGCATGTCTCAAAAACACTTGCAAACGACACCTACTCCCTCACCCACCAATCAAGTTGCAAAATCAAGCTGCAAGCGTCATATCTCACATTTAGCTTTTCGAATCCAGAATCCCCTTCTCCGTTGCTTTGTGCACAAATTCGACTTTCGCCTCTGCACCTGTCATTCCCTTCAACTTTGCATGATTGTCAAACGCCGCTTTGTCCTTTGCTGCAAACATACCTGTTGGTCTTTCACCTTTCACGTCTCCTGTGGTTGCCTGTTTGTATAACGCCGACATATAAGCATCCGATTTGTGCTTTGACTTCTTCCACAGGTCTACAGCCCTTGGAAACTGCGACTCAGCCTCCATCTGCGGCACTCGTTCGTAGAAAAAAGAGGCTTTTTCTGTTTTTTGGATTGAAAGGGAGATGTTTTTTTTAGAATTCGGAATCATGTCAATGCACATAAGTTTGGCCCTTGGGATTCTTTTTTGAAGAAATTCAAACTCAACTCGATTTTCAACAAAGCTATGTGAACAACAAGATGAAATTTTGAAATCAAACTCAGAACATAAATACCTTGCAAAAACTCTTCCGTCGGACTGATTCCGAAGTGTAACAATATCATCAAAACTCCGACCGCCATATTTGCCGCGCCAACGATGAAGAATAAGCACACCCAGCACTGACTGGCCATGAGCATGCCAATGAAGAAGTAAAACACTCCTCTGCCCCAGATCAGTGTAAGAAACTTGCATTCTTCGTTCAAAAGCTTCTGTATTTTCAACAGATGCGGCGCCAGATATTCCCCAATAGGAACCTCTTTCAGCTGTTCCTCACTTGTTTCCACGCACAACGTCACGAATCCGAAAAACAACACGTAAATGTTGATGATGAAATAGAAGGGGGATACGAGAGCGGAAAACATATTGATTAGATTCAACACACCAAGAACCATGGTAGCACCTCCTGTACAAAAACATAGGATCTGGAGGCCAGCGGGACCAGCTTGAACATACTTCACAAACTGCTCGCCAAATTTTTTCACGGAACCAACGGCGCGTTTACCTGTTTCAATTTTTGTTTGAAGGAAATTTGGGATTGTCGCAGGAGGGGCATAAGAATTCAGAACTCAGAATGATGGTTGCGATTTACACAGGACCAAGTCACAATGGCAATGCCACGAAGGAAGTCTAGTCTCATAGTAGTAAACTTGAGTTTGTGAATGCAAAGAAAGCAACACTCACAATGTCAGTTACATCAAGTCTACATTATACCAATATCCATCGAAGCTTGCCTCAGATAGTCTTGGACTCTGGGATCCGAGACCCAGTTGGCCGCGTTGTTTGCTATCAATGATTGCAACTTCGGGTCCTTCATCACGGCGTTTTGCAGTTTCTGATTGTTCTTCAGGGCACCTGTGTTTGATCATTTGTGGGAGAACGGTCTCAGTTTCGATTGACAAAAATATCAATGTTGCCAGATTGGATTCCAGAGATGTCATTCCAGGGTTGTGCCTTTGTGTTAGAATGGACATCGATGTTACGAGTCTATAAGTTCTAGGTAACCATGCGTGCCAGATCGTGAAGGTTGGAGCGCAGTCGTATTACTAATGGATCTCCCTCGTTGTGAAGTCAGTGCAAGGAGTCAGAAAAGCTCCCTTCTCGTTCCTGTTGAGACATGTCGACGCCAGAACTCAACTGTAAGTGAGACCTTTTAAACCAATGGGAGAATGGTCGCTGCCCATACCGTTCAATCAGTCAATCAATCAATCAATCGATGTCAGTCACTTCAATTTGACAATTCATCAAATGAGTCTTTTTGAGAAAACACTCTCTGGATCCATCAACAATGAAAGAAATACCTTGCGGATCCATCAATAATTCTCGTTGCAATTGCGGGTCGTTGACGATGAGATTCTGCAATTCCGAAAAATCCGCTGTTTGGGAAGCATTGTCGAAAACCGTCTGCCGCCCATCGCGGTCAACAGCCATGTCCAACATCTTCGCTTTCTTGACTTTCTTGAGTCCAAATCCAGAGTTGAGACACAATAATTTTCTAAATGCACAATACGAAAGAATGGACAACTCAGTAGCCCAGAACAAAACTGTTTTGACTCACCACTATAATGTAAGTAGGAGGTTTTAAGAAACAGGCACCAACGGCGTCATGTGGCTCGTCGACACTGTCTCGACTCCAAAAAAGGAAACGCAAACTCATGCAAAAAACGAGTGTTTTTTCTCAGTGACCATTTATCACCTCAGTTACTGCTTCAAGGACCGACGTCGGAAGCATGGTCTCTCCTCACACATCGCCATCTCACGAAACAACAAGGAAACTCCTCAGAAAATCTCGGTTTGCTTACCCACACGGAATGAAAACTTCTCTCGTGTCAGACTCTAGACATTTGTCTCCCCGGGCTTTCGTCAGTCTCTACCAACCACGATTCGCAGCATGATGATTTTGCAACAACGTTTCGAAATTCGGACCTGTCACCTGTACAACATAAAAAATATCACCTCGATATTCATTTCCAAACGTTACAAGCATCATGAATTGAAGAAATTACTGGTATCCTAATACCAGACGCATACAGACCATAAGTTTTTATTCACATGGGTATTCATTTGATCAAATACAAATTCACAAGACATACCTTAGATTCTCCTTCTTCACATTTATCCTTCTGTACATTTACAAAGACACAGTTTCCAACTGAATCACTTTAGTAATTACTCCCGATATTAGTCGCGACTCATTGAATGAGTTGACATTCCGTCTGGCAGAGTTCTCAATGGCATGTCTGATTTTGACGAAAATCGTGTATAACATGGACCATGGGTGCATTTTCATTGACTTGTTCGAATTTCATTGGATTCCGATCATTCAGATATGGATAATGGTTAATCAAACCGGATTCATTTCAAAAAATTGACTCGCCTATATCGATTCTCGCCTGTCATCGAATTCCATCGATACAATGGCGAATCTTTTAGGTTGGTTGTTGGCACAACCATATCACGCCCGGTATTGTGGTTGCTGACACAACCATTCCGCCTCATTCCCATTGGTTCACTCATTTCAGCTTTAAGAAAGAAGAATTTGAAAGGAGCGACGTACAGCCTTGACTTGAAGCTTACAACTAAGCTTGAATCTTGGCTAAGCAGATCTTTCATACACCTCAAGTCTTACTCCTCAGTTAAAGTTAACTTAAAATAACTTGTACGCCATCTCACCATCTGGTGGCACGGTCCACCATAATGATCATTGATTTTCTCGATCAATGGAAGATGTTCGGATCATCAATTATCCGAATGATTGTTTGCCGCATTGCGGTCCGGAACATACATATTCATATTTTTTTCTTGATTAACTTTTACAATACAACGTCGTTGTTACGTCGTTATAACAACGACGGCATTATGAATCGTAATTCAGTTTTTCGTTACTACGAATATTGGACACAACCCATGTCATGACACAAAACTACGAATAGCAAAAAATATGGGACAGATCAGATCTTAGAGACAATGATAGAGATATTTTTTTTCAATAAAAATAAACCCCTGAATCAGCTCTCTTCCGAATCCGGATAGCAGGATGATGACAATATCGTCACAACATAGATACCGCAAACCGTTACGCAACATGACTCAGAATTATCAATCAGATTCATACGGGAATGCTGTCTTAGACTTAAGATCTAGCCTAAGACTCTCAAACCCCTCAAGACCTTGGCAATTGATTCTCGTTTTTTCAATAGACATCGTTCTCCAGAACGATGTCAGTCACCCTCTCAGACGACCCTGGAACGCCAAACCGTACGACCACCATATAGGGCGTCGAAAGACAACCACATCGGACGCTGAACGACGACCATAATGACGTCAAACAACGATCGAAACAACGCCAAAATCTCAAGAGCTTCGCAACAAAAAAGCAAAAGCACGACTGCAAACCCCGAAAAAAACCAGACTCAATTTCTTGATGTCTGGTTTTTCGAGACTGGAAAGCAAAACCTAACGCCTTTAAAAGGATTCCGATTGTGAATACGATCTTTTTTTTCAACAGTGATGTAATGAAGTTCCCAATACCTGAATCTAAAACTTTTTATAGGAATGAACATAACTAACCCCACACGCAAAAAAAAAAAAACTTACTTTAATACGACCCCTGTAATGGAGAAATTCTGTACGTAAACACCAGACACGTTTTTTGATAAATCAAAAGTCCGACATCTCGGGCTTCTCTATCATTCTTGAATCAAAAAAAAGCTAAAAAAATACTGCTCAAACTGGATTCATATACCCAATGATTCTGGATCCATATTCTGAATATTCTATCCGTATACAATCTGAAAACCTGTAAACACGCTTAAATAGAGGCTGCAATCATATGCGAAATAAAGTAGTGAAGACCAAACCTGTATACAAATTGTCTACCCTATCAAACCAGAAAGATTTTTTTCTCTTTCGTGAATCGAATCTCGATATATACAATGAATAAGATAAGGAATATACCCAATAATGAAAATGTCAATTCAGTGATTCACAGTCCCAAACTTTCCCAAACATATTTGTTTCCTTTCCTCTTGCCCAAACATCGTTATCCTCTTCTTCAGACTTTCTTTCGTAACCCACAGTGTTCACAATCTCCCAAAACTAGCCTCAGCAAAAAAAATTCTCAACCTCACTTGCAACAGTGACTGTTCACAACCTGACCTGCGACAATCTGTTCGTTCCTCCTCCACCACCACCGGCAATCACTGCCGCGCCTGCAAGACTCCCACCAGCCCCGCCAAATGTACTTCTGCTTGCCGTGACACTGTGACTGCTGCCGCCGCTGCCAACAAAACTGCCTCCAGGTGCAGTCGAAATTGTGCTCGCAGAAATAGGTCCGTGCTTATTAGCATACGTACTTTGTTGTGCAGGAGGTGGAGCAAGTCCCTGAGAAGACGAGCTCCTGATAACACCACTGTTCAGATTTACGAGCGAGCCATTCGCGGACTCACCGCCTTTCACGTACTGTCGCGTTGGATTGCGTGTGGAGTTTGAGGAGGAAGAGGACGAAGAAGACGACGACGGCGGTGCAACAACACTCTGATGCGGCTGTCGCTGGTGATGATGGAGAGAACCTGTGACGACGCCGTTTGATCTTGTGGCGGTGGAATTATTCTGAAAAGAAGAACTTGGACCGCTGCTTCCACCTCCTGTTGCTGTCCCACTCAATCTTGCAGTGGTAGAGCTGCTCGATGTTACCGGTCCACCACCACTTCCGACCAATGGTGGCCCTGTTGAGAGTCTCGAAGGAATGCCATACATCTGCTGCGGAGGACTCACATTGTGCATTGTGGAATGGTAATTCGCGCTTCCACCAGATGCACTCGATGATGGCCTTCCTCCAGAAGATCCTCCGGCCATGTAGCCACCAGAACTGGCGTAAGACCGACTGCTTCGTCTAGGAATTCCACTGCTATAACCCGGTCCATTCGGGGTCATATTCAATGCCAGATGACCATTTCCAGTGTTGCTACCTACAAGACTCTTCCGCCTTGCCTCTTCGTACCTCCGAATGATACTTTCTTCCGAACTGTCCGTCAAAAGAGAGTCTGTATCCAACGAATCTGTATCGAGAGAATCCGAATCCAGTAGAGAGTCACTCACTGTTGAACTGGAGATTCCAAGAGGTGGCATCAAGTTCATTGCCTTATCACCGCTTCCCTTTCGCCCGGGAGTACGGAAATGAGATGGCATGTTGCCGATCGACCCAACTCCACCACTCGGACTTCGCGTTGGCGTTCTGTCAGCATAAACGTCGTGATAGGATGACACAAAACTCTTCTTCATACCATAATCACTGTCCTCACCCGCACCTCCTGCAGCCAGATCACTCTCATTCTCAAAATCGCTTGCATGCAAAGGCGCTTTCCTTGGATAGACACCGTACGTCTTGTAGAATTGCCGATCCGCTCGTCTCTCTTGCTGAGCTGTCTCCGCCGATGCTGACCGCCAAGTTTTGTAGCTTGACAGTATTCCCAGCATAACTAACAAATTGAACAATCCGAGGATCCACCCCTCATGCGGCACCGCATAGGACTTCAGCATCACGAATTGACTTAACGCACCTACCGACTGCGACATCACCACCAGCGCAATTGACCAAACCACCAATCCGATGAAATTCACGACACTGCCCACGCCGACAAGAAGTTGCGCGACTCGTCGCCACTTTCGTTTCCCTCGGTTCTGCAGGTCGTGGGAATAGTTGTACTGGTAAAGATAAACCGCTCCCATGGCGATCAGGATCATAGAGGCGATGTTGAGGAAGAGTGTTATAATTCCACCGTAAAACGCTCCCATCATATTGCCGCTTCCGCTTACGCCGTTGTTCACCGACAAGAAACTCTCGAATTGTGACCTGGGTTAGTTGGAAGTTTTTGGGGAGAGCGCATGACTTCAGACTGAAAGAAAAGCTTCGACATTGAATTGCATCTCAAAATGAAATGAGTTTACAGAAAAATCACTAAATCAAAAGTCTAACAACGATCAAAACCAACAATACCATGCACTCGCTGCCATCAATGCTTCCATTGTCGTAAATTTGTAGCATTTCTTGTTGACGTCATTTTGCCACGGGCATGTGATTTCGTTGCCGTTACTGTGCAAAAGCTGCGTCAATTGGGGCGATAGCTGCATCATGGGTTCCACGATGATCGAGAGGAGGTAATACTTCGCATTCGTAATGCCAGTGGGATTGGTAGAGGACGCCCCGCCCCAAGGGAGAAACAAGGATATCAAAATCAACAAAACTGATAGGGCCAGGAACCCTATCACGATGTCGCCCGCAAGTTTGCCCATTTTTGTGTCAGTGAGTCAATTAGTCGATCGATGAGGGTTCAGACTCAAGAATGTTCAACTAGATTCAAGGATATCCCAAGAATTGTAAATATTTGAGATCACATTCAGGACAAGCTTCAGGTTGAGTCAGACTGTATTCACAATGCAATTGCTGAGTCAGAATCAGATGAATAATTGTGATCTGTCTGTCGACAGATTCGCAAGGATAAAATTGTTTGACACGAGACTCAAAGTTCAAACACATAACAAATCTTAGCACCTCTACGATTGATTTTCCATTCAGTCCACAGTCAGTTTTTCCATTCATTTGAAAATAATTTGAAAAGAAAAAACAAGGTTCGCAAGCTCAAAAACGGGATACATGGCCTTCTCTCGCTCAGCGAGTCTCTCTCCCTCCCGACTCAGAATCTGACTCAATGGACCAGTATAGTTTGACTCTCTCAAGGCTGTGTAATAGCCTCTTCATGGTCACGATGTTTTACGACCACAAGAACATCAAATCCTGCTGATATCGCAGGCTCGCTACATTTTTTATAGAAATCCCCACAGACATGCACTTTTGAACAAGATACAGCTCGTATTCACATCACAGAACTGTTCTTATGTTTCTTGCCTGCATGTCATACTCCTCTCCCTGTCAGAGACCGTATTTCAATTTTTCCACATCCGGAAAGTTGTGCGCATAAACCAAAAAATACCTGGCAACTTGATTGATTCGCTCAGGTTTGTTGCTTCTGAAAACTGGGTTCTTCATATCTTCTTTCCGATATGTTCGTTGCTTCAAGAATCCCACCCCCTTCGACAAAAACTGTCGACATTTCTCTGCCTTTTTGTTTTTATCCTGCTCATCATCCCCATCTTCTTCCTCACACAAGCTCGTCAAAATCCTATTCAGCTTCTCCTTTTTCGTATCCGACAAAATATCAAAAAAATTCACGATGTTGCAGATGGAGATGTCCACTGTGTCAAATCCAGCGAGTTTCGTTCTGTAAAGTTCTTCGTCGTAGTCCACAGCGGCGTAGAACATTTTGTGTTTACCGTAGTAGAAAGAATCGGGCGTATGCGCCGTCAGCCCGAGTTTTTTTTCGAGATGAAGGAGCTGGGCTTTCGGAAAGATACTCGTACTCGAGTTTTGATTTTTTGACGAGCTGTTCTCCGCTGAACTTGAATTAGACGAATTCAAATTGATCTTCTCCAACACTTCATCCCTCGCCTGACGCATCGCGTTGAATCGAGCTTGCTCTTTCATGAAATTGTTCTTCGATGATGTGACATTGATAAGAGACCAACTTAGATCCGCGAGCATTTTCAAAAACGCAAATTGTCGTGGTTTGATAATCCACGGATCGAAATTTGGGTCGTGTGTTTCTGAAGATTGTGGATTTGTTTCTGCACCTGCTGTTGTGCCAGAGTTTGTTGCCCCTGTTTGTGAAATCCCTGTTTGTGAAACAGTTAAATCTCGTTTCACAAGTTCCGGTATGCATGACAAAACGCCCCACCCGCAGACTGCGAGATGGAAAGGTTTTTCATGATTTAAACTGACTTTATCGTTGTTCTTGTCACTGTTGGCATGTTCTTCAGTCTGAACGTCGTCACTCTTCACAACGACATTATTTTTGTCTTTGTAATTTCCACTTTTCTCATTTATTTTGTTTTGAATTTTCCAGGCTACCGTATCCGGTTCGTCCAGACAATCAGTAACCACGAATTCAAAACGCAGAAATTTCATTTTCAACACCGGTTCCGCCTCCAATTTTCTGATTCTGTCTTTCAGCTCCTCCAAAGCGCCTTTGGACACGTCAACGAAGACCACGAGCATCTCGTGGAAGGGAGCTGTGCATGGACTACACAGTTTCGCATCCAGCATACCGAGCAGAAGCAGATCTGCCATCAATACAAACGCGCTTAAATACCGACCATCTCCGCAACCGAAATCAAGAATACGTAGGGTTTTGTCGGCGGTCGGACGCGCATACCCGGTTGGATGCGGCACATACTTCTTCACCTTGACTATATCATGTAGCGCACGGAAGAGCAGATTTCGTTCAGAGGGCATGACGTCGTGAACCGACTCCACACCAGTCCGATCTTTGTTCCCGAAAGCTCGCAGTTGCTGACTCTGGCGTGTTTGCTGTGTTTTTGCATCATGTTGACTCTGACGCCCAGTTTGCTGTGATTTTGTACTATTGGTCTTTTGAGCCTCGCTGGTCTTACCGGTCAATGTTGCACCGATAGACCCTTGTGAAGTGGTACTTGGTCGTTTCGGCGAGCCCTGTGAGGTGGCACTTGGTCGTTTCGGCGAAAGACAAGTGTTTGACTTGTTCAATTGAGCCGAAGAAGTAGAAGTGTTTGATGCTCTTCTCACGGGACTGGGACTCCTATTTTTATCATGGTAAAATTTTTGAAACGATTTTAAAACCTCTGTGCTTTGTTTTTCAGCGGTTTTCGAACCTTTCAATCCGTTTTCGTCCTCCAAATTATTGTTATGTCTTTCTTCCCTTTCGTTTTCCAATTCCTTTTCGTTTTCCAACTGGATACCATTTTCCCGCTGAGTACCTTTTTCCCGCTGAAGATCTTTTTCCCGCTGTAGACCGTATGCTACTTCTGCAACCAGTGACCGTTGTTTCAAATTCTTGGCTGTGAGATGTTGTTTCTTGGCTGTGAGGTGATCGACAAGAGATTCTCCTGATTTATTCATGCGGCAAGGACCCGCATCCATGTCTTTGATTAGTTGAGACAGTTCTTTTTCCAAAAGTTTCGTGTTGTGTTGACCGTCTTCTGTGTTACTGTTTTGATCATCGAATGATTCTAGTTGGGCGGTATGCAAATCCTCGCCTCGAAGAAATTTCAGCAAATCCGCTGCTGGACTCTCATTTTCGGAACTTTTTTCCTGTTGGATCTGATTCTTTTCATTTGTATTCAAACTTGAAACTCCATTCGGCGAAAATGTTCCACTGTTTCGATTTACCCGAGAGCCCATCAATCGAATGATCGGCTCGCATGTGATCGGCTCGCATGATCCGTGTTTCGTGGAGGTCGAGAGTTTTGTAGAGTTCGAGCCTGTTTTTGTTTCGGAAACGCTTCTTGCAGGTGCAGGAGAGCCTTGAACAGGTCCTCCAGCAGTGCTGGCAGCACAGGTATGGCTTTCTCTTGTGGAGCTCGAGCTTGACGAAGAGGTATATCGCGCTTTAATATCATGATCCGACTTTGATGTTGAGCTTGCAGTTTTCGGCCCATACCGCTCATCGTAAGCCTCTGTAAGCCTCACCAGTTCGTCAGCGATGGAGCTACCGCTCGCGATGTCGTTTTTACGATTCTCGTTCATTGTTTTCGTCATTTGGATGCACAGTTGAGTTGTAAATTTTGTTGTAAACGTAGTGATTATGATTTTGATGCGGGACTTCCAACTCGTGTTCAACTTCTTCATGACAGACTTGAATTTCTAAAGGTTGTTACAGCTTTGAGAGATATTTTATGTTTCAAATTCATACCGATCTCGCCTTCAGGAATCAGAAGCACATCCAGAGAAATAAAATTTGTTCGGATCCACTCGCTCTGTGAACATGAAATCGACTTCATTGGTATGCAGTCGGATGCTCAGGCTGTCAATCCTGGATCTCACGATAGCCTCATATGAATCATTCGCCTCTCATTGGTACAAATTTGATTAATGTACACACTCGAAATTCTGCCAAGTTCCCAAGCCTTGGATCATTATCCAATGGATAGACAGACGCCTCAGGCTGAACACGGTCACCTCATCAAAAAAATCTAGCGCCAGAACTGATTGAATCCGATTCAAAATTCGTGCCGGCGGGGCGAGTCAGATCGGGCGCGCCACCCGTCGTATCTGACTGTCCTCTTATCGCCGCAATGCACTAATAGCGGAATACTGGGTTTAATAATGCTACCATCCTCCTTTCACTCAAATTTTCTGACACACCTATCACACTCTGATTGACACGAATCATTCGTATTTTGCCTATCGAATGACACGAATTTCGCCTATGGAATGACACGAATACAATTCTACACATTGATGACACGTATTTGGCACACACTTGACAACGACACTCATAATTTCATAAATTGAATTTGATTGGTCAATTGAATCTGACGACACAACTCACAGGAAGATGACACATGCGATGACAATCATTGAGACGAATTTTTGCGAGAGCAATCATATGAATCCGAAATCGCCGAAAAAATACCAAAAAAAAGCCGGAAAGAGTATCAAAATCCCGATATTTCACAGATAATCTAGATTGTCAATTGCCATGTCATTGTCACATAAAGAGAGCCAGGAACCGCTGTCAGAACGATCGAACTCAATCGAACATAGGAAGGAAAATTACAACCTCAATTTTCTTTTGCAGCTTTACGGCATTACTACACGCATTACATTGTCACTTGTACTTTCATGCGATTTGTTTCGGTTCATGCCATGATTAGGATTTTCCATGATACATCTCTTTTCCATGATGCCACTATAATTATTTCTTCCCTGTTGCAGATGTACCATATTCAAAAAAAAAAAAAAACCTTAGAGGTCACAAACTGACACCCATCATTGCGAATAGAACATACAATTTGAAGAAACAATACCGAAACATTCACTGACTCCTTAAATACATTGAAACCCAAAATTGCAATTCTTGAAAAAAAATATACTAGTCGTATCGCTTAGTCTCTTAGAAGACTGTTAGTAACTTTAAGCCCTAGGCTTATGATGTCACATTCGGGCCCAACGATACAACGATTTTTGTTGACAAAAGCGGATAATGTGAAACCTCAAATTTGATAATACGTCAATGCCATCTGTGATAATATGTCACATTCGCCCCCTGGAAACCTCTGCAATCTTTTTGAAGAATCGCGATTCGGCGATGTTTGTTCGCAAGCCTCAACTTCTGTATTAGACCAGTGTCAATGACAGAGCGTCAATGTCTGTATTAGACGATCTTTAAAAATGATTGAATCTCTTTTGCTTTGATGTGAACATCACCGATATCACTGTGGATGATCTTGGCTGCGATTTCAATTCATGCTGATTGTTGATCTTGGCTGTGGAATTGAGAATATTCCTGTGGATGATCTTGCTGCCCTTTTTTTCATGCTGATATCGTGGACTGTCACTAAGTTTAACTTTTCGAATTTCTCAGAGTCAACCATTTCAATGAGAGTCGTAGTACGATTGGTATCCGCGGGGGAAGATGTTGCTTCAGAACTTATGCTATCACAGCTACGACGTCCCATGTTGGTTTCCAGATCATATTCGTCTTCTAGTCTTTCACTTTCTTCCTTCTTGCTTCCTTTTGCCGCGCAACAACCTTCTTTGGAACCACACTCACCGTTATTTTTCCAGCATTTCGGCTTTATTAGTTGGAAGAAAAGAAGAGCGCCGATGACGACGACGATGAAACCAATCTTCTCGCCCCAGAATGCGAATTTGTTGATATCTAGTTTCTCTTGCCTAGCCTTCGCCCACGAGTAGAAACAACCCATGACAATAAGTTCTATGCCCCAGAAAAAGACAACACGACAGTATTCGAGAACGGCTCGAGCTGCAGCAGAGATGGATTTTGTGATGGATGTACCCGAAACACCTGCGCCGAGTCGTGCGAGCACGTAGATGGGGAACATAGCCCAGAGAGCCCAACAATGCTGCAATTGGTAAACTGATTCCTTAAAATCATCCAACTGTCCTGGCACGCGAAAGATAAACATGATGCCTCCTGCGATAACACCCAAGAAAACCCCAAAGACTCCTTCAATGCCAACAACAAGCATAGGCGGCGTGTGCGGTAACCTCTGGTAGATTTTTTCTTCGATTGACCCCTGGAACGCGCTGCAGACACTGCCTGCAAACAGCAACAACACGCCAAGCCGATAGCTTCTGTCATCATCTTCACTATTATCGCTTCTTTCATCATCACTATTATCATTGTGAGGCTCAAGTTTGTCTTTGGAACTTAGTTTAGCCTTCTGGCTACTATCATTATGTGCACTGGGCACAAGTTCTAAGTCACTAAGCAGACCGTCACTACATCCGATGATTAATAAGCCCGTTAACGCTATTCCAATCCCAGTCCATTGTGATTTTCCAAATACCCGCGTCCTGAACACGAATCCCGATAAAAAACCAATCCACACTATTCGGCCGGCTTTAATCATCGAATACGTGGTCGCTGATTGCACAAATGTGATGCCCATGGTACTCAAATATACGCACAGACAATTGAAAAAACCGGGCACAAAAAATAAACAAAGCTCGACATGCCAACCGCGAGGAGGGCGAGCATCATTCTCGATGGAAGGTTTTTGCTTCGTTTCTGCGGAAACTTCATTTGAGAGCTGATCGTAAGAAATTAGCTGTGCCGGAAGTAGCTGTTGTGATTCCGTTAGCAGTTGTTGTGATTGCGAACTTTGGATCAACTCCCTGCTGTTGTGCGGATCCCTAATATCATTGTGCGCATCCTTATCGTCGTCTATTTTCTTACATTGCTGAAAAATTTTTTGATCGTCATTTTCGTGCTCTTCCAGTCTTGCGGTACCGTTTTCGTCTTTCGCCCTATTATTTTCTTCTTCCCCATCCTCCTTTTTCCCTTTTTGCCACTTTCCTTCGAAATCGGGGAAGAAACCGCAAAGAGTCCCAAGGAGAAATACCCAGAATGAAAGGCTATCGCTTCCAACCGCAATGATCAAGAAAAGCAGATCGCCTTCGAATTTTTCGGGAATGGCGCCGGCTTTCTTTGGAGCTTTGACGTCATGCACGTATTTGTGGAGAAGCGTGATGATGCTCTCGGACAATAAGTAGCATGCTATCACAGAAAGAGTCTTGGCGTTGCAAATCTTATTGCCTGGAGTCTGCCTGACACTGTCCGTTGTTACTGTCTTCCCACTTTGCGTCATCCTTGATTCAAAATTCAGTTGGTTTGATTCAAAGTTCACTAGACTCAAAGATAGCTTCAAAATTCTGTTTTGTTTGGACCAAAAATACCAGGAATACCAACATCGAAATTGTTTACAAAAAAAATAAATCACTGTCTAATGATATTAGTTTTCAAATTCAGCCTCAATACCACCTGCTTGGATTTCAAATTGTAACTTGATCTCTATCATTATGGCACCACGATTATTGAGTTGAAATTTGTCTTTAGATTTTGCTCGACGTAAGGCACGGAATTTCTCCTACTTTTGCATTGAAGTTTCAGATTGACACGAAAATGACCGACAATGCCGCCATGGTCGACAATGACACGACTTAAATTTAGAAACTTTGCTTTGCAAAAAGCGCTGCCGTAACTGACTGAACACCTTGGCTTTTCTTGACACAACATCTCATTCCAAATAATTTTAATCAAGAGACAGAGCTTTTCAATGGATCAAATCAATTAATCAACACTGCAGAACTTTTCAGGAGGCAACAGAACTTTTCAGGAGACAATAGAACTTTTCAGGAGACAACAGAACCTCTTCAGATTCTGAATCAGAGGACAATACTAGTTATGGGAGTATGATCATAGTCATTGACGTTTCTTGTTGCGCGTAGTACGGTTGCGATTTCCGAAATTATCCTCCTGAATCGGTGGACTCAGGAGGCAGGTAGTCTGTCACGGATCTTCCATTTCCGAAAATATTTCGCACACCTACACTGATCGTAAAAACTTAAAAGTTAAACATATGATGTCAATGACTACTGTCACCAGGTGTAATCATCATTACAACGCGAAATATATCAGATCTATCGCGCAGATTTCGTCATTCGCTCTTTTGTTACGAATCGACATTCACTCTTTTGTTGTCATGAGCACATGATTGGGTTTAATACAGCAGCTTTAAACTAAATTTCAGAGTTACGGAGTCAAATTTACACGCAAGTTTCAGAATGGAGTCCAAATGTTCGACGTTTTTTTTTTTTTGCAATGATTTCAAGTGTTCAGCTTTTCCTTTCTCACCATATGATCACTAAATTTTCCGCCTCAGCAGTAAGATGTGACTTCTGCGACAATGGCAAAAACAAGCAATCATATGATTGTTGTACCGGGCGAGTCACATTATATAGGAGCTGGCCCATCTATCCACTCACTCAAGTCAAAACTGAATGATCATTATGATTGATGACGATAATATCGCGCGCGCAGGGTCTGACAATGATCCTTTTTCTCTGGGATTCCGATGAGATTCAGAAAGTCCTGGGCAAAAAAGGTGGGACCCATTATACCAAACCATTTGAATGTCTGGAAAATTTCCTCGTCTGTTTGTCTTTGGATCATATGTAGAAAATTTCCAAACTCCTCGTCTGAATCGGCCTGTTTGTCTTTGAGTCATGACATATATAGAAAATTTCCAAACTCCTCGTCTGAGTCGGACTCGGTCTGTTTGTCTTTGAATGTATAGAAATATCTTATAGAAAGTTGAAAATTCCCTCGGCTTCCTGCATCTATGGATAACTTTAAGAAAATGACAAAAATTGAGCAAAATAACTCCAGGATCTGAATACCGTTAACTTACGGTCACGATTTTTTGTTCGGATTTCCTGTCACTGAATAGAAAAAATAAAAAGAAATAGTCTAATCCAAATAGTCAAATGCTAAATCAAAGATCATAGATACCAAAATTGTAGATACCCACCTCTAGATACCAAAATCTAGATACCAAACCACAACACTCGTGACTCCTCATGTCGATGATGAGTCACGCTACAGTGCACCACAAGACTCCTCATGACAAGAGTGCGCTGCTCATATCAAATCGATCCAGTTTCAAGCTGCTTATAGTTTCAAGCTATTGCATAAAGTGCGCGACTTTTTAAAAAATAGCACTCGAAAATCTATAGCGCATAGCTACTACTGTAACTGTTAGCGTTAGGATCATGCGTATTTGCGATGAGTTTCTTTGCGTTTCATTTTCATTTGCGACGCGTATTTGCGCACTTTGCGCGTCATATCTTTTCCCATGTTTCATTTGATCATTTTTCCCATGTTTCATTTGGTCGCACTTTGCGTCTCATATGATATCATAATCTTTTCCCCCTTGGAAGGTGATTCATTTCATCTTCATCGTTGACTTTCCACCCCTTGGGTGGTCACCACCGCGGTGATTCATTTCGTCTTCATCTCCACTACAGAGGGTCTACACCCTTTCACATTCATTTGGTTCGATCTATTATGACAAGTTCTGTCAGTTAGTATCTCAAAACTGTTACTTCAAATCTGTTACTTCAAACATTGAATCTTGACTGAGTGTCCTCCTCTGCCTCTGCATTGACTGAGGGTCCAGGACCAACAGACCAACAATGCATGAACATATTATAGTGTATGTTTTCAAAATCTTTAGACTTTTATCCCGTCTTGTTTCATTGATATTGAATCCAAATAAAGTTACGTCGTTACGAATAATATTGCTTAAAAGCAGTAAGCTTCACACTGAGTGACATTACATTACTATGTACGCCAGGCAAAAATTAGAACAAATACGGTAAGCAACTTTTCACAGCAAAAATTAGAACAAATGTTATATGGTAAGCAACTTTTCACAGCAAAAATTACTTAGAACAAATATGGTAACCGTAAGCGATGGCCAATTAAATTTTTGCGGAGTAATTGCATTTGAGTGCGTCCAATACTTGCACTTCAAATTTCCGGCAAAAATTGACTTTACAGAAGGAGGACATACATACCTGACATGAGAATCCTCAAGGAAGAAAACTTTCCAGACAAATAATATTGCAATCATTCTACACATGAACGAAATGATAGATCATATGCGACATTAAATTCAAATTTCCATTGGACGTATAATAAATTCAAATTTCCATTGGACGTATAATGTATTCAAATTTCCATTGGACGTATAATGTATTCAAATATGACGTATTCAAATTACAGTAATCAAAATTGTGTTTTTTTCTGTTCACCTCTCCCGCTCCAGAGCCCTCTTCTTGTGCACTTCTCCCGCTCCAGACCCCTAGACTTCTTGTGCATTTCTCCCGCTCCAGAGCCCTCTTCCAGTGCATTTCTCCCGCTCCAGAGCCCTCTTTTTGCACCGACCTGCATAATCTTCACACCAACCCACCTGCAGAATCTTCCCTCTACATTTTCTTTTCAGACTTTCCACACTTCTCACGCCTGTCTCTTTCTTTTTCCCCGCCACTTTTGCCCCCTTCTCGACCTGTTTTTCTTATGTCCCGCGCCAAACCTGTCTCTTTCTTTTGCCCCGCCACTTTAGTCTTTTGCCTTCTTCTCGGCATGTTTTTCTCATGTCCCCCACTACACCCGTCTCTTTTGACATGTTCCCAACCACATTTTCCCCCTTCTCAAGCTGTAGCCTTCGTCTTTGGCTTTCTATTTTTCCTCCTCCCAACACATTCTCCGGCATCGATAATCACTCCTGTTCTCCCCACAGCATCACCGATTTACTCCCCACAACATTCAATGTCGCTCCTGTCACGTGCTCCCTACCTATATATTACTCTCCATATGATACAGGTTACTATACCGTGACGGCGTGACCTGTATACTCTCCACTGCAATCGACATTCCTCCAAATGTTGTCCTCATACTCCCTTTTATTCTAAATCTTCTTTTTTATTCTGATTTAAATTCCAATCGGATAACGCCGGGGGGATCCGATACCAGGTCCAACGGACCTGGCAGTGACGTCGGGTCAGACTGAGGTAGGACGATCGGCGCCCTCCTTCGGATTCTCGCAAAATTCTTGGCCAAAACAGTTACAGAATCCCCTTTTTTTTAGCATCTCTGCCACCCACCCATACACCCGCTTCCAATTAGAAACCCCATAACCTTCCAATTAGAAAGTTGAACCCTCGAAAATGTTCGCCGAGAACGCGCAGGGACCTCGGGTTTCGAGATTTTGCGTGCGTTGGTCTTAGGGAAAAAAACGATAATCCGACACGGATTCCGGCGGACCATAAACATGACACTCGGAACATGAACAAACCCGTCGAGATTCTAATCTCGCGACTCTATAGTATTCCCACGACAAACCGCACAAAATCCCAAAAGAGACGCATACTACACGAAAAAGATACACGCTGCGAAGGAAATGCAAAAAAAAAAAAAAAACTTCACGGGACTCTGTTACTAGTTACTGTTTCGGCGAAGAATTATCTCGCGAGAATCCGAAGGAGGGCGCCGATCGTCCTATAATACCTGACCTGACCCGACCCGCCCCCCACCCCGGCGTTACCCTATCATGTAGTTCTAAACTCCATTTTTCTCAGTACCATTTTCTCAGTCCATTTTACCAACTTCAGAAGTTCTTCCCACATTCAGCAATTTCAGAAGAAGAGAAATACTTTTTCAGTTTTGCAACTTGCACCAATTTTTCGAACGTGGAACCCGGGAAAAAGTTATCGATTGGAGCTCCCTGATCAACACCCGGCATTTTTTGCATGTTCGACACCGTGACCAAAAGTTCTGCCTTATCTTTTACATTTTCCGCATGTTGCAGCCATGTGTCATATACTTTTTCTCCTCTAGTATCAGAAGTGAGCGCTTCCGTCATCACAGTATCATCTTGAGTTTTCACTTGATGGGTTTGTTTTTCCCCAGATAGGATATCCTCCACAACAGGGCTCTGGTCATCTGATAAAGATAATTTTTGAACTTCGATCTCTTCTTTTACCGACACATCGTCAGGTATGATTTGTAAGCCTTGCGACAGTGAGGCTTCGACTTCTGAAGTCAACTTCTCGAGCTCGGTGAGCTGCTGGAGCTGTTCGCTTTTCACCTCTTCCTGTTCGAATTTTTGCGAATATCCCTCAATAAGCCCACAAGTGTTTTTCTGATCGCTTAGCAAATTTGACGTTGCCTCAATTGGCGGCAGAAATATGTCACGCTGGAATTCTTCGGCTGCGACGGCTGCCTGCTGTGCTTGTCTTTTTGAAGCTGTTGTTCGAATTTGTTCTGTCTGCAATGAAGTTTGTTCTGTCTTCAATGAAGTTGCTGTTCGAATTTGTTCTGTCTTCAGAAAGTCCAAATGCAACCCAAACGCCTTGGACGTTTCGAATTGTAGCCCCTCAATCGCTGGTCTGAGCTTGATAAGCATCTTCCGAAACTCCTCTTCTTGAGGTATAGTATCATGCGTCTTTGCCTCCTCGTTGAAGAAATTGAAAGACAAATTTGATTCTCCTGATTCTACACTGTTCTCTTCCCAGAGGTCATTGATCTGCGCTACAGTATTACTCCAGAGAGCTGCTGTCTTCTTTAAACTTCGATAGACACGCTTCTTTCTTCTTGAAAGGACAAAGTCGAGACTGTTTAGGCTTCTTTTTTCTTGTTGGGAGGCTGAGGCTCGCTCATTCAGATTCTCTTTAAAAGTGCAACCTTCAAAATCCGAGCCCGCCTGGGCAAACATCGCGTAATCGTTTTCTATTCTCTTTAACAGTGCATCCTGGATTGCGAGCAATTTCAATGTTGACTGTTTTCTTTCCTCAATTGACAAACTTCGTTCTTTCCTCAAATTGCCGGCAGAAGAAGGATTCGCAGAAGAGTATGCAGATTCAAAAGGATTAGCACCATTCGCAGAACTTGAAGGACCCATACGATCACAGTGTGTGTTCAGCACTTCTTTTGTGTTCAGCACTTCTTTTATTGCTTCCATTTGCTTCCTCAAAAGCTGGACCTTTGCTTCCACACTGAGTGTGACACTGGCATCACGAGTTTTTTTCGAGTTTTCGAGTTTTTTTGGAAGATCAATTTCGGCTTCCATTAGAGAAGAGCTCAAGGTCGCATTGTTCAAGCTCGCATTATTGTCAGTGTTCACGCTCGCATCATTGTCAATGTTCAAGCTCGCATTATTGTCAATGTTCAAGCTCGCATTATTGTCAATGTTCAAGCTCTGTGCAATAATATTGTTGCTGAGAGTTTTTGGCTGTTTGTTGGCACTGAGCTCAGAAGAAGACCTTTTGGCGGAACTTGTGGAATCACTGGAGCTCTCTGTAGAAGAGCAAAGCGTATTGGTAAAAAAGCTCTCCTCCCTTTCGTAGTTATTGGACTGCTTTTGCTGCATACGATTATGAGTCATAGGAGGGGTGAACTTGGTATAATCATCTCTCTGAGCCGAATCGAGAACATGATCAGACTCTCTCTGAGCCAGGATCTGGCCCACTGGGGCGGCAGTATTAAAGCGAGCTTTAAGCCCCACAGTGCTGAACTTGCTTCGGATAGTATTGTTCGGAATAGAAATTTCAGAACTTATCAGAGAAGCTTTCTTCGGGACCTGAGAATTTTTGGAAAGAGCATGGCCACTCATCTCTTGACGCGCGTAAGCCGCTGCGTTTTTTACAACATTGTTCTGCGAGTACTGATGTGTATACTGCTGACCCACAAACTTTGAGTAGTTGTTTAAATTGGACGAGAAGTTTTGTTTTTTTACGGCAAATTTAATAGCAAATTTAGCAGCCACATTTTTGACAGCGTTCTGAATCAAATCTGGACCTGCCATTACCTTTCTGATAGGTCCAGCCATTGCGGATTGGGGGAGAATCTGGCTCGTCATCAGATTCATCCCGAAATTTCCAATGGCCATCGCTTGCCATACGGACTTGGCACGGAAGCTGTTCGCGAAGTTGGACATTTCACGTGTTGTTGCTTGAATTCTGGGCGAGAGGAAATTTTCTCAGATTCTGATGAATCTGGAGAACTGATGAATCTGGAGACTGATGAATCTGGTGAAAAGAATTTTGCCTGCAGAAAATTCACAACTCATTGGAGAATATTTCAGAATCGCATGAAATCTCGAATCATTGACATGAGTCATTGGAGAATATTAATTTTCAGAATCGTAACGCGAAAGTTTGTCAATGTTGAGTGACTGGAGTCGGTGACAATGAATCAATGGCCTCGATGGATCACGCCGTATCGTAGACTTCTGATCAGATGCCAATACTAATTGCCGAATTAGTATTACCCACGAAACTTCGCGCGGCCGGGAAATTTTTTAGGACTGGACGGCAATTTAACGAAACATGAACACTGAATCTAACAAATTCAATCAGACAAGGGCTCCTTACAAATTCGATATTTCAGAGTCGCTCCATTACACGCAACAGACATTGACAATCGATTCATATATCAATGACCTGGGCTTCAAGTTTTGAGCTGCGACTTACAAAAGTCGCGCGGTAACCGTATTCCCTCTCTGTAATTACCCTGGGCAGAAAGTAAAATAGTCAAATATAGAATCAAGATCAAAGATCATAGAAGTTTCAGAATGGAATTCAAATGTTCGATGTTGTAATGATTTCAAGTGTTCAGCTTTTCCTTCCTCGCCGCCACTATTTCCGCCTTAGCAATAGCATATTTCCGCCTTAGTGGTAACATGTGACTTTTCAGTTTTGCGACAATAGTCACAATGTTGTGGCAAAAACAAGCAATGCTGTACCGGGCGACATTATATAGGAGCTGGCTGAGCCATTCATTCACTCATTCAAGTTTGAAACTAAAATCAAATCAAATCTGAATGATGACAAAAAAACCACGAAACGTCTGACATTCTCTTTCTCTTGGATCTGAGCGCGCTTTTTTTTTTGATTACTGAGCTCCTGCAGCTCTTGCCCGCAGGAATAGTTAGCTTTGATCTATGTCCATGAATAATATATGCGAAATGTGATGTGAAAAGGGAAGACACCAGATAGCAAACTCGAAATACTTAGCAGTGTTAATAACAAAAAAATCTGTAAGTATTCTGTATTCTGTGTTAATGAAAATGCATATGTATATATTTTTTTTTTTTTTTCAGAAACGACTTCCCAACACTCCTTATACCAAACCATAACACTCTTCAACCATGACACTTCTCAATCACAGCGCTCGTTATAGTACCAAATTGAAACCGTAACGCTCCCTCATCTGTTTGTCTTCGAATGTGCGGAATTTTTCCTCGTCAGTCTCAGTCTGGTTGTCTTTGAATCATGTGTAGAAAATTTCCAAACTCCTCGTCTGAATCGGTCTGGTTGTCTTTGAATGTGTAGAAAATTCCCTCGGCTTGCTTCATCTACGGACAAGAAAATGACAAAAATTGAGCTTCATAAGTCCAGGATCTGAATACCGTTAACTTACGGTCACGTTTTTTTTTCGGAATAGTTCAATACTGTACCGCAATGATATCTAGGTACCAAAACACAACCATAACGCTCCTCGAGTCATTGAATCTGATGACTGTCACGGCTCATACTAAATAACTGCGTATAGTTTCAACTTATTGCGTAAAATGCGCGCATTGTTTTAAAAAATAGCATTCGCAAATCTATAGCATATATGTAGTTACTGTTTTTTCAATAGCAAAGCAAATGGTATCTCAAAACTTCAAATCTAACTTGAAACATTGAAAAAAAAAGTCGCCATTTCGATCATCATGCTGATGATGGCGTTTAGAGTTTCCCTCTCATGCTGATGATCTGGGCTGTGGCGTTGAGAGTTTTCCTCTCATGCTGATGATCTGGGCTGTGGCATTGGGAGTATTTCTGTGGATGATCTTGCTGCCCTTTTTTTCATGCTGATATCTTGGACTGTCCATAAATTTGACTTTTCGAATTTCTCAGATTCAACCATCTCAATGAGAGCCATATGATTGGTATCCGCGGGGGAAGGTGTTGCCTCAGAAGTTATACTATCACAACTACGACGTCCCATACCTGTTTCAAGATCATATTTGTCTTCTAGTCTTTCACGTTCCTCCTTCTTGCTTTCTTTCGCCAAACAACAACAACCTTCTTTGGAACCACACTCATCGTTATTTTTCCAGCATTTCGGCTTCACCAGTTGGAAGAAAAGAAGAGCGCCAGTGACGATGCCGACGAAACCAACCTTCTCGCCCCAGAAAGCGAATTTGTTGATATCTAATTTCTCTTGCCTAGCCTTCGCCCACGAGTAGAAACAACCCATGACAATGAGTTCTACGGCCCAGAAAACGATAACGAGGCAGTATTCGAGAAGAGCTCGAGCTGCGGAAGAGAGTGATTTTACGATGGCCGCGCCCGAAGTGCCTGTCAAATGTCGTGCGAGCATGTAGATGGGGAACATAACCCAGAGAGCCCGGCAATGCTGCAATTGGTAAACTGATTCCTTAAAAGCATCCAACTGTCCTGGCACACGAAAGACAAACAGGATGCCTGCTTCTGCTATAACAGCCAAGAAAACCGCAAAGACTCCCTCAATGCCAATGCCGAGCATAGGAGGCGTGTGCGGCATTTTCTTGTAGAGTTTTTCTTCGGTTGCATTCTGGAACGCGGCGGAGACACTTCCTGCAAACAGCAGCAGCAAACCAAGCAGATAGTTTCTGTTATTGTCATTCTTATCACTACTAATCTGACTCGGTTTGTCATTGGTTACTAGCTTTCGGCTAGTACGTGTGGTGGGTACAAATTCCAAGTCATTCAGTAGACCAATACTACATCCGACGAGTATTAAGCCCGTTAACGCTATCGCAATCCCGGTCCATTGTGATTTTCCAAATACCCGCGTTCTGAACACGAATGCTGATAGACATGCAATCCACACTATCCGGCTGCCTTTGATAATCTGAAACGTGGTCGCAGATTGCAGAAGTTTGACGCCCACGGTATGCAAATATGCGACCAGGAAATTGAAAAACCCGGGCACAAAAAATAAACAAAGCCCGACATGCCAACCGCGAGGAGGGTGAGCATGAGGGTGAGCATCATTCTGCTTTGCTTCGTAGGAAGGTTTTTGCTTCGTTTCTTGTGCACATTGGGAAACAGTAACTTCATTTGACGGCTGATCTGTGTAGGAAATTAGTTTTGCCGTAAGTAGTTGCTGTGATTCTGTTAGTGGTTGCTGTGATTCCGAATTTTCGATCAAGTCTCTGTTGTTGTGCGGATCCCTATAATCGTTGTGCGCATCCTTATCGTCGTCGATTTTACATTGCTGAGAATGTTGATCGTCATTTTCGTGCTCTTCCAATCTTCCGTCTTTCACCATATTACTTTCGTCTTGCCCATTTTTCCCTTTTTGCCGCCTTCTTTCGAAATCGGGGAAGAAACCGCAAAGAGTCCCAAGGAGAAATACCCAGAATGAGAGGCTATCGCTTGCAACCGCAATGATCAAGAAAAGCAGATCGCCGCTGAATTTTTCTGGAATAGCGCCGACTTTCTTTGGAGCTTTGACGTCAAACACGTATTTCTGCAGAAGATTGACGACACTGCCGAACAAGAAATAGCACGCTACCGCAATAAGAGCCTGAGCATTGTGAGTTTTATTTTTGCCATGACGCTTGTCAATCACTGTCTTCCCACTTTGCGTCATCCTTGAATCTTCAGAATTCTTCCTTGAGTATTATCTTCACAATTCGCTGACACTTAGTTTACAGATCCAAAATTCACTCTCAAACCCACCTGATTGGCATTCAAATTGTAACAAGAACTCGATCTCTATGAAATTTATGACAGCACAATTGAGTTGAAGTTTGTCTGTCTAAATTAGATGTCATAAAATTTTTGGCTACCGCTGCCATTTGCCCAACATAAGGCACTGATGACTGAATTTTAAACTTTCCTACTAATACTGCGCACACATGACCGCTTGAAAAATAAATAGCGGAGAAAAAATCAAACTTACACAGTGGCCGACAATGACGCAATGGCCGACAATGACGCAATGGCCGACAATGACGCAATGGCCGACTAGGACACGACTTTAAGTTTTAGAAACGCCGCGAAGAAATCAGAAATAGAGTCTATTTGCCGTGAAGAAATTATTGACATTGAAAGCCGGGAAACGCTGCCGTAATAATGATTCCGGAAATGTCATATGCTGACTGAACTGAACAGAACACCTTTTCTTGTTTTTTGCAACGAAAGCAACTCATGTCAATCAACAAACAGAACTTTTCAGAATTTCGCAGAAGACAATTGTTGTGGAAACTGTCAGTGTTAGGATCATCGATGTTACTTGCTGCACGTGCGACTTCCTCCTGAGTCTGTCTTCCATTTACCTCCCAACGATTTGCTGAGGGTTCTAGTACTGTTCGTTAAATTGATTTTTTCTCTGTCACGACATCTCGTATGATATTTAAGAAAAGGTTGTGAAATACTTTGTGAAGAGATAGATAGAGCTCAAAAAATGTTTTTCATCAGTCATCGATTCAATATCTGATCATGCTCAAACTTGAGCATGATCATGAACATTGAAAAGATGCAGCAACGTGAAGAGCTGAACTTTGTTCAAATAGTATACCAAGGGAATAGATTGATAGGAATGTCAATGTTCAAGTTTGAAATTTCGCTCGTAATTAAACTTAAGGGATAGAATCGCTCGTAAGGGACCCTTGAAGGGACACAGATCATCATCACCAATTTCAATTTTACTCTTCTTCTAAAAAGTAAATACTCTCAACAAGGATCGTAGATACTCTCAATAGCTTATAGGGATCGACTTGCTTCAGTGACTTGTTGCTCTACCTAGCTAGGGAATCGATAGTAGACTTCAATGCTGCATTGGTATCTCGACTTCAATGCTTCTAAGTTCCGGCCATATACTTGCGTCAGATCGTTTCCGGTTCACGTCAGATCTTTGAAAACGAGTCGTCGGTTACAGTCAGATTTGTTTGTTTAACCAAGATACTTGCGTCATTTTCGCCAAGATAATTGCGCCATCAACCAAGATACCGCTCTTCAGATACTAGGGGACATTACAATCCTTCCGTCAAACGCCTTCCCTCAATCCTAATTTCCTTCCATTAGGGAAGATTTAGATTATTGGAAGAATATTTCGGAAGGTCATAAGATTATTTTGCATCGCCAATTCATTGAAATTACTCCATTTCAATGAATGATCTGAGTCTGTTGGTAATATTCAATATTGAATACCTCGCTATTCTCGGAGAATGACAATCAGCACCATAAGAGTTGAGACGAAAATATTTTGCTTCAACCAGAAGCTTCAGGCTTACTTAGCCTAATTACCTCCGCCATCAGACAATGAACAATGCTGAAGATCAATGCTCAAAAAATAGACTTACACCTGCAATAATAACACACGCACATATCCCACTTATGCCTGTCCCCACATATCGCGGACATTGTCATCACATGCTTACCGCTCTTGCAACGAATTCAGCTGAACTGTAAGCGTACTCTTACTAGTCCAATAGTAGTCCAAGTAGTGCACTCTTACGTGTCCAATCCAGACCTAGAGTCAGAAGACTCTTGAAAAATCCAAAAGTCTGTGACTCAGGCTGCGGCAAAGAGTGCGGATTATGATAGTCAAGCCAACACACTACAGAGCGTGAAATTGTTGAAGTGAAATGTTTTTTTTTGATTGCTCAATTTACGAATTACTGCTTTTACACGAATTACTAGGTAACTAGAAGGGAATAGAATGTAGAAATAATATAATGTACAGTTTTAAGAATATCGTTTTTCCGACACGACTACATTGATGTACTCATCTGTGCATACCTACTGCGCCTACTGTTAGTCGGGGAAGAAGTCTTTTTTTTTTTTTGTTTTTTGATTAAATTGCTCAATCATCCGCACAAAACCGCAAAACTTGTTTTTTTATAGTGATTCAAGATTCACTGCTCCCTTCAGAGTCATGAGACCCTCAAATTGGTACTCACAAACAGCCCTCGCCTCACAAACTGTGATTCGAAGTGGTTGTCCGGCATCCAATTTTTCCGTGATTAGATTCTCCTTATTTGTGATTGTCCTTTTCCTCTCTGATTCTGCTTGTTCCTCGACTTCCTCTCTGGTTTATTCTGATTTCTTTGTCCTTATCTTCATTTTTCCTCTATGTTGACCTTTGTCCTTTTTTTACCTTGCCATGCTGCATGCAGAAAAAATCTTCAGCTGGACTGAAGAATACTAGCTGAAGCGTAAGAGAGATCGAAAGAGCTCTCTTATTTGCCTAAACCATGTTTCTTCCTCTGCAGCATATCGTTTTGCACGTGATCCCGGTCAATTAGCTTGTTCAGATCGGAGTACCCACCGTTGCCGCCTGATCTGATATCAGGACCACCGGCCTTGTGCGCACCTGTGTACGAACTCTGATCATAGAAGAACCGTTCCGGGCCGCGAAGCTGTTTCGGTTTTGCATTATTCGCATTATTAGCTGCGTTGTTGACTATGTCTTGAGTCTGTCTTCCACTTGTTTGTGGTCTTTTTGTCTTGTCCGAATTTGGGCTTCCGGGTCTGTTGCTGCCCATGCCGATTCTTTGCTGTGTTTGCAACCTGGACTCCTGAGTGGCAGATTTTGGTCTACCACCAGATTTGGGTGAGCCGCGGCCTGAGTTTGCGGGTTTTGTGACACTCGCTCGCAAGAGCTGGGCGCCGACCGACCCGCGTTTCAGTCTCTCTTTTTCTTCAGCAGATATGCTTGAGACTTTCCGGACTGGACTAAAGGAGTTGCGTTCTGCCATCTCGGCCTCGCGTTCCAGCTCGGTTTTCGACTTGCCGGCGACCCCTTTTTTGCGTTGGACGGCGTCGTCTTGGATGTGGTCGCGAGAGATCAGGCCAGCGAGATTGTTGTATTTGCGGTCGCCTTCGCCTTCTCCATGCGCATGCTTACCGGTGAAGGTTCCCTTGTCGTAGTGGAAACGCTCGGGACCGACGGCTGAGAGATGGTATTTGATGTTACATGTGCATGGATACGATTGTTAAACTTGTTTCGTGTTCTAATAAAAAGGCGCTCAGCTCTGATAATTCAAAAACAACAAACTGAAAAACCAAAAAACCAGAAGTACCTCTGTTCTGTCCCGCTTTGACTTCTACATTTTTGAAATCTTGGCCCTGTTCTGCATGCATTGTCAACACCTCAACCATTTGTCGAAAATCCTTTCCCGCCTTCTGGCAGAGGTGTTCGACAAGAACGACAACTTCCCCAGGTGCCATCTTCGCTTGTCCTTTCGTTTTGAATTTCGCAAAACCCAAGTCTACGTCAGTCACTGTTATTTTCTTCATATCACACAGCTTCACTTCTTTGAAGAGCTTCACAACGGTCCGATTGTCCATCAGACCATCTTTCGCATAAATACAAAGCCCATCTTCGAGCGCAACGAGGCTGGCCTCGAGTGCTGCATCGATTTGCAGGAGATCGGAAGATTGAGTTCCTTGCGGCATTTTTTTTTCTTTCAAATTACTGTTTTCTTTAAGTTTCAAATAAGTACGCCAAGTGATAGATACCGTTGGCTCTGGAGCTTGCGTTCTAAGCGAATTAAACCAACGCTCTTGGGATACCCCCGCGTACCCGGTTTGCAAGTTTTGAGAATCAACTACAGCTTTAATATCACGCTGGGAATAGACACTCTCTCTGGGCATACAACAATTTAACTCAAATTGCTCTTTTGGTCTTGAATGTGCGGATTGACAATTTAAACTTTTTTTTAGCTTTTTGTTCGTATACTTAGGGAAGAGAAAATTCTGAGGTCAAATATTTTTAGATTCTGATTTACGAGCTCTGATAATAGGTATTAGCTTTCTGTTCAATGGTACCTACCACTATTATCTCGTAATAGACAGTAATGAATTTCTTATGATTTATCTAACAACCAAATTCCTATAGCTGCTGTATGAATATTATTCAGCTCCTCCTCTTTCTCTCTCAAATCAGTCAGTTGGTAATACTCAAAAAGCTCTCTAGACCACGACTACTACGCAGAATAGATTATGATTTTATGTAGAGATGACTCCGCAGGAGACGGATGACTCCGCAGAAGTTCTCTTGACGATTTGAACCCCAATATGATTCAGAATTCAAATCGCAGCACTAGAAACACTTGTTGAATTACTTGTGGTGTACTAAAAAGTTGCCTTGCTTCGAAACAATAATTTCGAAGTGAAATTGCAATTTCGAAAGCAAATTTGAAGTTGAACACGGGTAATAGCTGTATACGGCTGTGAAGATTATGAAGATTGTCGATGAGAAAGCGAACTTGTTTACCAATGAACGAACGCTCACGGCGCGCCTACGAAGATCTAATTAGACCAGGCAAAAAAACGAACCACAACAACAGAATTTCGAACATCGTCTCTCTCACTTGCTCCTCATTTCAGATTGCTATTCTCGGTTCCAGCCATGCACTCATCACTCTAACCACGATCGACTGATCCTCAACAGGACGACTCAAAAAACGCTCTGATACACCCCACTCACACGTTCTCCCTCAATTTTCACAAGCTCTCAATATTCACGATACACTCGAGAATTCCAATCTGAAAATCGCACCAAGAAAAAACAGCAACGCGCTTTCTGATCACAATCCATAGCCTTTTTTCCGGCTGATAATAATTCTGAGTTCACAACTCTGAATTCACGATTAGTTTTTCCACTTTCCACGCGAATTTTGTAAGGACAATCACCAAATCATCGGCGAGATAGATTCCAATGATTTTTTTTTTGAAGTATCAAGGCACAGAATTTGAATTTCAGATTTGAAAATTCCAATTCAGGGAGTCGAAATGGTCTTCAATGTCACCACAACAGGGAGTGACTGAGGACATCAGGATGTCAGGATGAGGATGGTTAGTTTTGCAACAAGGAGCTCTCATTCGGATAATCATATTTTTAGCCTTTGAAATCAATTCACGTTTCTCATTCGGCATCGACAATTTAGGACATCGAATTCACTTCCAGCACTAGAGGAAACCCACTCGAGGGGGTCACAGGGATCGCTCGAAAATGGAACCGAAACAGATTATAGCTGTCTATCGATTGAAGATTGGTGTTGCGTAAATCACCATGCTTATACGCTTATACCTTTGTTAACTTTACTGTTCAGACCACAATAACACTGTTCTGTTCGCAATGATTCGTAAGATAATACTCATAGACCTGGTACTATAATCGTAAGACTTATTTAGCTAAGTAAGATTGAATAAAAGTTCTTTCGCGATAAGACGTTCTGATGATCACGCTGTAAAACTCTTTGGTAATTTGTAAAGCTGATTCCTCGTTTGATAAAGTTCTCCATAATGACAAATAATTCTCCACTGCACTATGATTTCTTTGGCACTCACCCGCAGAATCAACAGCGACGTACTGCACTTCCGATCGTCTGTGGGCTCGCCGGACTCTGCTTCCAATAAAAGGTACAGCACCAAAAAAATAGCACAGTCTGCACAGAGCAAAAGTGTCAACAATTTGAAATTCCCTGCCATAAGTGGAAGGAACATTCTAGTTCTTCATCTGCACTCTTCTATCCCACTTCACAATTTTGAAGTGCCCGGGATCATTTCCGAAGTCTTCTTCATCGCCGTTGTACTCCCCTCTCAAAATACTTTCATTGATCTGTTCCCTGGTGCTGCTCCTGTTCATCATGCTTCCATTCACTGAATCTCTTTCCCGTTCCCACTCCATCCGCAAGTCTTCCCGCATCGTTACGAACAGCGAGTAGTTCGGGAACATCCTGCTCGATACCGCGCACGGAAAGTTATCGCAGACATTTGTGATTTTGATCTCCTGTGGATGCCAGCCGTGCACACCGTCTTTCGTGCCCATCAGCCATGACATTGCGGAGTTTTTTCTGAGAGAGCAGAACCTATTCTCGAGTTGGTGATGATAGCCTTTGTGGATTGGGAACATGCCTTCGAGGGATTCATGGTTGACGGAATTCGGATCGCTGTCTTCACCGTCATAACCGATCATGCCGGCGCCCTCTTCGTCAAAGATGAACTTGCCGCCCTTGACTTTGCCATCCGGTGTTTTCTCAACACAATATGTGAAAGGGAAGCCGAACATTGTACCGTCTGATGCCCCCACGATGATGAAATCTCCGATGTGATCCTTCGCTGATTTCTTCGCAGCAGCGGCTTTTCCTTTCGGCATGACATCACCGGCATTTGGGTTTGTGCCACGTTTTCCCTTCTGGTATTCCTTGATCTCTTTCGTTTCGGAAACAGCATCCACTTCAGTTCCAGGAGTCGGTGCTTTTGGATCCCTCCTCACACAGATACATGACCGGAGATTTCGCAATTCGAGTTCCATGTAGATTTGCGATAGATATACTGGATCTGAGAGTTTCAATTGACCCCTGCCAACCTGGCCACTATTCTGGGAGTTCGCACCTCTTTGTGGTGGCACTTCCTTGATGTGGTAGCAGTTCAAAATACTGTTGCCGCCCAAAACAACCATTCTTCCGCTCTGTGTGACGTTGAGGAAATGGAAAATATGACTGCCTGCGTTTGTGTTTTCTGTCGTGGATAGTCTTCTCGAGTCGCCACTTATTCCTGCTTGTTTTTTCTCGTATGCTTGCTTAGCGATCCTTAGCTTCGCCGTTGATGTGTCTATGATTTTTGTGTCGTGGATTTTCTGGCTGACGCCAGGATTCCCCGGTTGCGTGCCATTCCCGACTTCTATGAGCTGCAGAAAGTAGATGTGTCCATCGTCGAGGTCATCGTCTTCACTGCCTGCCATGCCGCCACCTGTGACCGTCTCAATGAGAGCAACATAGATGTTTCTCTTCGTGATGTCGTATGGAAGATAAGCGACTAATCGGGTGATTGCGACGTCGGGTGAGAAACTCGAGCTCGAAGAAGGATTCGCGACAGAATTCGTTGATCCTCTGGCCTGTGCACTCCCTCTGCCCGCAACCGTGCCTGAACTCCTTGCGTTTTTCACTTTGCCATTTCCCGCGTCAGCAGCCAGCGCTGCTTCATCAGCCAATGCTTTTGCGTTCCAGCAATTCGCGAGATTGAAGCCCATCGTTGCCACCGAATAAAGAGGCGCTTCTTTCGGGTTCTCCACCCGAATTCCCTGCCAATCGACGAAAAAGACGTGGCCCTCGACATCGACAACTAAAAATCGATATGGGTATCGAGGATGTTGTGCCAACGCCGATACGTCTGGGAATTTGCTGCCATTCGCAGCTTCTGAATCCTGGGTTCCTATCCTGCTCCTATTCGTGCTCTGGACTGAACTCATCATGTCCATTTCGTCACATATTTTGCCGGTTCTGATGTTCACCTTGTAGACCGGACCGAGACTGCTCGACCGGTCTTGCGTATGAATAGAACAAAACAGACTCTTTCCATTCGTGAAGATAAGGTTCTCCTGTCCACTAACAATTCCCTTGCACACAAACGCCTTTGGATGCGAATAAAAGAGACCCAATCCACCTGTCCTTGTGAGTTTTCTGGCCTGTTTTTTCCTCTGCTCTTCCAGAAACCTCCTTCGAATCAGCCCCCGACTCCAGTTCAGCCACCGGTATAATCGCACGTAGATAAAGCATGCTGACCTGAGATTTCTGACAGTCTTTTCTCTTCTGATTTCCCGCATGTATTTCGGCAGATACAAGCATAAACACAACGCTGTCCTTGCCCTCTTCCATTTCTTCCTGACGATTTGTCTCCTTAAATGTGCAAGAGCTTCGCTGCAAGCCCCACAATTCGACTCTTTGAGTGATTCCAATACCCTTAATTGTCCTGCTTTCAGAAACAGTCTGCTCACCCCCAAAGCATATTCCCGACTGTCAATTCCAAACGCGAACATGACCGATTCCACGAACGTTCGACGATCGTACCGCTGGAAGTCTTCAGGCAATAACTGCAGAAACCGGGCTTTGAGTTCTTCGAAACTCATTCTGAACGGATAGCCTCGGTACATCATCTGGACCAACTCCACCGTCCCTGACTGCAGTGTCTGTTCCAAAACGTATTTCCGGTCGAAGAAGCCGGCTTTCTGGCACGAATTCGGGTTGAAACATCGGATATAATGCAGTGTGTTTTCTTCTAGCGTTTTCTTGCACAGCATCTCCAGATCCTCACAGTATTTCTTGCCGACCGAAATAAATCGGTCCTGCTTCGCCGAATCCGCAGGATTGTTTTTCCCGTCTTTCCCATTTCCACCTATACTTGGTGTGCCCCATCGCGGCGTCTTCAATTCGTTTCCTCCCGGTCGCGGTGTTTTTAGACTGGTGCCATCATCATTTGAACCTGAGCTAGCCTCTGTTATTGAGTGGCTCGACAATGCTTTCACCATCGCGACTTTCGAGTCTCGGAGGCACGACTCCAGTTCAGAAATCAGTCGATCTGAGTTCTTGTCGAACCAGTCGTGCGTTGTGTACAGAACATCGCCTGCGTAATGGTTGATCACGAAGCCATCCATCAAACCAAATTTCTTATTCGCGTTGATTTTCGCATTATCTGCATTCTTCCCACCAGCTCCCAGTTTTGGAGCTTTTACCTTCGCCTCCGCCGGGTTACCGCCTCTGTTCACATAATTCTCATGAACCTGTCTAGTGAAGTTCTCATCACTCACATCCAAATTCTTCATTTTCTTCAGCGTGTGATCATCCAAGATTCTGAGAATTCCCTTGATAGAATTGATGGTCGGGAAACTATCCGGTAAAGGAAGAGGACTCCACGGAAGACCTTCCTTTGCGTAGAGACTCTGTTCGCCCTGCAACACGTTATCGATGAAGAACTGTTGGAGTCTTTCGTTCGCCAGGTTGATACACAACTGTTCAAACGAGTTTTCGGATAGTCGTTCGAAACCGTAGATATCCAATATCCCAATATGCAAATTGTTATTCAGGATATTGTTGATGACGGAATTCTGGATAACTGCCCCATTCCGCGTTGTGTGCGTTCCGTGAGGTTTCTGAGGAGCACTCGCCGTGCCTGTGATCGTTGTCGTAACGGACAACTCGTTAATCCTCTTAATAATCCAGTCGAAGAGCCTCTTGTAGAGGGTTTTGACGAAGGATTGAAGGATGACGTTTGCTTGTTCCGGCGTTCGAGGGACTCGGTAGAAAGAATCGCGGTTCTTTGCCATCACAGTGCGGTAGCAGAGCGTTGAGATGAGGGAGGATTCATCGACGCCGAGTAAATCACACGCGATAATCTCTTTGAAGTTCTCCAAACCGATTTCTGGATTGTCACCGTCGTCGTGGTGTTGCGAGTCGTCGTCCTCCCTGTGTTTTTATTTCGGCAGAAATCCGAATATCAAATCAGATGAAGGATGGTACAGTTTTCAATTCACCTTTGATGTAATGCAATTTATTCAAACACTCACTCACAGACCAACAAGTCAAAATGAATACATCCCCGTTGTTTCTCCCATATCCTTGACAGCAAACCTGAACTCACCCAAATGAATCAAACTCGCAATAATTTGAAAGATCGTTTTTGTCTCGTCCGAGCTGAAACCAACTGTCTCCAATGCCCTTGATATTTCCTGAAAATTCTTCGTATCGTTTTCAGGCGTTTTCTTCGTCGTATCACCAGGACTCAACATCTTGTACACCTGGCTGTCATCCAATTCGAATTCCCTGAGCAGTTTCGGGCCACACCCGGCCAACAGTTCGTAGAAAATATGATAATTCCTCTCTCCGTCGTTCTGTACGCACACACGAGATGACTCGAGAAGGTAGGTTTGGATTGCTGAGCCAACGAGTGTTCCAACGCCGTTGAAATACATCTGATTGTATTTTCCGAAACGTGAACTATTCACGTTTCTGAGGGTTTGTGCGTTACCAAACGATTCGAGAATCGGGTTGGCATTGAGGACTTTCTCCTGAATATTCGAGCCGAGGTTTTGATCCGTCCTACTGACGACGGTGGCGAGATAGTGCATTACGATTTTCGCGGTCTCGGTTTTTCCGGCACCTGTTTTTGAGAGAGTGTTTTTGAGAAAGATAGGATGGCTTTCAATTGAATTGAAAAAATCGAACTCGAATTGATGACGAAACCTATTGACAAACTGCAATGCAAATACAAAAATGCTCGAACATCTTTTGGCCACCCAAATAATAACTCATACCTGACTCCCCCGAAATGATAAGACTCTGTGATTTTTTCTCATGCACCAGATTCCTGTAGCACAAGTCCGCGATTGCATATGGATGCGGTGGCAATATCCCACCCTTATTTTGGTTATTCCTCCGGTTGTATTTGTTCTTCAATTCCGATGAATACAGATGCGACATCGACTTGTAGGGGTTCACAGCCAACAATACATTGCATGTGTATGTGTAGATCTCGTCTGCGCCATACCTCTTGTAGAGGTTCTGCACGATGTTTGCATCATCCAGATGAGTTAGAGCTGTGTTGTCATCACAGGTTGAGTCCTCTTCGAAATACGGCCTCACTGAATTTGCAGGCAGTTTTTCGCCGGATTTCAGAAACACCGTGTTGCCTTCTCGATGCACGATGTAATGGGGACCGGTGAAGCCTTCGGTCGGATGTGGTGCCCACACGCATTCCTCAGCGGCATCCGCCGCATTCTGCTGAGCGACGGCGAGCATCTTGTCAAGGTGAACTTTTAAGTTGGGTTTTTGTTCGAAAAGAGAGTTATTTCACTGAGTCACTCACTCGCTCACCGAAACATCATTGTTTTGTGATTCTTGGTCCCATCCATACGACGGGCTGATCACCTCATCAAATGGAAAAAAGGAAACCACTCACTTCAATACGCAAAGCTGCGCAACAACTGAAAAAATGTTATTCAGAAATGAGCGAAACGAATTCAGATTGAAAACTTCACAAAGCCCTCTCTTCCTTTAATTGGTGTCATTGTCATGATCCATCCACGATCTGCTCTCTTATCACATCGCTAGTCTCCAATCTCAACATCCTCCAGTATCTTGACGACCATTACCTTGACACTCCTTCATCTTTGAAAAGACCACTTTAAGATCGACTGCACTCGTGTTTGACACAACGATGACACTTCGCTCCAAGCTTTTTAGTACTGTTTGATCATCTTGCCTCCCCTCCATTACGATTCAAGACACATGTTGACGCCAGCAACACTTTAAGTTCCCTCGCGAACACTTTCACCCTCACCTATTCAAAAGACTCGAGCCACGATTTTTTCTCATATTTTTTTCAGAACCTGAGACAACACTCAGAACCAGAAAAAACCACTGGCTTTCGACACAATTTGAATTTGTTTTCAAATTCACACCATGATCAACATTTCCACGATAGTGAGGAATCAACTCTGATTCCTTATCTTTTCACTATCGGGTAGCTACCAATCTTTTTTTATTTTCTTTTTTCAGTTTCTAGCTCAAAAGACTATACTGAGGGCAATTATATCAATCACTCACATCATGGTTATTCCCCTCCCATGATATCCTACTCACTGGGATTTTATCTTATCAACACTCTGCGTACCACCGTACTCCTGAATCCTGGATGAAATCCACGATACAGAAAGACAAAAAGCTCTTAGAGAAACTCAGAGCTTTTACACGCCAATGTTGCCCTACCACCCTTTTGCCATTCAAAACCCAATGGCATCTTTTCTTCCCACTTGGATTTCTTTTCTCAATGTGTTCGTTGAGAATCTACGCTATGTACATGCTGACATCATTGATGTTCATTTCAAAATCATAATGACAAACAGGACCTACTTTAAATTACCCACAAAATACACTGTCCTGGACCCCACGGTCTAAAAACACAAAATAGAAAGCTAGCAGAGATTCTTTCTTCACCTATCAACACATTGAACTCATTGCAATCCCAAATGATTAATCATCATCAGACAACGCTGTCACTGGACTTCTAATTTCCTTTTTCCTCTTTACTCAAGAGCAATTCTGTTTTCCTGTTGTAGAGATTATATTTTGCAAAATGCTTTTGTATTCCTTCCCCAGAGATTTCTTTTGCAAAATGCTTTTCAGTTCATTTTCTGTTTCATCGCGATTTATACTTTTCATCAGAATTTCCAAAATCATATGTGATCACTGATCACTGATTTCCTAGCTCTCGTTCTATAACATGAGGACTCCTTCTTTTAGGACTCTTTTTTTTAGTACTCTTTTCTTTAGTATGCAGATATTCGAAAAACAATGGCGAAATATCGATGAGGAAACGTCCCTCTCACCGAGGAAACGCCCCTATCAACGATCTAATTTTTGATCAATGATTGACATCATGAATCTTGAACCTCGGAGCCTGGGGCTCCAGAGTTTCAGATTTCTACTTGATGATCACATGATCCTGTGGTTCAATTTTTTTTGTTCAGAACTTTTTTTTGTTCAGAACTTTCAGAACTTCTTTTTGATTGCAGATATTCGAAAAACAATGTGAGAGCTCTTTGTGAGCAACTAATTTGTGAGCAAATATTTCAAAATGGTAATGTGAGTCTAAATTAATGGCTTCGCTTATCTTAATCTAATAGTAGTAACGCTTTGAGTCAAACTTTCATGTAAGAAAACATCATTCTTGTACGAAAATCTTGGCGTCGCTATATAGCTGTGGTAAATCTTGGCGTCGCTATATACCTGTGGTAGCTTAATACGAAAGAAAATCTTTGACGTAAAAAAATACTTCTCAGATAGTGAATCTATGAGGCTATCATTATCTCAATATCGTATGCAGGTTTCTATGAGGATCTCATATGCTTTGGGTACTTCTTTTTTGAAAAAAGCTTTTACAAAGCATTGAAATGTATATTGGGTGTGTGACTACGACTCTCGTTCTCCTTTCAGATTTTCGATTTTTGTCTTCACTTTGTCTTCTGAAACGCACCAGCATTCTGCAGTGCGCCAGCATTAGGAACAACCGTAACTCCCTTCCTGTGATGTCGCATGTTTACCGGACACACATATACGGTCGAGAACCGATTCAAGAAATCATCCCAGCTCATGTAGAACGCTCCATCCGATGTATCGCGCTTGTACCTCGTATTGTCCCAACTATCGAAATCACCGACAGACCAATTGCCGTTCCATTCTTGCCCCTTACCCCACGGATTGCGGAGTTTCACAAGGAGAATGCTGTCTGGTGCTGGTGCGAGAGGTTGTTGTTGCTGTTGCACTGGGGCGGTGGCGCTAGTTTGTTGTGCTGGTGTGGCCACCGCACTACTCTGAGCACTCATGTCAGGCGGTGTTAGTGGTGGCGACGGATACATGCCAGATGATCCGTATGGAGACTGTGAAGGTGCGCCGTGATAATGTCCAGGAGGCACTTGCTGACCGTGTTGCTGTCCAGGAGGAGGCATCTGCATCTGCTGCGGATATTGCCCTGCAGGAGGCATCTGTTGAGACGGTGGCATTTGTCCTGGAGGCATCTGTTGGCCTGGCCCAGGTGGCATTTGTCCTTGCGGAGGCGGCATCTGTCCCGGCATCTGCTGAGAATGCATCATGTGAGGAGGCATCGGCTGTCCCGGATACCCCATGGGCGGCATCATGTGGCCTGGCATCATACCGTATGGACCTGGTGGCGCTCCCGGACCCATATAAGGAGGCATCATGTGTGGTGGATATTGCATTCCCCACTGCGCCATGTATGCTGGGTCCATCTGTGGAGGCTGCAAATGCGGCTGCTGCATTTGCTGTTGCTGCATATGCGACTGTTGCATTTGCTGTTGCTGCATCATAGCTCCCGGAGCCTGTCCAGGATGCTGTTGCGGATGCATTGCTCCCTGTGGCTGATGCTGTTGCACTGAACCCTGTGCCTGTTGTCCCTGTGCCGGTTGGCCAGCACCCGGTTGGCCACCGGCTGCATTGACATGCGTCGGCGATCCGCTCGCGGCAGACGAGCTGCCTGACGCATGTTGTGGCGGCGTTGATCCAAAGGAATCCTGTGTCGCGAAAGCAACGTGGTGTTGCGGATTCACAGTTTCTGGATAGGAGCACTGAGGATTCATCTGTTTCGACGATCCTGCACTTCCCAGTTGTTGCTGACTTACATTCGAACCGATCGGGCTACCCATCATTTGTGTCATTGAAACACTTTGATGAACAGTCGACGGCGCTCCCGATTGACCTGCTCCAGGAAAGCTGGGTTGCTGTGGCAGCGCCGGGTAACTTGGATGAGAACTCAACGGGGGGACCTGGCTGGAGTGCGATGAGTGATCGGATCCGGATTGAAAGTTGCGAGAATTCTGTTGCGATTGAAGAGTCGCAAACATTGCGTTTTCGGCGTAATTTTCTGGAGCGCCCTGGCTACCATTAGTAGGAGACCATGGGTCTTGAGTATTTTGCGGCATCATCTGTGCTGCGCTTGGACGCACGTCATCCGACTCGGAACTTGAATGAGAATACTGAACGATAGCAGCACCCGCCTTCTCTTCATCGGAAGTGTAATTCGACGAATCACTGGTGCGAACCGCGCTGGAATCAGAGTCCGACGATCGCATACTGTTGTCACCTGAAGCACTTTCTGAAGAAGATGCTTTCTCGACATTATGCGCTCCTTCGCGATATTGCTGCGCGTTGTGTTGCATGTTTTGCTGTTGTTGCCGATCCTCTTGAAACTCCCGTCTTCCGCGCTCTCCATGTCCATGTGTACCACTGCGTGTACTTCCACTTTGCAATTGGGATTCGCTATCAGGACTGTCATCCAAGATCAGAGCTTCCCCATCCGCATGACCGTCTCTTCGCGCATCCGAATGTCGCGGTGGATCCTGACTGACAAAGTGACTTCCATCCAAAAACTGGCTCGGTGTGAATTGACTACCGGGAAACTGACTCCCAGGGAATTGGCTCGGTGGCAACTGCGAATGCGAATCGTCACCGGGCTTACTTGAGATCAGCGCGTCTTTCTCGTCGATTTCAGAATACGACGAGCCAGAATCTGAACTGTCAGTTTCAGAGCTGGATGAATGAGAGTCGGATCCGTCAGGCGATTCAAGCATGCTGCTGGCCGGATTCATTTGTGCAGGCAATTCGACCGTCTCAGGCGGAGGTGTTGCTGGCCTGCCTTGTTGTGCTGGCCTGCCTTGTTGTCCACCACCCTGATTGTTGACATTTGCATTATTTGGATAGAAGTTGTCTCTTGGATCTCTTGGCGGCATCATCATATTCGGTTGACCTTGATAACCTCGGCCCTTTGGAGTTTGCTCAGGAGATCGATCGCGCATCGACTCTGGAATGGCACCGAGATTCAAATTGTCCTGATCAAGTTCAACCGGTGCTCTTGGCAATGATGCTTGACTCGAGCTGTAACCGGTTTGGAACTGCGATGACTCAGGTTTTTGCTTCTGACCTTTGCTGTATGCCCCTTGGACTGTCGTGCTTTGCATTTCCGATCTCATATCTTGCACCTTGTTGCTGAAATGACTCTTGTGCACCGTGCTGCGAGCCATCGTGCTCCTCGGAGCCGTGTATGCGACAGATTCAACGCGGTCGCGCATCTCGCGGATTTCGCGCGCCTCACGTACCTCTTTCGGTTCCTTATCAGTGTTTCTGCCACGCTCATTCCTGTGCTGTTGCAGATTATACCGAAGATTCGACATGCGATTCACACTCGTCGGTCGGCCTTGGGTTGGCGATGTCATCAGCGACATTGTTGTTTCTCTGTTCACCGAAATGTGAGTTTCGCGGTAGGATCCATCCATTTGGTTGTCTTGCTCCTCGAATTGCTGCGAATACCCGGCGTACGCGCCTCCTCGTTGAGGAGCATAGCCGCGATTAGCTTGATCGTAAGCTGCGCGAGGATCACGAGGGTCATATCCACCAAGTCGAGGATCATAACCTGCACCTTGAGGATCATACCCGCGAGGAGCATGGGGATCGTAACCTCGAGGATCAACATAAGTTCCGTATCGCGGATCGTATTGTATCGGTGGTTGTTGACCATACGGAGGCGCTCCGTAGGGTTGCTGCTGCGGCGGGTAACCACCTGGCTGCTGAGGTGGATATCCCGGATAACCAGGTTGCTGTGGAGGATAGCCTGGTTGTTGAGGTGGATACCCTGGAGCCTGCATACCGAGTTGGTTCCCGAACTGGCCGAGGTATTGCTGCTGACCAGGCATTTGTCCCATCGGAGGCATTCCCGGTTGTGGAACTGGGAGATGGGGTGTGAGCTGCTGCGAAAGCTGATTCAACGGACTGGCGATGTAATTCATCTGCGCCATCATCGCGTGCTGCTGTGCCAGTTGCATGTAATATTGCACCATCGACGCATGACCTTGCTGATCAGGCATCCCTGGCTGCTGCATTGGTGGCATACCCGGCATGCCTGGCATCGGTGGCATTCCCGGCATGGGTGGAGGCATTCCTGGCATCATACCCGGCATTTGCGGAGGATACATGCCTTGAGGATACTGCTGCCCTTGCGGAGTATACATCGCTGAGTTGGTGCCCGGCGGATACATTCCTGGTTGCTGTTCTGGCGCCTGCTGCTGCTGTGCAGGAAGAGCAGCGCTTGACTGCTGAACAGGAGGTTGCTGTGGCGTCATATTAACAATAGACCCAGCCCCGTGTTGCGGTAATCTTGTGATTTCGATTAAATCCAAAATCGAATACGCGTGATCCTCAACCAATCCATCGGATCTGTGGAATTCTTGGATGCCTGAGTGCCCTTTGATGCTCGCGGCCATCAGGAAGTGCTTCTTCTTGCATGACCTCAAATAATAGAAGAACTCATTGACGTTTTCGTAGTCCTGCCCTTTTTCTCTATTCACAAGCAATCCGCCATAATGATTCATTTGCGGACTGTCATGCACGCTCGTTTTTTTGCTGTTTCTCACCGACTCCGCGTGTCTCCTCTTCAACGGTTCCGTTTTACTCAGCATCATATTTTCGCTGTTCGTGTGCGACGGTAGTTGCGAGTCCGACTTCGGTTCTTGTGATGATATCTTCGGTTCAGTCTTGGACCGGAAGAATCCATTCTTGCTGTCGCTGTAATTATGGTACGTCAACCTAGTCGGTGGCGCGGAAGGAGGCTCACTGTCAGCAACCTCATCTTCTTCTCTAAAATTGTTTTCGATTTTCTCGCTCTTTGCCCGTCTTTCGGCCTCCTCGTCCTCGCTACTTTCAGTCGCGTCGCTGTCCAAAGCGGACTCCAAAGGTCGTCTTTTGTCTTTCTTCTTCTTTTTGTTGGACTTGTCATTATTTTCTCCATTTGCAGCTTCCTTACTCTTAGATTTAGGCTGCCGCCCTTTCGCTGTCATAGACGAGACGTCGAGTGTAAATTTCTTGATCGTGCGCACGTTACCTGTTTTTTCGATCGTCGAATTTATCATCTCGCTGTGCCACACGCTGCTGTGGAGATTGGCGTATGGAATCGCGCTGCTAGGCTGATTGTACGATGTTGGATATTCTGATCGCATGACATATTCCGATGTCTGTCCTCGCTGCACAGCAGCACTACTGTTGTGAGCACTGCTGCCTTGACCAGGAGGTAGAGACCCTGGTCCAGGCGGTTGCAGGTGCTGGTCTCTCTGACTTTGCGTCTGCGTGAGTCTACTTTCATCAGAAAGTTGCGTCAGTGCTGTCTTCAGATTTTTCGGGCTGGGTCCGGCTGAAGAAGAAGTCGTTGCGATCAGAGTAGAACTGCTGTGTCCCTGGCCGGAACTGCTGTGCTGCTGCACCAATGCCGTTGATATCAGCCCCTGTTCCTGGAGTTGTTGACGGTCTGAAGGGGACAAGGCACCCATCGAAGATGGTCCTCGCACCACCTGGGACCGAGGATTCGATTGCGGATCAGACGCTTTCGACGATGGATTCTGACTGCTGTTCGTGATTGCGCCCAGTGTATCGCGTGCTCCCCGTGGCGTTGTTTCAACAGAGATCGTGCGATTCAGATTCTGCGGCGTTCCGAAGGTTGCGCTGTCCTCGGACGGATGGGAAGAGAAGATCCCGCGCGGTTGTTGACTCTGAGTGGAATTCACACGGCTGAAAGGAGCGGCTTTAGTATCCCGTGCTGCTGAATTCAGATCCATGGATCCGCCCATAGAGCCGGCGGCGACCAGAGACATATTTGAGTATCCAATCGGAAGCGGACTGTGGGATGGCAGAGGCGCTCCCAAAGCGCCGGACGCGTTAAGCTGACTCTCTTCCGGTATGGTGTCTTCATTTATCCTTTGAGATTGCCTATTCTGCTTGCTGCGTTTCGACGATTTTCCTTTTCCCCCCTCCGATCTCTTGGGCCTGCTTGATCCTTCGGATTCTCGTTGAGTGCTGCCGCTAGGCGGGTTTTCACCTTGCGCTGCAGAAGGACGATTTTCTTGCTCTTGTTCAACCACTCGTCCAGTCGAGTCAACGAGTCTACCAGATGCATCCACTTCGTATTCGGATCTGCGCTTTTCCTTTTTCAGTTTCCGTCTCTCCGATTTGGAAACTTGAGACCGCTCTGATCTCCCGGACGAAAACGGCGATGACTTCGACGACGATTTTCCAGAGCTCTTGTGCGTGGCGGAGGAGTCATGATGTAACGAATCGGGAGGAGTTAGATGTGTAGACGTTTTTTTCCTCTTCTTCTCTTCTTTCTTTGCCCGTTTCGCCTCGAGTTTTTCCCTCGCATCCTTGTTTTTCTTCATGCGTTTGTCGTCTTCAGCTCTCAAATCTGAATCCTCCTTGTCCGCGTCTTCACTGCCACCGTCGGGCGTGCCATTTTGTCCTTGACCCTTTTTGGATTTGAGGTCTTTTCTTGGTTTCGTGCTTCGCGGATCCGGCTGCTGACCCAT
>Ga0099797_100117_pt1 | contig 49529 bp, 14 predicted proteins | sample Uncmet_Sort48C_1_FD_89871 | JGI IMG/M metagenome (GOLD analysis project Ga0099797, IMG submission 89871) | Marine eukaryotic communities from CALCOFI LINE 67, Pacific Ocean - C012_Sort48C_1 | ecosystem: Environmental > Aquatic > Marine > Oceanic | place: Pacific Ocean: Monterey Bay | collected...
TCGAAACAAAGTGAAATAGAACTGAAACAAAAGCCTGGTACCGACCAGGCCTCTGTCGGGCCTATTTCACCTCTATTTCGCTAGCCGTTCAGGACCACCTGAACGGCCTATAATGTACACCGGGCACCTCCCGTGAGGGAGCTAGCTAGCTACATGAATTGGCAACTAAGATTGGACAATCTAGACATTTTCTCCACGAATGCGGCGAGCAAGTTGCATGTCTTTCACGGTGATGGTGACTCTGTTGGCATGAAGCGCGCAATGATTGGTATCTTCAAAGAGACGGACCAAATATGCCTCGGATGCTTCTTGCAACGCAAGTATAGCGAGTGATTGATAGCGAAAATCAGGCTTGAAATTTTGGGAAATTTCACGAACAAGGAGCTGAAATGGATATTTTCTGATGAGAAGGTCGGTCGACTTTTGATATTTCCGAATCTCACGAAGCGCAGCTGTGCCTGGACGGAAGCGACGGGGCGCCTTTTTCACATTGGAAGCTTTCGGTTTGTGAGGTATCTGACAACGAGCTTGACAACGGCCGTTTCAGCCTCCTCATTGCTTAGGTGAGCTCGCCCTCTCTTTAGGCAGGCTATGGTCCCCTTCAACATCCTCTCTTCGGGATGTTGGGTAAGAAGCGTTGATTGTTCAGCTGTTAGTTTGTTAGTTTTGTTGTCTGTGACGCATTGAGACACTACTGTAGAGAATGAGGGCGGGGTCTCAGGTGAACTAATGACCTCGGCGACACCCTCATGAGCTTCGAGTTCGCGATCTACGCGCGCCGCCTCTTGCGGCGCAAGCATCGCGGCCTCGCAAGCTCGCATCGCCTCCTCCCCATTCCGGCAAGGATTTGGCGCAAGTTGCGGTCATGTTTATCATCGCATGCACGATAACGCATCATTAATACCCACAATGCATGCACTCCATTGCCCTTCTCACCCTCAACCTTAAAAGCACCGTGCCCACCCTTCATGTATGGTTGAGTGACAAGGGCGCATATTTTGGGGTCTAGGGATTTACCCGAGTCCAACATGTCCCAAATCTTTTGACTTTGAGCCGCACAGGTGGATCTCTCGTCCATCTTATCCTTGTTCATTTCTAATGACTCGAGGGTCAACGTACCGTTCGAAGACATGGTTTTCCTGCGATCCGATGTCTCCTTTTTCAATTGCTTACCGTCTTCGACTGCAGTCAGATGGATGGTGTTCGAATTTGCCGCTTCATCGAATCTATCTATAACTGCGGAATTTTCCTTTTCCACATACTCTACCGCCGCATGTTCCAAATCCTTCAGTTCAGCCTCGCGATGCTCCTGAAGGTCGTTTAGATGGTTCGATAGAGGTTGTGCTCGATGTTTGCACCCACAGCACTACAAGCAAGTGAGGAAAAAAGCCAAATTTGTCGCCCTTATTTAAAAAAAAAAGAACGGGCACAGCGGTTTGAGAAACCGCAAAAATGGAGCGCGAGAGCACCCGCGCGGCGGTCGAAGTGCAGAGCTTCGACCCGAGAATCCACCTCGCGACTGCTGCTGTTGAGCGCTGGTGCTTTCTCGGGTCTCCGCTTCGACAACTTTTTCTCCACGTCGTCCAAGGCGATTGTAATCGCCACCAGTATTATCGAGAACACATCCATTCGCAAATCCCACCCTAAATCACCCTGCCCAGGCCACTACACCCTTTCTCCCGTTTGACGCAACCCGTTTGCCTTTGGAACTGGCGAACGAGGCAACGCTGGCCAACGCCCTTTTGGTAGTGCTTCGAGACATCCAAGATGTCCTCGGAGCCACGATCGTGAGGGCCGCGATCGTGGGGTTCGCGAGCAATTGGCCTCGGAAAATCTGTCATGGCCCGAAACATGTTTTCATGGATTTTGAGAGAATGAGTCGATCGATTTTGATTTAGTCTTCGAAATCGTGATCGCACGATGTTCGATCACGATTTCTCAAAGATCGTAATACTGTTATCGAGCTACTTCATGCAAACATTGCATGAAACAGTGTGATTAGGGTCATACTTGCATGCACTGGTTCCAAGCTCCAGACTCGCAGCCAAAAAATCAAACTCGCACTCGTCGAGTATTCCAAAAATCAAACTCGTACTCGTCGAGTTTTCAAAAAATCAAACTCGCACTCGTCGAGTTTTCAAAAAAACAAACTCGCACTCGCCGAGTTCGAGTAATTTGACGAGTTTTTTTTTTTCGCCATTTCCGTGCAATTTTGGTCAATCTTGCAACGGCCGCCGCGGGCCACCATGGCGGCGTGGGATGGTGTTTTTGGACTTGTTGGTTGCGTACGTGATCTTTTCAAGATGTTCCAACCGCTTGCACGAAGCCACGGCGAGGTTTGGCGCAATTGTGAGCATGTGTGGCTCAACCAACAAAAAAAATTACTTGTTTTCAAAACTCACGAGTTTGCAATTTCAAACTCGCACTCGTCGAGTTTTCAAAAAGTCAAACTCGCACTCGTCGAGTTTTCAAAAAGTCAAACTCGTACTCGCCGAGTTCGAGTTACTCGCTCAAAACTCGTTCCGAGTCTGGAGCTTGACTGGTTCTCAGCAACCAGGACGAGTTGAGACTTGATTTTTTGATCGAAAGATCGCTTTTTGCATGCACTTTTAGGAAATGTAAACAGCTGGGCTCAAATCATTCTCTGTCATGAAAACAGCTGCAAAACAGTGAAACTGTGCACTACGTGCACTTGGTTTGGGCTTTCCAGGGCCGATCCAGGCTTGGGGGAGCCATCCATTGGACATGGATCGATGCACATGGTGCACACGAGCCAATCCATGTCCAAGAGGCCGAAAAAGAAAGCCATGGCGCGGCCACAGCATGGCCAAAACCCTCCATTTCTCGGTTTTTGGGGTATTCTGGCCCCGATGGCGCTTGCAAGTGGGTGATTTGGGGATGGGAGAGTGGTAGTGGGTCATGTGCATTGCATTCTCGGCCTCATTTGATGTTGAGTGTGCTAAATCTCGACATGTCGGTGGTGGTGAGAACCACCTTTTGCTCTGTAACTTTTGGCGCATTTGAGAACAATTTTGGCGCATTGCGGTTCTAGTTAGGCATCCATCTTGCCTATCGAACCCACCAAGTGGCATACACTTGCAATGAGCCGATAGCTTTTACAAAGAGCAAACGTGTGTGCACTTTCTGACATCACCATCCTAACTTCACTCTACAACATTGAGGCTCTGCATAGGAGCATATTGAGGTTCAGGGATTGATATGCCGCGACGTCAACTTACCTAAAATGGCCCTATTTGCCGTGCGCAACTTGCCATTTCCATCGGCTTTTTTTAATTTTTTTTTTCTCAAATGTGACCCCTTGTATTGCTGTGACCGAGCCTCTGCACTACAAACGGCTCTAGTGATCAAGCTAGCAAAAACTGTATCAATTTAGCTTGGTTACTAGGTGGGTAGCCCGCTAGTTGGCAAGCTACTAGCTAGTTCACAAGCAAGATGGCAAGCTACATGATGTTCACAAGCATTGATGTTGGTCTAGCTTGATGCTAGCTTGTGTGCTTGTTTGATTGTAGCTTGTGCCATGTGCCATGCTAGCTTGGGTGCATGTCGTGAACTAGCTTGAACTAGCTTGGATGCTAGTTGGTTCCTAGTTTGCATGTTGCTTTGATGCTAGCTTGGATGCTTGAGTTGATGCAACAAAACGTTGCAACAAGTGAGAGAGAAAAAATGCAATTGACAATAGATCTAGCCACAATGCAATTTGTTGTTGTGCTTTGTTTGGACTTTCTGAATCCTAGATCTTCCCAGTCTTGCTGTGCCCGGGTCTCTACCCTGCAGGGCCTTACTAAGCCCCGCGTCTTCCAAGCTCCTTGGGTTGCTAGTTCGTTTGATGATCACAGGAATCCGCGGTTTTTGAAATTGCCGAGTTTTTTTGAAACAGATTTCGAGATAGAATGAGTCCCGGCGCAGTTGTTGGATTCAAGTCGCGTTTGATTTGGATGAAAACCACACAGCATAGGTCTCACCCAAAACAGACCTAACTTGAATTGGACAATCACATCCTGATTTTTTTCATCTCGCAAATCGTTGGAAAAAATCATGTTCAATGAAAATGACGGGTAGTCGTTCACGAGATTGAACAAGTCAGCATGCAATCACCCAATTCAAGTCAGGTTTGTTTTGGATGAAAGTCATATACCATAGGTCTAAGCCAAAACAAACCCGACTTGAATTGGATGATTGCATCTGGAGTTGTTCCATCTCGCAAATCGTTGGAAATCATGAAAGCTACACAAAATCATGTCGCGGAGTCATTTGCGAGATCAAATGAGCCAGGATCTAATTTTTCAATTCAAGTCGTCTTCGTTTTGGATGAGAGCCGCATGTCACAGGCCTAAGCCAAAACAAACCCGACTTGAATTGGACAGTTGCATCGTGATTTTCTTCATCTCGCAAAACAGCTTCGCGCATTTCAAAAAGCCTCAGTTTCAAAAAACCTCGGATGGTGCAGCCATGAGGGACTGTCCACAAAGGAGCCAGCGTATTTTTTTTTATAATAGGTGAATCACGGCACTCTCATGATCTTTTTACTCATTTGGAATTTGTAGATGCGGTTTGTTTCACCATCTCAAGTGAATTGCATTCTATGTTGGATTGGATTTTAAGATTGAAATTCAAAGTTTTGACCTCTTGAATTTCAAATTTAAACATTGTTCTAAAAATAGAAACAACATTTAAATTTGAAATTCAAGAGGTCAAAACTTTGAATTTCAATCTTAAAATCCAATCCAACATAGAATGCAATTCACTTGAGATGGTGAAACAAACCGCATCTACAAATTCCAAATGAGTAAAAAGATCATGAGAGTGCCGTGATTCACCTATTATGAAAAAAAATACGCTGGCTCCTTTGTGGACAGTCCCATGATCTGGGGGCCATGTGGGCTAGGCTCTTCATGTGCCAGGCTCGTCACAGGCCAGGCTCTGAACAGGATGGGCAATCCGTGGGCCAGGCTCCGCGCAGGCCAGGCCATGCGCAGGCTGTGGGCTGTGCGTAGGCCACGCTGTGCGCAGGCCAGGCTCTGCGCAGGCCAAGCTCAGCATGGGTGGTGCTCAACACAAGCCATTCTTTGCAAAAGCCAGGCTTAGCACAAGCTAGGATCCTAGCAGGCTGGGCTGTGCGCCGGCTAGGCTGTGCACAATTCAGCTTGAGCAAGGCTTTGCACAGGCTGAGCTCGGCATGGGCCAGGCTCAGCATGGGCCACACTCAGCATGGGCTAGGCTCATGTGGCACAGGCCAGGCTCCCCGCGGGCCAGGCTATGCGCGAGCCAGGCTATGCACCAGTCAGACTGCAGCTTGGCTGTGCGCAGGCCAGGCTTTGCACAGGCCAGGCTCCGGGCATGCGCACACACCAGGGCAGCAGTGGGCACGTGCAGTGTGGCTGCGGTTAAAACGAAAGTTCAGTGCCAGATACATTTAGCCTGGTGCATTTAATTTTGTTACTATGCTACTGTAAGTGTGCTAGAATGGCCACTCCCCATGATCATCGCCACACCAAACATAGTTGATTGAACTTAGTTCTACTAAAACGACAGCGTTTTGCCAGGTTTCTTTTTGATGTGCTTTGCTGCGACACCAGTCTCATGGTCCATGTCATCATACAAAATTTCATATGTTGGAGGTTCACTACCCTCATCAATTCCCATGATCTTGCCTGGATAGAATTTGGAGCCACCAGCGTCAGCACAAAAGATTGCCTGGACCTCTTCACCAACATGAAACACTGTGGTTGTTGGTGATGATTTGCGAAGGGATTTGCGAGCAGTAGAGGATGGGAGAGTGCCCGTGTCATCGACACTGCGCTTTGCATGGCCACACACTGTGTTGCCAGCAAGACCCAGATCATGCAGCACCTGTTGGTTGCGCGCGATCCTACTTTCACGTTGTTGCTTGTACTCAGTAGCAGCCTTTGCTTGGGCGATCTGAGTCTGCTCAAACTCTGCAACTTTAAGTTGAGCATCAGCCACATTGGCAGCAGGCTCCCAAGTTGCTCTCTCTTTAGGAAAGTTCGCCCACCAGACCAAATACTGACGTGGATTATCACGACAGTCCAGTATCTTGTGAACCTCTAACTCCTCATCTGACTCCTCCTTTCCACTATCCTTGCTGCTGTCATCGTCTTTCTCCATTTCTTTTCCATTGACCTCTTCGCAAGCCTCATCTTCACTGCATTCATCCACAGCATCGTTTCCTTGAGCAGCTCGAATTCGCACACCGCGGTGGACGGTGTCAGACTTTCCCTTGATGAGGAGGGGGCGCAGCTCCGTCAACTTGAGGCGGGGCTTGCTTTGAGCACAAAACGATTTTAGATCAACCTTGGGACGTACCCACCTCCCACTTCCCTCAATGAGGACAGCGTACTTTCCTGCTGCCATGGCATCAGCAAACGCAGCCTTCTCTGCTTCTGCTTTTTTCTTTGCTGCAATCCCCGCTTCCATAACTGCAGTTTCCATGTCCACAATGATGTCATGCCTTGTGCGAGTGTCGGTTCTTGCAATTGGTGAGGGGGTGCCAAAGAGATGGCGCGCTGCAGCAGGATCCCTGGTGAGCATGGCACGTGTTGCTGGAGCTGCAGGGCGCAGCCACTCATCTGTTGTGTCAATCTCTTTTAATTGTGAAAGCCACTTCAGGTCGGACTTGGCGATGCAAAACTGCATGATTCGGTCATGTGGCGCCCTCTTCACTGCTTGAATCTTGTCATAAGCCTTGCTATCCTTTCTCACAAACTTCTCGAATATTGCGTCGTACACATCAATCTGTGGATAGGGATACTTGCTCTTGTAGCCTCCAGTAGGCCAGTTTTTCCAGAAGCTGTCATTCAGTTGAAACCAGTCAATGTCTTGTTCCCGTGACTGTTTCATGTATAAGGATTGAAGTGACTCAGCTTGTCGCATTCTCTCTGCTGGATTGGGGCACAAAATGCAGTCTGGACCATGTTGAAGCGCGTTGAGGTAGATGATTCGGTCGACACGTTCATCACAAAGTTTGCTGTCACCAATCAACTCTTTGTAACGCAACTGCTGCTCACTATGGGCGGCCTTCTCCATGCCGCCTCCTGTGCGAAGAATGACATGAGAGCGGGAGTGGCTTTGCCTTTGTTCCGTTTGCGCTATAGGCACTTCGCTTGGAGTAACATCCTTCTCATTGCTGAAGTCGAAGTTGTCGAGGCAAGGTATTGTGCGAAGATGTTTCTTGATGTGGCTCATCAGGATTGGCGGGAGCTGGAAGCCACCGTCGGCCTGCATTGACTGCCACAGCTGCAGCGTGCAAAACGTAATATCCTCCACCGTCTTCACACCGTACTCGTCTTTGTTGAAGGTATGCAACAGGCGATCACGCACGGGTGACAGCCGCTCGATCGACGAGATGAAGTCGGCTGCACTGGAGTCCAAAGTGAAGATTGAAGCCATTGTCGAAGTTCGAAGTGGCGCACTCCAACAGCATTATATTGGCCCTCTGTACCACCGTTAAACCAAAGTGGAGTCCGATGGAAGGCATGTTTGAATTTGCGATGTCAACGGCAGGAGAGATCGGGCATAAAATGGTTTGCTGCTACACGCGGCAGTGTTCAGCGGAGCATGTTCAAATGTCCTCGCTGCGGCGATATGATACACGCGCGAGGATTTGGCAGCCACAGCAGAGACGGCGGGCCGTGCGACAGGCGCGTGCAACAGATGGCGTCGGATGCGCAGCAAAGTGGACACATGCCATTGGCAAGCCCCGAAGCGATGATGGCCGAGCGTGGCGCAGACCCAACACACTCCGACGACGACAGTGGTACCGAGGGCTGGAGCGACATCAGCGATGGTGAGTGCCAAGCACTGGAGGTGGCCTTGAGTGACGTTGAGTGGGAAGTTGCAATGGAGAAGTGGCAACAAGAAAGACTGGATGCAGCCCGAGAAGCAGCTGTTTGTGCAGCTGGGTGGCAAGACAAACAGTTCATCACAGAGACGGCAGCTCAACACATTAAAGAGCAAGTGCACACACTCATTTCCAAACAAAAAGAAAAGATGGTTGCAACTATGGCAGAAACGTTCTGTTGTCCTACGGACAAGGTGTGTTGTACTTGTGATATTAATGCGACACCTTTTTCACAGGTGGCAAATTTGGCCGACAGCTACCTTAGCTTTTTTGGTGATGTTGCTGGTCGCGTACACGGACGCAGTATGGCAGATGCTGTTACAAAGCCACTCACTCCATGCAAGCCACGCGTTCTGACTCCACCATATATCAATGACAAAGGAGAGACTGTGTATGGAGTGGTACAGGACATGCTGGTAAGCTGTAGATTCATACGATGCCTGTGCTAACACTGTTTAGGTGGAGGATGGGCTGGAATCACTATTAAGTGATCCCATTCTGCTGCGCGACGCAACTCGTTTTGTACCCCCGTACGATGGGGTGATTTACGATGTGCGTCAATCGTGGAGCTGGAGGAGTCATCCGCTTACAAAGTGTGTCCAGAACCCCTGGTTCTTTCAACTATACATGGATGAGGTAGATAGGGTTCAGTAGTACAGTGCTCACCAAATCAACTGCAGGTGGAAATTTGCTGTCCAATCGGTCCATTTCGGGGTGATCATCTTCTCGTGTTTGGTTATTGGGCATTGCTCAACTTGAGTCCCGAGAATCGCTTCGCTCCATTAATCAACATTCAATTGGCATTTATCTGTACATCTGAAACGTTCGAAAACTGTGGTGCTGATGCAGTCATTTCAGGGCAGCCAAACGCAGGCCTCCATCAAATAAGCATGACCCTATACCCTTCAAAACATGTTTAACGTGACCCCAGTTTGACGTGTGGCAGATGGCACTTGGAATGCGTTCCAGAGAAGTTCAGATGGTGCATACCGTGACACCTCATGGGGTGGCAGTATGCGTCGTTTCGCAGAAGGCGTTCGCTTGCCATCGCTATTTGGAGGCGAACTTCAGTTTGGGGCGACACTGCAAGCTGCTGTGGATGGAAAGGCGAAGGCCCAACTGCAAGGCACAAAGAAATCTGTCAGTGCCACAACCGAGAGGATATGCTGTAATTGTAATGTGACGTCAAGCCAGCGACATTTGCCTTTCAACTTTCTGGATCCGTCATGTCCCCTGTTGCTCACAACTACAGAATCCCTCAAACGGGATGCATCCGTGCTTGCCTCTTTCACAGACCACAGTGGTCGTGCGCATGGCCTTGTGTCAAAACTCCTGGGTGTTTGTCATCATCAAAATGCTTTTGTTGGGATTGTCCCTGGCATGCCGTTTCAATGTGTGGAGTTCACCCCGTACGATCACTTAATGCATGGGGAGGCTGAAGGATTGCTGAAGGCGCATCTGCAAAAGTTCCTGAACCATTTGTTTGATTCTAAGCCCTCAGATGCACATTATCATCGCATTTGTCTCAACGGCAACGCTAGCCTTGGGGAGGCAAGCTTCAACGAACTTGTCTCATTTTTCCCTTACAATGAAGATGATCGCCATCACAAGCCAAAGAGGCTAAAACCGAAAGCGCTGAAGCCCGAAAATGGCATCACATGGACTGCGTCTATGATGCTTGTATTTGCGGTTCATTCATGCGTGTTACTTGGGCCTTATGTTGACTCCACTGATCCCTGTTGGACATGCTGGTGCCTTCATTGTTATTATGTGGCATATGCACTTAAAGATTCATTTACGTGGGACGAGATTGTTCACTTAAACGATCTCATTCTCCGTCATCACGAACTACTCAATGCACACTGGCCAGATGTGATCATCCCAAAATTCCATTGGGTGTTACACATTGCCCTTGACATATGGCTGAACGGCCCACCACGGCACATCAGCTGCATGCGGTATGAAGCTGCTCACCAGTTTTGGAAAAGATTGGGGAAGAAGGTGAACTTCAAGGGCTCAGTTCCTGCTACATTAGCCACTCGACGCAGTCGGCACGTTGCTTTCAAGAAATACATTGCCAAACCAAAGCAGCGTGTTGTCTCCTTTGGATCCGTCATGACATCCAACATTGATACATCTATGCCGCTGAGTGCTCTGCACCAGGATCTTCTTCGATTCAAGCCTCAAGATTCAAAGATTATGCAAATAAAAACACATAAAAAATGGCAGTACTGTGGTCACTTCATTTCAAATGGATCATGCATTTTATATGAAGATGAAGATGAATTGCCAATTGTTGGTGTTGCTTTGTCCCTTGTGCAAATTGGAGATCATTTTCTAATTGAACATGCAGCATATGCTTCTGGGATTGTGGATTTTGAAGAATGGAAATGCCCACATCCATTAAAAGCGATTCTGTTAGATAGCGTGGAATTCGACTCAAGAGTTGTTGAGCTAAACACACAAAAATTATCATTCATAACCTGCATACCTTATCAAAATTTTGGACTGCTTGTAATTTAAATCCCACCAAGCACTGCAGGAAGGCTAGCTAGCACCGCAACGAGGTCAACTAGCACCGCAGCAAGGTCGGCCAGCACTGTACACAGCGAAGTTGGCCAGGGCTTCAGCGAGGCTGACCGGCTAGCGCTGCAGCGAGGCTGGCCAGCACTGCAACGAGGCTGGCCAGCACCGTAGAAAGGCCCGCTGGTGCTGCAGCGCTGCATGCAGGTGGGCTGGCTGGCACTGCGTGCAACGAGGAGCATCACAGCTAGGTTGGCCAGCACTGCAGCGAGGCTGGCCAGCATTACAGCGAGGCTGGCCAGCATTACAGCGAGGCTGGCCAGCATTGCAGCGAGGCTGGCCAAGGCTTCAGCGAGGCTAGTCAGCATTTTGGCAAGGCTGGCCAGCATCACAGCGAGGCTGGCCAGCACTGTGGTGAGGCTGGCTAGCATTGCAGCGGGGAATGCAAGTTGCGACAACTGCCACGATTTCACTAGCACGTGCTGAGATGCGCATTGCGCCTCGCACACAGGCCCCGCCATGGCTAGGCCATTGGGAGTGCTGTTTTGTGATTCACAACCAGTGCATGGATCTAGAGCACAAGCTAGCTCAGTTTCCCGCAACTCATTGTGCTAGCTTGGCAAGTGGATTGGAATTTGCAACAAGCTTGCTTGCTTGCTTGACACTAGCAAGATCACTAGCTCATGCTAGCTTGGAAAGATTGTGCAACTAGTTGGGTGCTAGCTTGTTGCTTGGCTTGTCACCTAGCTTGCCTGCAAAAATGAAAAATCAAGCTAGGCTAGCTTGCCAACTAGCGCGCCACCCAGCTAGTAACCAAGCTAAATTGATACAGTTTTTGCTAGCTTGATCACTAGAGCCGTTTGTAGTGTGCAATTCAGACAAAACAAATTGTGAGGTGAATTGCGATATGGCGGACTTCGCGTTGTTCCTAAGGGACGATTGGTTATCAAGGTGATCGAACATTGCGTTAAAAAGGGACGATGAGTTTTCGCAGTCGCGCTGAATAGCCGGAATGTCGACGACATCCGGGCCCACAACTATGGAAGGTGCGAAAGCACGCAGCGCCTTATCCAGCATGTCAAAGCGCAAGGTCAAACCCAAAAGCCCCTTTTGGACGGCGCTCACCTTATCCCACATCTCGGCCTGCGTCATGCTGGCCTTGGCTGCGCCCTGGGTCGCTCTGGTAACGGTGCTGGCTCCGTGGCTCATTGTCGTTTGATAAACGCACGTGTTCGCGTGACTCGTGGGCTATTTTGAGCTTGACGTCAAGTGACTGAAAGTGACTGTAAACGGAAAATAACTGAATTTCATCACGCCGTTCAACTAAACTGCTGTTCTAATTCAGATTTTCTATTGGACTTCCCCGTCTTCATGGATTCACTGAGGCCCCACTTCCCAATCTAGACTAATTCTCCACGCCATGCGACGTGATGAGACTGATTCATCTCATCACTGATGGCAGGCGCACTGCATGTGCTACCCAGCCTGAGAATGCCTCTAAACTTTTGGGTTGGTGCTAGCATGCTGTTAGCTACAGTTGAACCAGTAACAGGGGCGGCAGCCATTCGCGATGGTTGCAATCCATTGCGGTGTTAACTGTACCACACAGTAGGCTAGGGTCATGCATCACTGACATTAGACTAGTCTAATGGTGAAACCCTGTGTTGACACTGACACTCGTGCCAGTGGGTGAGACACTAGGGTGTGTGACTCATGCCAAACTGAATTGACAAGACAATGACAGTGACCTTGGGGATGAGCACAAAAACCTATCTGCTCTGAATCACTCATTTGTGATTTGTTAGCTAGTCTGAGCTGAGGTTGAGGCTAGTGAGAAAGGAGTCTCCCGAGTCTCCCTCATTCCATGCCCAAAACTCAGCTTAGGACAGAGCTAAAGCAGATGACACTAGTGTCGCTGCGCAAATCACATGAGCAAGAACAGATTTGATTCATCAGCTAGTCTGTGAGACAAGGGCTGAAGCAGTGTCACTAACACTGTGTGAATTGATCTTGCTTAGCAGTATATTTCAGCTGCAAACTCTCTCACGAGAGAGACTGCCAGTGGGACGGCAGCAGCTGTTTTAGTGTGTTTCAAGGTCACACACTACCCGAGTGAATCACTGTTGATTGTCAACCCCCTGGATTTGCTGATTTCGAACACCTCTATGCCAGTCATAGAGAGTATCCGAGGGGGGTCTGCAGCAAACTGGGCATCATCCTAATTAGGACACCTGCCTCATTTGGCGGTTGACCTTTCTAGATCCAGCACATCCCAGGTCCCCTCCCACGTGGCACTCTGGAAACAAGGAGAAGACTGCGGGGAAGCCAGACTCACCTGAGTAGGATGCCCACTCAGCTGAGTCAACGCCGCGTAGCACCTGAGTAGCTTGCCCACTCAGTTGAGATAGTGCACGGCGTGGCACACATTCCCATTGGCGGTCATTCTCCACGTTGTATTAGTGACAATGTGAGTTCCGCAACCATCCGCAACTTCCAGGCTGCCAAAGCAGCCGCCAATGCCGAGCGGGATTTCCGGGCCCAGGGTGCAGCCAAGCTAAAAGCGCGCTTTGCTGCGGTTGCCTCTCGCCATTCCACAATCTTGTGTCTTTTGATGCCGCTTGTCGAACCAGGGAAACGGACTCTGAGCATGGCCACGCTTGGTGAATGAACTACCGTAGGTTTCCTAATTATCCCACCGGGGGGGGGGAATATGGCAACCCCGAAATTCCCGAATCCACAATGCCCCGCCGGTGACAACTTGCCGAACCAAAATGACCCACAGCTCAGCGGTTTTGATCTGAAACAGCTTCAGCAGGTGCCCTCCTCCACCGGCGGCGCGACTTGCAACGTGCTGTGCATCTGGTCGGTTGCTGCCCCTGCCGTCGGCGTGCTCGGTTCTTTCAACATACAAAGTTCGCGCTGTGTTCATCGCTCACTAGGTTCTTATGGTGTGTATTCTACAATCAAGGAGCAGGCTCCTATCATGCGCCGTCTCATCCGGCTACTTCACACGTCGCAACGCTACGCGCTGTTTAAAACGTGCGACGCTACGGTTATCTACTAATTTGGACCTCGCGGTTTTCTACTAATTTGGCTTCTCCTTGCCGTTCAACGCCGCTATATTTAGACTTTGCCATACTCCTTGTTTTCCTTTCTTTGTTTTTAATCTCCCGCTCTTTTAGTCTGGATTCCGCCACTGGCCCGTCCACGCGGCACCCCGCCATGTGGCTTCTCGCTACTTCCTGCATCTGCGCTATGAGCCTCCTTTGACACTACCCCCCCTTCCGGAAAGGCGCCTTCTTTGATGCTCTTTCTTGTCTTCTTTCTCTTGGCCTTTAAGCCTCTGATCTCGTATCCTTTTCGCCTGCACTCCTGTACAATCTCCCAACCTACGTTCACAACTGTCGTCCGCTCGTCTGGTGACTTACTGTGGGTCACCATCCCCACCACGCATTCCGGCCATCTCTTTCCCCATATGTCGCTGTAATGTGTCGCGTCTCCTCTCGCATCCAGTCTGTACCCTATCGTCTCATATGGCACCACCAATAGATCTTTGATGCTCTCACTAAACTTCTTCATGTCTTGAATTTGCCTCACGTCTGCCTTGTAGTCCACCTGTATTCGATTTTTGTCGTGTACTGTCGACACCTTCTTAATCCACGCTGTTATTGGCCATTCTTGTTGCCGCTCCTGCTCCGATATCCTTTCTTCTATCATTTGCTTCACACTTCTCTTATCACCCCGCCCCTTTGGTGTAGTGCGGTGCCACCTTCCAATCACTTCATGTCCTCCAGGTCTTATTATCTTGTCCACACCTTTGCAGTGCACCCAACACATTTCATCCGTCTCCGATCTCTTCCAACCCTGAGCATGGTCCTGCTCCTCAGCCCATAGCCATGTGAAGTGGTCCACTACCGGATGGTGTGCATAGTTGCCTATTTGCACCACGTCCATCGCACGAAACTCATCCGTCACGCTTTCTCGCTGTGAGAACTGTTCCGTGTATGCATGTGCCGTCACCCCATTCACGCGGATAATCACTATCTGGTACATGTACATGCCGTCTGGGCATTTCAGCTTAGTTTCCCAGTACTGGCCTATACCCTGTCCTACGACTTTGCCACTCTCTATCAGCTGTGGGGTCTTCCCATGGCGTTCGCCATCTTCCTTTAGATCTTCTCCCACACGCTCCCTAGCGTTCGTCATGATTTCTTGTCGAATCTTGTCCAGATATACCCATCCGTCATTCCCTTTGCATTGCTCTAGTTCTTCATGACTGACGCTTGCATTCGTGCAGATAGTAGCAACATCTGCTTCAAATTTCTTTGCTTCTGGCTCGTCATCCGTTGTATCGCCGTAGCTTACTGCATTTGTCTCTTCATGTTGTATATTACCCCCCCTCTCGGATGAGCATATTTTTGTACATGAGCTTATCTCTGTTCCATTGCTGTCAGCCCCGCTTTTCTCCATTTGTTTGTCATTCAGCTCCATATTGCATAATTCTTCAGTTTCATCGACTAGTTCTCGTGTCGTCTCCCCTGGTCGTTGCCTTTGGCTTGGTCCCTTTCCTGTTTGAATCTGCTCTCCGACCTTTCTGTCATGGCGGTCTAGTGTCCATGCAGTGCCGTTCCTGTTGCAATGTATGAACTCCAGCTCCAACCCATCTTTGTCGGATACGAAGCTTCCCCACTCTTGCTGTAACATCATATCCCTTGCTTGCGTGTGCATGTTCCATCTTCGCGCTGTTGCTTCCTTTAACGTAATCCTAGTTGTGTTACACCCTTCCACATCTCTGATGATGCCTCCATGAAACCTCAAGCACACTACCGTCTCCTCCTTCATATCCTCTCTTGACATCCATGCCCTCTCCACGAACTTCTCTCCTAAGCATACCTGCTTTGCTGTCTCCATTAAATCATCCGAATGCGGGTAGTGTAACCATCTTACTATACTGCGAGACCAGTTTGCCTCAGTTCTCTCCCAATGCTCCTCCGTTCCACATTCGTCCCGTATCCATGCCCTCTGCTCTTCACTCATCGCATGTTCTTCATGCCATCTCCTGCCGACTTCCCTTTGTACCGCTGCCCGCTTCTTATATGTGGTCAATAGCTCCTCATGCCCCTTCCATTCCACCAGCGTGCCTTCGTCATACCACGTTTCATCGTTCATATTCATCTTTTCGTCCCTTGCCACACGAGTCCAGATCCATTCATCCCACTTCTCATGGTACAATCCCCGCTTTACTGTGCTGCCGATGTCTTTCCATCTACCTTGCCATAGCCTAGTGCATTGTTCATGCGCCCTGATCCAGCATAGGCTCCATCTCCACGATGACATCCATTGCTGCATTCTTTCCGTCTCTTCCGGCAAAGATAACGTTACTGATTCAATTCTTGAGTAGTGTTGGGGCTTGGCTAAATAGTCAATCATTGCCGTCAACTCCGCGCTCTTACTTTTGAATCCCTGCTCCATACGCTGTAGATCATGTTTATGCTTCTTGCGTTTCCGAGCACCTATCAGGTCTTGCTTTGTGTTCCATCCACCTGTGTGCAACGTCCATATCTTCCTCCGCGTGCTCTTTGACATCATCTCCCTCACCATGTGTGCAATGTGGATCGTATCCATTGGGTGTCCCCATCCGTCCACTTCACCTGGTGTCGATCCTAATCCTATTGCCAATGCCTTCATGCCTTTAGACACCCCTTCCAAGTCGTCTTCCAGCTTCAGCCGCTGTGGCCCTTCTTCTATTATCGAGTCGTCCTTGGTTCCTCCCATGATACCACCTAGAGGATTCAGTCTCTCCAGGTCTTTCGCTGTCATTGGGTGTTGCCTTGTCCATTGTCTCGTCTCGTGCTGCAAGTACACCGTGAACAACATCATTCCTAGCACCTTCGCTCGCAGCCTATCCGCCTTGTATTGCTTCTCATACCTGAACCGGCGCTCATTACCTCGCTGTCTCATCTCTATGGCCTGCTTCAGCTCTTCACACTGCTTCGCATCCATCTTGCCTTCTTCTTTCAGCAGTTCTATGTGGTTCTGCAACCTCGTCTCCGGGTTGTGCCATTTCTCCCTGTCTTCGTCCGTATTTTCCTTCCCGCGTGCCAGTTGCGCCTGAGCTTTTTGTCGTCCTGTCCACCAGTTTTCCATCGTCGCTTGGCTCTTCAAGTTTGTAACTTCTTGCTCCAACTCCTGTTTCTCTTGCTCTGTGATTTTCATTTGTGAGTCCATTGCCTTACGTATCCGCATCTCCTCGCCATCTGCCTCTTGTGACTGTACACCCCACGGCTTTGTGCCTGTTATCCATGCGCTCGCCTGTACCAGGCTCCCTTCGATCTCTCTTCGGAAGCACTTTATCATAATCTTTGCCCATCGCTTTGTGCATCTTGTGTCCAACCTCCAATGTCGCTCTGGAATTGCTACTGGGGTGGCATGTACCTCCCCTCCTGCCATCCTTGTGCGCCTCTGGTCCTTGAGCATCTCTTCAGTGTTGTCCACGTCAAAGCATTGCTTTAGGCGTCCTCCTTGGCTTTCAATCTCTTCAATTACGTCCCTCCACTCATTATTGATTCCTCTCATCGATGTTTTGCGCCCCACCACAATCATGGCATGTGTGCATCTGCTGAATGTCACACATAATCTTCCTGTGTCACTAATAAATTGCCCCTTTGGTGGCATACCTGTTCTGACCGTTGATATAATGACAATCTTCTTCTCCCCCCCTTGCCACTTATCAATCGTACCTGTCGATACGTCCTTTAGACCTTCTTGCTGAAGCATCGCTTCCATGTGCGTGACTTGTGCTGCATATCCTGCAATAACTGCTATGTCATTTTGTGTCACAGCCTTCGCTGTTTTCATAATCCATTTTATCACTTCCAGGCACGTAGATGCTTCACATTTATTGAGGGTACTCTTGCCCATGCCTTCTTCCTTTTCTTCAGTGCCATTCACGTCCACCCATGTCAGTGGTTTCTCGCTGTCCTCAAATATTTGCCATCCCTCGATGTCTGTTCGCCTCTTCTGATTCACCTCTTGTTGTACGGTGAGCTGTCCTTTGTAGAATGTCTTGTTCACTGGTGCCACACAGGCTTCACACATCCGCCAATGTTCCGTCAGCGTTACAGCCTGTTCGCCCAATATTCTCACTACACGATGAAATATCGACTCCACCTTGAGCTTAGTACCCTCACTCGACGATTGCCGTACCTTCATTTGGGCCTCGTCTCCCACCAACACCATTTGTGTCGGCCCTAAAGCCACAGCTGCTATCGCCATTGTCTCGTCAACAAGCCCGGCCTCATCAATCACAATTAGTCCAAACTTCTTTTCCTTCAACAGCGCTAGTCCCGCCTGCTGCACCGTACCCACGATTACTTCTGATTTCTTTACTGTTGCCTTTACAGCTGCCTTGTGTAGCATACGATAGCACTTTTCCTCGTCCAGTGTAAGTCGCTTCCCTTTGTCGAGTTTCTCTTGCCATTCACGCAATCTATCCCAGCCGATGTTCCTGCTGCCATCCGCCTCTCTCATGTGCGTGGCTTTGTAGCCCACGGTCCAGGCTCTCGTGTCTTCCTGTACTCGCTGTCCAAAGCTGCGGGATACAGCCCAACTCACATCTACCGGAGTTTCCCTGCCGTCTCTGTCTGGCACCATCAAGGCTTTTATCTTACGTAAATTATCCTGTGCTGTATTATTCGTTGGAGTCAGCACCATCACCGAGTGTGCCTCCTTCGTAGCACCCTTCCTGTACATATTGATATGCGCTGCTACTAATTCCGCAATAGTTGCCGATTTTCCTGTACCCGGCGGTCCTCGTATCACGGCTATCCGTTTTCCCGCTGTTGCTAGGATGGCCCTTTTCTGTGATGCACTTCTGTCTCCCTTATCCAGCCACCTTTGCAGCGCCCCTTCATCCACCATGCTAGTCGCCTCATTCTCTTCTAGCTTTAGTAGAGTATCCCTCATCTGTCGAACTCCTTCCCGCTCCGGTTCGTCGCAGAACGTGTCCTTGATTGCCTTCTTCAACCTCAAGAACGTGGCTCCTTTCCAAATGGCGCCCACGCTAACCTTGCTCACGTCTGGCCTTTCTCCTGCCTTACTTATACGTATCGTCATTTCTGTGTCCCCTTCGTTGTTCTTTCTATCCTCCCGTTGGACTGTGCCCATCATGAACTTGGTCTCCTCGCCTTCCTTGTATTCAATCCTGACATCTGCTCCCTTTGCTGGGTCCGACTTGCCCGTCCTCAACTGGTCACCGCGCATGTTCAGCATTGCTATCCCGTTGCTCTCAAAGGCAGGTGAGAACACAATCTCAACATCCCGGATCATATCACATTCCTTGTCCTTGCTCTTCTCCACCCTGTCTCGTAGCAGGTTCAGACTCAAGTGCCACCTTTCTGCTATTTTCCTGTCCCGCAAGGCTATCTCTTTGTTAAGCCCGTAATGCTTCTCGTACAAGTGCAAAAAGGCACTCGCTTGGTCTGCATTCAAGACCTCCATCTCTTGCAGTCTTTCCATTATTGGCCTCTCCTCCTCGTCTTCGCCACCTCGCATCTTGCTCCGATCCCTCAAAGCTGCTAACTTAACAATATCCCGCGCTACTCCGTGACTCTCCATGGTCCGCCAGAGCTCTTTAAGCCCCGCCTCTGTCATCCGCACGTGTCTTCGCAAATTCTCTATCTCTGCCGTCAACACCTTCCATGGTGCTCGTGCTTCCTGTCCAGCGATCAGCCACCGTCGCTGTCGTAGGCTACCTCGCCACTCCTCATGCTTCCAGACGTCGCTCCATGCTATTCGCAGTCCATTCCACCACAACCATGTGCTGCCTACCCCATGAGTTTTCACAGCCTCCAGCATGTCGCTACACCAATTCTGCCACTGGTGCTCATCAACTCTGTCCTTGATTCCATCCTCCGGGTCGCCTATCAATCCTTTAACCAACCTGTACCTGGGGTTTGGTTTTATCCTGATCAGCTCTCCTGATTTGATGTCCCTGCATGCTCGTAGTAATCCCTTCGCATCAAACTCACAGTTTGGCTCCCCTGCGTCGCTCACCTCTCGTGACAGCTTACGTGGGCTCCAGTATACCTGTATCCCCTTTAGTGAGCATCCCGTCCATGCCCATCCGTTGAACTGGTCCGACCTGTCTGCCATTTCTCCACATGACATCCTCCGTGAGCCCTTCTCAACGTCCTCAATGGTTTGTCCTTCACCCACACTGCTTTGACACACGGCTTCGACGCATCCTCCCCGCTGTCTTCGCTGCACCTTCCGCGTCGTATCCCATTCGTGCGTCCACCACCTGCCTTGAGTCTCCGTTGTGCGCCTTGCCTTTGCTAACTGCGCATACCTTTCTTGCTGCGACCATTCCCTGGCTCTTTGCCATTGCCATGGCCTTCCCCAACTCTGCCGCAGTCTTTCTGCTATCACACGTTTGTCTGAATATTTCAGTAGGATTAGGTTCACATTGCCTGATCCCTGCCCCGCTTCTGTCCATTCCAAGCCTGGTTCTGGTATCACACATGCTGATAACCCCGTCCTTCGGATCCATGCCTTTGCGACCCGTCTCGCCCAGTCGATTCTGGATCTTGTCTGGCGGTCCCACGTCATTAATTCTCGTAGTCGCTTGTCCTTTTGCTTGTCCGGCTCCCACATCACTTCTAAGAATTCCGGCTCCCGGTCTCCTTGTCTTTGACACCATATGACCATCCTCGGCCAGCCCTGCTCTGTTCCTCCTGGCGCGTCAGGTACGCTTATCACTTGCTCCACTCGAGGCTCGATACCAACCAAAGAACCCCCCCTAGTAAACTGTTTCTCTGCCTTTGGCGCTGACGGCGTTGGAGGGCATGGGGAGGGCCTGCAGTCCGGCTCTCGCTCCACATCCTCAGTCCTACTAACTTGTTCCTGTCGAACACTCCAGCACATCCCATCTTCATCCATGTTTTGCCTTGTCCTTCCTGCCATTGCCCTGGTCGGTAGCTCCATGCCCATGAATTCCTTCCGCCCATTCTCTTGGAGAGTTCTCAGCAGGGCGTCTTGTATCCCTTTCCTGATGTCCCTCACATCCGCTCTCATACGTATGACCCGTGACCCTTTCAATTGTGCCGCTAGATCCAACCAGTCCTCTTCCTGCAACCCTTCTGCATATCCTAAGTCCAGGCCCCACGTCTCCAGGTTGGCTGCCTGCTTCAACTTCTTTAGCGCCTGTAATACCCTGCTGCCGGCTTCATCGGTTTCCAACCTCTCCATGACCATCACCCCATCTGGTGTTGTCTTCATCTCTTTCATCTGCTCCACTTGCACTCTTGATGTCAACCCATGCTCATCTATGCCCACTATTGCTGACTCCAGCTCCGTCACACTTGGTGGGCACATGTGTTTCGAGCACGGCTCTCCACTGTACACCCACATGGCTTGGGCCATCACCCTCCTGGCCTGCTCCTCCTCCATATTGTCGGTTCGTATCGCTCCTCCTGACAACTCAAAATATCTCCTCAACTCCGTTCGGAGTATTCTCCATGAAGTTTCCTGTCCCTTCGTGCCGCCCATACGAATGTTTCTCCATATCCCAGACATCTCCTCTATCCGTTCCATTCTTACCTGCCTCGTAGTTGTGATCCACAGTGCCCTACTGACTGGTCCCGCGTGATTTTCCAACTCCTGTGACTCCCGTTGTCTCTTAGATCTCCAGCTGCAGACCCAATTCACCGTGTTTGGCATGTACTGTTTCAGGAGCTTTCCTGTCCTGTAGCTCCACCAACGTTCGTCTCCCATTAGCAATCTGTCGACCCGTGTCATTTTTAAAATCCTCAACAGCTGTCTCACTTCACTCCGCCTCATGTATGGCATCAATTCTCGCAAGTCTAGTGTTTCACACTCCTCCAACTTCACCCTTTGCTGCAGTGTTCGTAGCGCTCGCTTCACTTGTGCCTGTTGTTCCCACCTTGTACTAGTATGCTTCGGGCCTTGGATCCTCCACGTGCCGTCTCCCATTAGACCCACGTCGCCCTCCTCCGTATCGTCTGCTGTGCTTGGTGCAACACCCATGCCTGCTATCATCTCGTACGTCGCCTCATCCATTTTCAAATCCTCCTCGTCGGGTATCACTCCATCATCCGCCACATCTTGCTGTAGTTCCCTAATCAGCGTTCCTTCTGCTGTCGTGTCCACCTCCTCTTCTAGCTCTGGATGCTGTTCGTACACCGGATAAATCACCTCCTCATCCTCGCCTGGCTCTCCGCTCTCCATGTTAAACATTTCTGCCTGGTGTCCTCGTGTTTGCATCGCACTGGCCACCGTACCTCCCTTGTTCTTCGCCTGTATCTGCTTGTCCTTGAAACTACGCAGTACTTCTTTACACGCCGTGAGATTGATCTCTGGTTCCCAAGTATATGTGACGTCCTTGGGCCCCCCATCCTTTGATTTCCACCTGACCCTGTATTCCAGACCCTTCGCTGTGCTGCGACAGTCATCAATCGCTTCCACGTCCCATTGTTTCCGCCAGTCGCCCATGTCTCCCCGCCTGTACACCTGCACCCGCTGGGCCATAGCTTCCTTCGCTTTAGCGCTCAACTTAGTGTCCTTGTCCATGTGCGTGCGGACCACCACACCCTTTGGTATCTTGTAGTCCCCTGTCAGATTTGCATAAAATAACTTGTCATTAAGGTTTATAAACTTTGAAGTTCGCATGCCCAGATCTCGTGCAAGCTCGTCGATCTTTGTCGCCCGTTGAGTCCTCATACCTGCCGACTCAGCTTGTGCAACCTCCTCGTCATCTGACTCCTCATCCTCCTCCTCTTGTGTCGCCACGTGTCGAACCCTATCTCTTGCCATCGTCTCCTTCATACTACTGTCATCCAGCTCCTCATTAATTCGCTTGTCTGCCCATGTTTGGGCCTCCAGCCTTTGTTCCGTACGTTGCTCCATCGTTAATGGTAAGTCCCAGCCTTCCGACAGTTCAGTTGGGGCTGCTTGTGCTAACCCAGACTGCATCCTCTCTAGATCATCCTCCGCTACCAGCGTAGGATTTTTGGTGATCCCCAGCATCTCATCTGTTATCCTCCTGTCTGCCGGTGACTCCTCATCCTCCTCCGCATATTGTTGCAATGTTACATGCGGGGTGAGATGCTCTCCTTCATGTGAATAGTATCTCTTGATCCTCTCCACATGTATTGGCACACTCGCTTCATCTGGCTCCGCGTTGAGCCGTCTCACAGCATATGTGTGCGATCCCTTCTTATCCACGATCTCATAATCCGCCGTCCACCGTCCCAACAGCTTCCTCGCTAGACCCTTTCCACTAGGCACACACGCTAGGAATATCTTTACCCTGTCGCCTGTCTTGAACTGTGGTGGTTCTTTCTCCTTGAATCGCCTCGCCTGCGATTGTAACACACTCGTCTTGTACCTTACCAGGCCCTCTGCACATGCTTGCCACTCAAGCTGTAGTGCCCTTACTGCCTTCCGCACCCACTCCGACCTAGTGTATTCATCCTCCGTCGGTGCCCATCCATATTGCTCCTCAAAGACATTGTACGCCTTTCTCCCCAACATCAACCATCTAGGGCTTCGATGTTCCAATGAGACACATGGCGTTTGGTTCCATGCCTCTGCCATTGCTTGTATTTTGGCGTCCCACTCTGTTGTTTGCCCTGCCAACGTGGCCCTTAACCCACTGTGGATGAACAGATTCACCCGCTCTATCCGTCCATGACTTTGGGGTCTCAGCGCTGACGACTCCGTCTTCAAGATGCCCGCTGCGCCATAGTATATGTTCAGCCCCTTTGCAATGAGATTCCTGCCCCTATCCGACTTTATGTGTCGTGGCCTGCCGATGTATCGTATCCATTCCTCCACACAGGCTCCCACAAACTCCGCAGTCACTCGTGCTGCCGGGTATACTTGAACAAACCTCGTGAACTCATCCTGTATCACCAATGCGCACCTGTTACCCTGGCTTGACTTTTGTTCCTTTGAACCATAGGGCCCTATGACGTCCATGATCAGAGTGTGTGCCGGTATCCCTGTCTCTGATGACAACTGTGTATATCCCACTTGCCCCATCTTTGGCTGCGGCTCCTTGTATCGTTGGCACGAGTCACAGTATTTTACCCACAGTGTACAATCGTTGTGCATGCGGTCCCAATAGTACCTTTGCTTCAGTAAGCGATACATTGCATCCTGTTTCGGATGCCCCAGGTTAGTATGTATGTCTTCAATCAGCTTTGTGCGGAGTGACTCTGGGACACATAATTGTATCCACGAGTCTTCCGGTATCTTCTTGTTCTCGCTGATTCTGTATACCACCCCATGCTTTGTCACGTACTTCTCCGCCGTCTCCAGCACTTGCCTCCGAATTGGACATGTCGGCACTATTCCCTCATCGCAGTATTCCGCAATTGTCCTCAGGTCCGTATCCATTCTTTGCCTTTTCGCCAGGTCCTTCCAGATTTCTTCGCTGCGCGTGCCCACCGGGGTTTCCAGGATCGTCTTAATGTCCTTGTTTGTTGTGGCTGGATCATACTCCTTCACTTTGATCTCCGTCTTCCTCCTCGACCTTTTGTTCCTCACCGTCATCGTGTGTCTAGCTATTTTGACGCCGCCATCTCTCATGAACGCCTCCTCTCCATGTTCAATTGGGCCATCATCCTGCTGGATCTTACCTTCGCCTTCTATGCTGTTGATCTCCTCGCGGTTCAACAAGTCATTCCGCTGCGCCAGCGCCTGTCTCCCTTTCATTGCCCCCAAGGCTGTGACTCTTCCTGGTTCCCCCGCCGTTCGGACGTGGCGTTGCTTTCTCAATCGCTTCTCAAATCCACATCTCTGGTATCCCTCAACAATTCGGCCCGCCTCTTTATTTGCTTGGTACTGTGCCTTGCGCGCCTTCCATGCCTCTAACTCGTTTGCCTTACCGATAGCATCTTCCACATTCTGTTCTAGCGTCATCCCTGCATTTGTCTTGACCTGGTATCGGTTTATGCTTTGTGGTCCCTTTGGGCGACGTTCCGTCCACTCAGGCTTGTGTCCATACGACTCATCCTCCCTGACACAATCCTTCACATGCTTCTGCATCCATGAGTTGTCATAATACAGTTTTGTTCCTTCTGCCAGCACCTCTGCTGTCTGCCGTACTACGGCGTTCCCGGCAATTAAGTATCTCCACCCATCACCCAGTGACATCTGCAGGTCCTCTTTCACTCCGTTGGCTCGGAGACATTCGAATGGAGTCAGCATGCGTACTCCCCATGCCTTCCCATCTGTTGACATTTGTGGTACAGCCCTGGTGTTGGCGGATGCTGTGATAGATGGACCCGCTTGTTCCGCCGATATCCACACGTTTGGGTCAAATGGTGGTCCCCCCACACTGCCACTGGGCCTTCCACACAGTTTCCGCATGCCTTTCACATTAAATGGTTGGTATTTATATTCTCCCCACTTTTCCACTTCTAAACGGTATCTTTCATCCACCGACCCCCAAGGCTGCATACATGCCTTTAGAGTCTTCATAGCTTGTTGTTCCACTTGTGCCTTCGGCCATATGAACCCATCCTTCACCACGTGCGTTTCCGTCATGGATTGTGCCTTCAGCCTGCTCATCATGCCTTGCTCACCGCCCAGATGCTCCCACAGATCTCTCCTCATCGCCTGTATGAACATCCGGTCCCTGCTCACAAACCCTCCATGTTCATATGCATTCATGCAGTGTGACGCCACCTTGTAACCTTCCCGCCGCAGCTGTTGTGCCACTTTTTCATACGGTGATGTCCACTCGCCTTGCTCATCCTTAAATTGTGTGCCGGCGTCCGGCACATTTTCGATCATTATCACTGGTACCCGCGCCTCCACCAGTGGCGTCACCACCTCTGTGAAGTATCCACTCCTGTCATCCTTCCATGCTCGCCTGTATCCCGACATTGAGAACGCCTGACAAGGGGGTGCTGCGAACACTAAGAAGTGCCCTGCTAGGTGTCCCTTTTTCAAGTGTGTAAAATTCCTCAGTGCATCTCTTCCCAGGGATTGCCGAATGAACTTCCGCTGCTCCGCGCCTGATTCACACAACGCCCCTATCCGCCATCCTCTGTCCTGGAACGCTGCCGCTACTGCTCCGCAACCCGTAAATATGTCCCCCATCACCGGCATCTCTTGATACTCCACGCCTCTCGTCTCCTCCTCCGGCCCTGCTGTCTTCGTCTCCTCTTCCAGTGCCGTCATGAAGGCTAGGTTAGATGTGCTTGGCTTCGGTATGTTCTCCTCTGGAATCAACTTCTGCAACAGGTCATTCATCTTTCCTTCATCCTCAATTTTGAACACACCCAGCCCATACTTTACGTCTTTGTCGTCCGGCTCTTGTGTCCTGGTAATGTACATCCTACGTTCCCAGCCCTCACCAAACTCGCCGTCATACCGCTTAGCCGCCGCTTGCGCCTCTGCTACACTGTTTCCCAGACCCAGCTCCACGAGCTTGCGCAACCCTGTCGCGTGTGTCCCATATCTCTTATTTATGCATGCCACCATCTCCTCTTCCGTCTCCTCGATGGCATCTGGAACGTCCGTGTCATCCTTTGGCACACTGTTATTCCACAGCTGCTGTAGCTCTTTTCGGAGTTCATAGTCCTTAACCCTGTCCTGCTCGGGATTCTCCTCCTTCATGCGTGTCATTTCTTCCTGCTGCCGCTGCTTCTCCTCGATCATGAGATTCTGTAGTGCCGATCTGACCAACGCCCTGCATAATCTTCGCTTATTCTGCGGCAACTTCGTCCCTTTCTCGATCGTGGTTGCCCCTTCCAACCGCAACAATCTCTGTATACCGTCCGACTCCTCCCCTTGGGCATCTCCTGCCTCAAACCCGTAGGTCTGTTGTGTCGAGAGCTCCAAAGTTTCGGGATCCCTCACCAGATCCGTATACTTCGTTAGTCGAGATATCATGTCCGGTACAGGGATCTCGTGTCCTCTCCTGATCTGACATTTTGCCTTCAGGTGCGCCAACGCCAGACTCCACTTGTTTAACTTATAGTTCTGTGATCTCTTCTCTATCACCCCCTGCAATGCCTTATGATCCGATACCAGGATTATCTCCCTGTTCCAGATCAGTTTGTCCCACTTCTCACATGCAAACCTGATGCCCAGCATTTCTCTTTCGCTAGCAGATCGCTCCCTTTGCGATGCTGTCAGTGTTGTGCTCTCATAGCATATTGGCTTTTCCTCCCCCGTCTTTTTGTCTCTGATTGCGGCCACGCATCCGATACCGATTGATGACACATCCGTGATGATCGTTATCTCTGCATCTGGATCTGTTGGCATCCCAGCTAGCACCGCATCCGAGCACAACGCATCCTGGAGCGCTTCAAAGGCCTGCTGTTGCTTCGGGCCCCATTCCCAGGTGGCTCCCTTTCTCGTGAGTTCATGTAGCACCCCTTCTATGGTGCTGCACCCCGCTATAACCTTCCTGAAGTACTGCAAGCTCCCACATAGTGTCCTGCACTCCGCAACCGTGCGAGGTGGTGCCATCTCCCTGATCGCTCTTGTGCCCTTCTTTCCTGGCTGGATTCCCGCCGCACTGACTTCCCATCCCAAGAATGTCAGCCTCCTGACCATGACACTCGTTTTCTGAGCTTTCAGCCTGATGCCGTGTTCTTCCATTTGCTGCAGCAGTGCCTGTAAGCAAGGTATCGTGCCGATGACTTGTTGGAATTTTGTCCCGGTGTTAGTGAAATTCATCGGTACCATTGCGTCGTCGACGTAAAGGCTCGTATGGCACTTGTGTCCTCGGTCATCCATGGGAATCCCATCGCATGCATGGATTTCTCGCGTTGAGAATCTGCTGTCCTCCCCTGGCCTTGGCGCTTTCGATCTCTCGTGCCACTGCTCACGCCTCTCTTCATCCAGAAGTCCCTTGTTCCTGCTGTAGTGTTGTTTGTCTCCCCCTGGCGTTACAGTCGTGTGGCATCTACCCGCTGCCTTCGCCCTGTCCAACGTGTTCAAGGCCTTGTTCCTGTGGCATAAGTCGCAGTTGCCTTTTCGTAGGTGTCCTACACATCTGTTTAGTGCATAAATGAACACGCTAGCACTGTTGACGCCCCCCATTGACATGGTGGTTGGGCACAAAGAATACGGTCCACACGAGAACGCCAACATGTGTTGCACTTCACATGCTACTGGCACCTGATGGAATCCACACGCTGCGTCACTGCTGTGGTAGCAATCGTGGCCCCCGGCTGCCTCCAACGCGTCGAATGTTGACCCAAAACTGAACTTGATCGCCACCGTCCGGCTGTTCAGCTTCCTATGATCTAACGTCAGCCTTAATTTAGGCTTTGTCTCTCCCCTTGCGATCGGCTTAGGTACCGCTACCATGTTCGAATTAAACGGTGATGGTGCTATGTAGACCTGCCCCTTCTTGATCATGTCCTCAATCTGCTCCATTGCCTCGTCAATCACCCCCGGTGGCAGACTCCTGGGTGGATCATATACCGCCTCTGGTGTTATCAACGTCAAGAACCGTTCATCCATCTCCACTCCTTTAATAATTGGCGCTTTCCATGGATTTAGATCAAACGATGGTAGATGTTTAATCCCTATGTGGTACACCATCATGTGGGCCAGGTGCACCTCTTGCCTTGCCGCCTCCGCCTTGTGCTCCTCACTGTCGCTCTCTGGCTTTATCATCTCCCCTGGCTCGCCCCACTCGATGAGCTTCAGGTAGCTCCGGGCCCTTTTCGTCAGTGCCGTGCTGCGCCACTGTTCTTTGAACTCCGGATATTCATCTAGTTCCTTCAGCCACCATACCTTGTCTTCTGGTATATCGTTCGGGAGTTTCTCGTCAATCGCGCCGAACGACGTCGATGTGTCCTCGTCTCCGTGAGCCTCTGGATCATTCAGATTCTCTGGCATCTCCTCGCCCTCATCCGCCTGGAAGTCGTTTGGGTTCTCCTCCTCCGCTTCCTTGAGTCGTCTATTCGCCTCCTCTCGTTCTTTCATTCTTCTCTGGATCCTCTCCTTGAGCTCCGCTGCCTTTTGGTCTGTGACTTGCCCTGCCACTAACTCATTCAGGTTGTTGATGTCTGCTGCTGCCATGTCTGCATTTCGCCGTTTGGTGGCATGCATTGACCATCTGTGCCATCTTTGCAGTTCCTCACTGTCCGCCATTTGCCTTCCAAGACCCTTCAGGTAGACGTTCGTTCCTGTTTCCACGCCCTGTATCCAGCTCAACCTAAATCTACGCTCGTTTCGCATCTGTGCCTCCCACACCGCTGCGTTATCAGTTACCTGTACCCACTCACAGGATTCCATTCGCTGCGTTGCTATCGCCTGTGAATTGGCACCGTCTTCTTGCCACTCGCCCATGTCGGTTTCCTTCTGGAGCTTTAACGCTGCCCCTTCGTGTAACAAGCTATTCCACGCTTTCTTGTTATATCTTGCCAGCCTCTCGTCGGGGTGGTGTACTGTTGTCCACCCTGCCGTCCAATAAGACTGTTTGCCTTGATCCTCCTCGTGGATTATAGCTTCCTCCCCCATCATTGTCACTCGGATCTCATCGTCCCTGTCTAACTGCGTCCGCAATCCAGCTTTGGCTACTTTCAGCAGTGTAAACAATCTCTCCGTCGCCACTTTGGCCGCTTTCCATTCCTGGTCCCGGCTGGATTGTTGCATCACCCCACTTAAGATCTTAGGCCAATCCTCGTCTGCCAGTAAGTCTTCTGTCAAGTGTGGTGCTGCATTCACCATGTATGCCAGCATTGTCAGCAACCGCCCCGTCTTGGTGCCATTCGCTGCTACTTTAGACGCCCGTTGTGTCCAGTCTGCCATCAACTGCCTCGCATACAGGCGCAACCTCAGCTCCCAGTACGTCCATGAGCAAATCTCCTGTCCCCATTTCAAGGCTGCTACCAGGTCCTTATCCGCCGCCTGTTCCAACGTTGGTATCATCGACCTCGCCACTGCCCTCAATTCATCATTCTTTCCCTCTGTGATGTGTGGGTTGCTCCACTGTACTGGCCTAATGTCCATCGAATTGAATCCTTCGCCCCCCGTCATGCCTGGGCGACCCCCCAGCTCGAGGTGCGCTATTATGGTTCCAGGTGGCAGCCTGATGTCCTTCCTTCCGTGCTTCACTATCCTGATCTTGGCTGTAGTTGAGCCGTCCTGTTGATGTTCCAGCCTGACACATGAATGCACAGCCTTCATGCCCGTATTCGCATAATGCTCCGGCATTAATGGTGTTACTTGCGCTGTGTCATATCTCTGCAGGTGGCTACCCAACAGAGTGACCTCCACATCTTCGCATCCCATCTTGTCCGCGTCCTCTTCGTCCAGTCCTTCACATGCATGCGATATCGCTGCCAGCACCCGTGGTTTCTGGCGTCCCTCCTCTTTGCCTGATGCTGCTACCTCGCAGGCTATTCCTTCCGCGTCCAGGAGGTGTAGTCTCGTGCCGTTTCCTGATGTCGCGTCGCCCTCTTTGTTGCCCCAGTCATCCCATTCTATGCTTTGCAGCCAATCTCCAATTACCGGCAAGCCTAGAATCAGATCACACGACAAATCCTCATATACACACGCCTCCAGTCTGATGTCCAGGGCTGTGGCCTCCGTCTCGTCCCGCGCACACCCTAAGTTCGGCAAACTCATCGTGAAATCGATCATGCCTTCGCTCGTCATTGATTGCCCGAAAGCACTCCGTGCTGGCTTCTTTCTCCAAGTCGCCCAGTCACAGCCTAGTTGCCTTATCCTTGCCGCCGTCCGCTTACTCATGGCCACCACTGAGCTCCCTGTGTCCCACATGATCCGAATCCGCACCCTCTTGTGTGGATCCGTTGGGTCTCCGACCCATGCCCATGATGTTAAAGGCTTCGCCATGTTTGTTTGACACTTTGCTCTCGCATCCATGCATCTGCGTCGCTCCTTCAATCTCACAGGCTGTGTCGGCTCCAGATTCGATATCTCTCCTGATTCCGACTGCCGACTCTGCCTCTTGTCCTCCTGTTCCGCTGTTCGCCTGGTCTCCTCGCATTTTATGGCAGCCTCTTCTGCCGTCAGTTCCGCTTCTCTTATGTTGTCCCACATGGTTGCAAGATTCTTCATCAGCTCCGCTTCTTTGTGTTCCCTCTGGATTTGGGCCTCCGATACCTCCCCTCCACTCATCACGTTTTGCCTAGCGTGTTTGCTGAGCACTCTCCAGTTTTCGTCATAAATCCACCTTGCCTTCGGAGGGTTCTTAATCAGCCATGCCCACATCCTGATTCCTGTCGCCTCAGCGCCTTCACTCACGTCTGCTATTATCGTGCGCTCTGCCGTGTTCTCGACCTGCGTCCATTTCGTCTCTGCTGTCTGTCCCAGGTCTTGGGTCACCACATCCCAGAGCCACCACATAGTCGTCTTCCCTGCATACTTGTCAATCCTCGTGTATACCTTGCCCATCGACATCTTCGATAGACTCTCCATGTCAACTCCCAAGGCTTCATGCAGTACTCCCTTCGCCGCCCGGTGCTCGACCATACCTCCAGTGTCTCCCCTGGGCAGCTGTCCTGTCGGCAGTGTCAGGACTGTCGTGCCATGTCTGATACATATGCCAACCTCATCTACACCAGTCTCTTCCCTTGTCAATCTCGCTTCCCGCATCCTGCAGATTATTCCGATATTGTCCTGGGCCTCCTCCATTGTTGCTTGTCTAAGGAACCCCTGGTGTGTACATTGTCTCACAATGTATCCTTCCCGTATAATGGCCATGTTAATCATGTCCTTGAAGCCCTTTGGACTCCCTTCACCGTCCACGGTCAGCTCTATCCCAGAGTCTTCACACAGTCTTAGTTTGACCCTTCTTTTTCTCCGGTGCAGCTTCCATTCATTCCTCTCTGGCTCCTTGATCGCTTTCGCCACCATCTTGCCCACTTCATGTCTGAGTCTCTTCACCTTCTCGTCTTGTAGCTGTTGTTCTGGCTCTGACCATCTCTTCCAGTCGCTTTCTGCCACTTCCCATGTGATCCGCCACGGCTCTAGGCTCTCTTTAGCCTTCCTTAAATGTGCCACCAGGCCCCACTTCCGCTGCATGATCGCGTCCGGTCCACTTCGCTTCTCCAGGCGCTCTCGTTCCCCCGGTTCAGTTATCAACTCTGTCCAGTCCACGTGGCCTGGCAGCTCCCTTTGCCTTTGTCGTGTCTGCTCCCTTACCGGCACGTGCTGCTCACACAGAGCTGTGATCACCATCTCGTCCTCCTGCACCAGCGTTGATCTATGTTGTGCACATACCCTGGCGTCCCTGGGCATAACCATACTAATGTTGTTAGACATGTCTGTGAGATGTCTGTCCCTGCTCACTTGTCGGATCTGCTGCCGTCTTAGCCTTCGATCCTCGTCCAACGTCTCTGTCATCCATATCTTCACTGCTTCCATTCCCAGCCGAGTACGGTGTGCCTCCGTCTTGAGCCTCACAACCCGCCATTGCTCCTTCGTGTCCTGGCATCCTTGCTTTACCGCCCCAAAGATTTCTGTCATTCGTTGTGCGGCCCACTCCGCTCCTTTGACATCTCCCATGTCCAGCATGTTATCGGCCAGCCTTGCCAACTCCTCGTGTCTGCAGCATAACTGCTCCGGGTTAGCCGTCAGATCTTCTTCTACTGTCTCTATCTCCTCATGCGACACCGTGTCATCTCTCTTGCTTAACTCCATGCAGTTTTTCCACAGCTTATGTGTCCATACCTCTTGTTGTGGTATCGTCGCGGCCTCTCCTTTTATTGTTGGCTTCGCTCTCTCTCTCTCATCCAGTTGCCTCATCCTATTCTTGTAGAAATACCACTGGCCCCCCTCCTCTGACTCACATGTCCAGAATAGTGCTGCCGGCGATATGTCGTGTACCCTGGGCTTAACGTTCTGTCGTGCCCACATCACCTCTTGTATCACTGATTCTAGAGTGGCTCCTGTTGCCGCCGGTCGCTTACACTCCCTCCACCTGTTGTTTGAGTCCCGACTCGGCATTATCCTGGCTGCTATATTCCTCACATCCTTGCAGGTTCTCCGTGACGTGGCATGCAGCTCCTGGACCCTACGGATGGCCGCCGTCACTGCTTGCATCGTCGTCACGCCAGCTGTGCACACAGCGTCAATGATCCTTGCCTTCATGGGGCCAGCTTTTGCTTGTTCTGGCTCCTCGGTTGTCCCTTTAACTCTCTGTGCAAGTGTTCTGATGTTTGCTACTTCCATCAACACCTGTTCCCAGCCTAGTTCCTCGTACGCCCGACCTTGCTTACTGATCGTTTCCCCATACGCTTCCGCCCGTGTCTTATCGGCCCTTCGCATTATGCTCTGCATCGTTGTCAGTGTCGCCTTCCCGCCTCGCATCAAGCAGTCCTTCTCCATGTCCGATGTACTGTTGGCGATGTCACACGCCATGCCTTGCACCACATACGGCAGGCATTTTCCGATGACCCGGTATATTCCCTCGCTTGTGCCACCCTTCTGTCGCTTCGTGATGCAGTACACAATTGAATGATCCGTCCCCATGGTGACCTCAGCCTCGTTTGTCGTGTCGAATTGGACATATTCTATCGCTAGAAATCCATACGGTAACTGCCTCTCCTTTGCGGCGTCATATTCCCACATGGTCTCATCTTGCCACCCTCATCCTATTGCCATGACATAGTCACATCAAACCAACCACTTATTTGGGCCTGGCGACCGCCCATCTGCTTTCGCCTTCACCGGTTCTAGATGCTTTAAGTCCATCTCTGTTGTCTTTCGGGGCCGTTCCTCTAGATGACCCTTGCTTCGTTCCGCCCATGCTCTCCACTTCTCAATGTCTGAGCCTCCTACCTGGGCAATCGTGTCATCTGCGGCTCTTACCTCACTGTCCCGTGCTGATGGGGGTAGCTGTGTGCAACCCTTTCGCCTTGAGACCTCGTGAATGTTCTCCTCACCCCCACTTTTAGCCCGTCGGTCCTCGGCTCCACTGTAGTTGGAATCTGAGACTATAATCAGCTGTCGCTTTAGCACATTCCTCCAGTACAGGCATGCCTTCTTGATCTGCCCCAAAATCACGCGTTGTTCCTCCATCATGCGCTGCTCTCCCCCCGTGTTAGGCACGTAGCACACCATGAAGTCCCTTATATCGCCTGGTTCCTCGGATATCACGATCATGTATCTTCCCTGCAGGTTGTATTCATCTTGTTCTTCCTGCGGGGCCCCTTCTTCTGTGATTCCCTTGTACACCGTGCACCGCCAATCCTTCTTTGTTATCATACCCACTCCCGCTATGGCCTTGTGCTTGCAACTACATAGGTGTGTCTGCCACTCTCCACCCATCTGTGCTTGCATCGTTTGCGCTATCTCTTCTTCTTCTTTGCATCTGTTCGCGTATACACCATGTGTTTCCGTCACAAAGATGATGCTCACGTCCAACTCCTTCATTAATCCCAGTTGTGAGTGTCCTTCCTTACTCCACCTCCTCGTCTTCTTCAGGATTCCATCCATGTTGGCGTATACCCAGGTCCTGGTGTCAACGTCCCTCTGCTGTGCCTCTTCCTTCACCGGCCGTAGCGATTCATATAGTTGCTGTAATTGTGGCACCTCAGACCAGTGTTTGCATCCTGCTCCTTCCACTGCCTCCGTGCCCGTGGCCATAGCGTTCACGTCTTCGCGTGCTGTTGGCCTTTCGTGTTCATCCGTCCCTGTGACGTCGCCGTTTGTCTCTTCCCCTTGCATTGTTAACGTCACTTCCATGTTCATTATGTTGTCCTCCGTCAGCGGTCGTTCTTCCACTCTAATCGACCTCAGCTCTTGGACCTCCGCTGTCCTTTCCCCATCAAGGTGGTCCGAGGTAGGCAATATCCTCTCCACAGGCGTTAAAGTTCCCTGTGGTGATTCATTCTGCCTCTCTCGATCCTCTTGATGCCGCTGGCCCAGCAGATCCTGCTCCTGTCCCTCTGCCGTGTCACTCCGCCCTTCCTCTAGGTTGTGCTGTCCAGCGGGATGCAGGGCCTGCTCAGCTCATTGCTGAGGATCCGGCTCGTAGGACTGCTCTCTCTCGAGTGTGGCGATCTCCGCACGCTCTTCGCTTCCCCCGGTCGCCTTCACATATTCCTGAGCACACTTCAGCCACGCCCTGTTCGCTTGGCACATCTTCGACGGGTTTCTGCTGTCCGTCATATTCACGCTGGTACTCCAACTCCGCTGATTCTCGAGATAGCAACGCTCATTACAACACGGCTGTATGTCTTGGCCTCCATTCCACTTCCTGATGAAGATCCTGGCCGCCCTAGCTGCACCTTCCGGCTCATCTATGCCTCCTTGTCTGTATCCGTCTGCCAAGTCTCTTTCATTTCCCGTGCCGAATCTGCATATTGCCTTCCAAATGTTCCTGAACTTGCCTCCCCTGAACCCAATCCTCCATGCCATCTGGATTTCCGAAAGCTTGTTGTCCGGAGAAAAGCAGTGTATGTCTTCGTGTGGCACTGTGTCTCGCTTGTTCGCTATACAGTACGAGCATTTTTGTGTGTCCTTGTCTATTGCACACATCACAGCTTCACGTCCATCGTCCTCCTCGTTGACCATGCAGTTAATGTCTCCACCCTGCGCCCCTCGTGTGCCTCGCTTGCGCTGTGCCCATCCTGATCCTATATCCATTGGCTGCAGGGTCTGGGCCACCTGGTATGCCACCTGGAGTGGTGGTATATGTGTTCCCGTCACCTTATTCCTGTCCATGTTACGTTGGTAGTTGACCCTCACTTGGACTGCCATACTGGCCGGCAACGTGTTGATGAAACAGTCCGCTAGCACCTTGTCGTCCTTCCTGAACTCCCTTGGTACGTCGTCGCGCTTTGTCATGAATGCACTGTAGTGCGCCGATATCTTGGTGCCCGGCGTCATGACCATCTTTTCCACTGCGTCGTGTAGTGTGTCTCCCCAATCCTTGCCCGTCACACTCTTGGACACCTCATCTAGAAATCGTTTTAGCCCTCCTGCCGAATCGAACTGAAGTGCTATGTCCGCCCCTGCCTCCGTGGACCATCCGCCCGTGGGGTCCGCGCCGATAGTTTCTGCCATTACCCTGACAATTTCCTTCGCTGATGCTGGGCCGTCTTCTTCCGTGTTTATCCGCACCCTTTTCCACATCTGGATAACCACGAAGTATAACGCCTCCGCCTGTGAATGTCTCTGTGACACATTGTGCACCGCCTCATACACCATCTTTAGCAACGATTCCTGGTCCGAATATCTTGAGTTGTACATTCGTATCGCTTCATCGAGTTCCCTGTTCGCCTGGCTGTATGCCTTCTCATGCCATGACAGGGCTCCCCCCGTCTTTCCATTAAATGCCCTTGATTCTTTCGAGTACTGCGATCCCCTGTTTTGTGAACCCTTTGACCTGTGTGAGTTCTGGCTATCTGCTCCTCCGCCCTTCAGCACCGTTCGCCCGGCCTCCGACTCTTGCCACTGGTTGTCTTGACCGTGGCCCCTTGCGTGTCCGACATCCGCCTCTATGTCTGGACTTTCATATCCATCTTCTGCAGCTTGCCCTGATATCGTTTCCTCGACGTCCCAGACTTCCGCACCTCCTACTTCACTGTTCATCATCTCGTTGAACGCTCGATGCCAAATCACCTTACGCCCTTGCCTTGGTGTCTTCACTATCTGTACCCGCATCCTGATCTCGTCTGACGTCGTTTTGATGTCTTGGATTATCACTTGTCTGCGATCCACGCCCAAACTCCTGGCTATGTCTCCCCGCACCTCCAGCCGTCTGTTCGATAGTTCCGTCCCGCTTTCCAGCACGATCGTTATGCCTATTGCACACTCGTCGTCCACAGGTCGCTTTCCCTTGACTTCTTGCTCCTGGCTCTGTTGCTCCTTCGCCGTTCCGCTCTCATCCCCTGCGTGGATTGCTGACACATCTTCCCTCACAGGCTGTTCCTCCTCCTCTTGAGCCGTTGTCGACACTACGTACCAAGCACTTGTGAAATTTTCGATGGCCCTCTTCACCTTGGGGAACCCCTCCAATGCTTGCTGTCGCTCTGGTTGTGCCCATTCTTCGCAGAATTGGTGCACCCGTTGTCGGTCCGGGCTTGAGAGTGACTCCATGAAGGTGTTGTTTCCCACCTGATGCTGTATCTGCAGTATTTGTGCCAGCTCTCCCAAGATGGCAGTCCAACTGTTCACCTCCGGCACATGTGTCATCAGGTATTTCACATCTTCATCCGTCTTTACCGCTGTGCTGTGTTTGTCGTGAGCTCCTTCGTGTGATGTTGGCCAGACGTACCATGCCCAATGTTGCCTCTTACACACCCCTCGGGCTTCATGTGTCCATATATCTTCGCTCGCCATGTCAAGGCCACCATGGTCACGCCAGGCTTTCATCAGTCGCTGTACTGCTAGTGATGTCTTTGGTGCTTCCCTTGTTGGATCCTCTCTCGCGTCAAGCTGGTCCTCAAGGTATGTTCTCATTGGTCTCCGGTATCCGGCTTGCCTGGCACTGCCCGCGATTCGTTCCTTAACACTTATCACCCGTATACCTGCCAGCTTCGAGCAATCTAATGTGTCAAGTGCTTTCTCCCAGATCACTTTGTCCTTCATGCCAAGTGGCACCTTTACTCGGACATGTAAAATGACACTGCCCTCCAGCATCGCTTCAATGCCCACATCGTCCTCCGACACATTTAGTATCCTTGCTATCTCCCACTCGATCTGCCTAAAGTACTCTCCGACTGTCTCGCATGTGCTCTGGAGTCTTATCACCAATGCTATTCCCTGTGGTTCGGCCTCCCTTCTCAAGTCATCGGTGTCGTGTGCTCCCCGTCGTCGCCTTGCCTCCTCGTCTTGCATGCTTTCCTTGCAATGTATCGGAGTTTTCCCCGCCGCTTGGGCTCCCCACGTCCTCGTCGTTGGAACTTCTCTCTGCCTTTGGTCACATTGCTGTTTAACTAGCTTTTCGCTCCTCCGGCGTCTCCGCAGTTCCTCAGTGCTTGGTTCCCTGTAGTTCTCTGTCCCATAGTCAATGTCATTATCCACAAACGTCTCCTCTTCTTCGCTCGTGTACTCCCCGTCCTCCGCCTGTTCAATGCCGTTTCCAAATTCCACTTCTGCATCTTCGCTTACGGCATAGTCTCGTTCGAAGTCCGGTCCATACCATGTCATGACCTCCTGGCCTGGCTCGATGCGGCGTGTTGTTTGTAGGACCCAAACATCATGCCCCCCTCGTTCATTACTGCATTCTCTTCGGATTATTGCATTGATCGCCTCACCAGGTGATGGCTCGTTGACTGCATGCATGCAGTGTATCTTCGAGTCCGGTCCTTTTTTCGGACCGTAAGCCCCCCAGCTGTATCGTCCAAACGCCCACTTTGTGTCGAAATCAACGTCCTCAAGTGTCATTTCGTCAATAATTTCCCTCGCACCCATGCCGTGTGTGGCTATCATTGACCAGTCTTTCTCCACTCCGTGTCTCACCTCAACAGATGGCGACCTTGAACACCTGAATATGTTTGGGCCTCGCCTCCCCCTCCAGGCTGATCGCGCTGCCCCGGTCCATGCTGTTATGTCGTCCTTCCTTGCAGCCGGCGCTGTCCTCATTATTGTGTTCACCTGCGATGCTAACGTCGCCTCCATTTGTCCGAGCAGCTCCTGTATCAGTTCCTTCCGGTCCCGGTGTGTGAGTGGGTTCTTTCTTGCCATGTCTTCATACCATGTCAAGTGACGCTCCATGTCCTCCTCTGTGTCATATTTGACCCGCCTCTGTGTCAGATTCTCGTGCTTGTCCCATGCATACAAACCCGCTGCCTCTGCCGTGGCAAGACGCCCTTGACCATCAATCCTCCTCTGACTGTCGCTCGCTGGGTCGTATTTCCACTGCTGTGTCATTGAGCCCCGTGGTGACTTTCTCATACTCGGTCGCACTGATTCCTCCGGCTGCATTTTCTTGTGCCATCGCTGTTCCTTCGCCTCGTCTTCTCTCATTTCTTGCCGTCGCGACATAGTACTCCTGGCTGTTTTCGCTCCTACTCCTTCCTTCAGCCGTTGTGTGTGCCCCTCTAGCTCCTCCTGAAATGCGATTTCCGCCGCCTCCAGCTCATGGTCCTCCGCCCCTGATGTGCGCCATATGCTCCTCCAAATTTTGTTTGACTGTTGTCGCAAGTGGTTCAGCCATATCCTCTCCATCCTTTGTGACATCAAGGTGCCTATTCTCAACAATGTCACCAGCGGGACCCTCGGTGCTCTCAAGCCAAACGTGGTGGGCTTGTGCCTGTTGGCCCATTCCCTCGAGGGTATCATCCATGCCTCAAGTTCTTGTCCCGCTCTCTGCTGTGCTACCTGTCGGATGTCATCCATGCCTGACTCCCCCAATGCTAACCGTATGTGCTCTGAAATCAGTTCTCCATCAATCGGCATGCTGCTGATGATATGGTGGGCATTGATCTCATACCCATCCCGGTGCCCGGCTCCAGATGCGCTGCGTTCCCGGTTTCTGCTGGCGTTGCCCCTGCTGGAGCCTTCTTCATTCCTGCTTTCCGATTCCTCGCCAATCTTATATAATCTTCTCTTGCCGTGGACCTTCCGCTTGCCACCGCCCACATGTCTCTGTCCATCCGAGTCGTCTCTCTCCGCCAGCTCATCCTCGTCTACCCAATCCTGCTCATTCCTGCTGTCGGGCTCCTCGCCGGTTTTGCACAACCTCCGTCTGCCAGCAATTCTCCGCTTGATGCCGTCTCTTAGGCTTCTTTCACGCACTCCCTGCTCGTCCTCCTCATCTTCGCTTTCCGATTCCTCACTGATTCTGCGTAGTCCTGGCCTTTCACCGGCCTTCTTCTTGGTGCTGCTTGTGCACTTCGGCTCTGGTGGCCCTGGAGTCTGGCCTCGCGTCACCTCCACGTATACATCCCAGCCTTCTTCGAACATCTCTGTTTGTGCCACTCGTCGTGCCACTGCCAGGCTGTTCTCTCCCATGGCGTTCGTGGTCGCCAAATCTGCCTTCGCGTCGATGAGGCATTTTACCATAGCTGCGTGTCCTTTCTCAATGGCTGCTTGTACGGCGGATTCCCCTTTATCGCTGTTCCACTCGTTCACCTCGACTCCTTTTGCTATCATGTCTTCAACCATCTCCACATCCCCCGCTTCCACTGCCGCGCATAGTCGGCCCTTTGGCGATCCACGTCGGCCCCGCACCTTGGGGTATTGTGCTGGAGTCCTGCCTGCGTCACGTCTTTCACTTCTGATCCCACGTGTGGCCGCCACATCGGGTCTCTCCATGCGTGCCTTTGTCTCATCTTTGTACAGCTTGAATGCCTTTTCCTTGTCGTGACAGTGGTCTGGGCTTTGGTCCTCCCATAGCCTACGCCAGATATCCCCAGCGTTGTGCCACAGATATTGTATCCACGCCTTCGCGTGCTCTGGCGGCAGTATATGTTCCACGTTTATCATAGCCATCGCCGGGACCCAGTATACTTCGTTGTCTGGTTTCACAGGATATTTCCATCGCTTTGATGACACCATCCATTCCGCCAGCGTCCTACCCGTAGCTAGCTTCGCATTTCTCTCGATCGTGTTTACTACCTCCTGACCAAAGGCTTGCTTCAGCTGTTCCCTGACAACCTGCATTTTTATCGGCACTGCCACCGCCTCTGACCGCTCGCTATGATCCGTGATCATTTGCATAGAATCTCCTATATCGTGTCTGACATCCCATGTCGTTTTATCCTCGTCATCCTGTGCCGCCCATTTCAGAGTCTCCTCAAATACCTGGTCTGCTCGTCTCAGGGCCCGCTTCACAGATGCTGCGTCTTCGCTTTCCTCTTCACTTTCAGTCTCTTCGTCGTCACCCTCCCCGTCATCGCCTTTATTATCTTCCTCTGAACTATTCTCATGCTGGTCTTGCTCCTCGTCCCACCTGTTTCTCCTCTCCGCGGATGCTCTGGCCACCTCTTCGACGTCTTGATCCAAAGTCTCCTGCTGTTCCTCGACATACCCCCGTCTTGCTGTTGCTCTGGTTAGACGCGTATGTCCGGTTCTGTGGCTGTGTCCACTCCTCGTGGAGCGTGGTTGTGGCCTTTCGTCATCCTGCCCTCCTTGCATCCGCGTCCTTGTCCGTCGTCGTCCATCCGCACAGCTCTGTCTCCCCGCTCCTGGCCCAGGCTGTGCGCCCCATCCTAGTTGTTGTCTTATGATTTCCCATGTTACCGCATCAATGATCCATGTTACCATCGTGATGTCCGCTGGGCCCTGCTCCGTCCTGTAAGGCCTCCACTGCTGCTCCTGCAACATCTCACGGTGTGTGAATCTTGATAGCGCTGACGTGCCGTGTCGGTTCCTGTCAATGTACATGACCAGGTGGAACGTGTTCTGGTCATTCCATATATGTCCTGGCTCTACCATTGTCACCGCTATCGGTCCCTCGCCATTATGGTGCCCTCTGTCTGCAATTCCACGCGCTATCTCCAGGCACCACAATGGGAACGCTGGGTGAATGAGGATGGCGCTTCTCGTGAACCAGGGCATAGAGTTAGTCCGCGCTACCCGGATTGTGGCTTCCAGCTGTTCTGCTGGTAATTCATTAAATGGTGTGAAGAGCTCCCTTGAGATAGATGCGTCATGTCGCTCACGGTAACTCACGTATACAATACTGCTCGTCGTTTCTCCTGGCAGCTCACGTGTGTTCCATGTGCCCCACCCATATCTGGATGGCTCAGCCCATATTCCCAATTGGCCCAGGCATGTGTCGTTAGCAACTCGTATTCCAACCATACGGGACCCCATATGTCCTTGGCCCCTGTCATACCACAGCTCGATGTTGTTGTAGGTGTCTTGGACCAACGTTCTGATGAACGCATGATCCCTCCACGCACCTCGCGCCATCATGTACAGCCTCTCCGGCGTGTCCCTTATGTTAGCTCTGAGTACAATGTCACCAACACGTCGCCATTCTGAATTTCGACTTATAGCTCTGAGCCTAATAAACGCCGTTCCCCTTGGGGAGTTTGATACCATCTCCCTTTGTGCGCTCGCCATCTCGCATACCAGGTCTGCAACCCTATCCAACATACGTCGGCCGCCTCTGTCCATCCGCCTCATTTGTCCATCCTCCAGGAGGTCATCCCATAGTCTCCTTTGCCAGTTTTCTTGCCTGTCAGGGTCCGGTGCTTCCGGTAGTAGCTCCACGTATTCGAGTTGGCTCCACACCACATAGTCTGCCATGCCTATCTGTGTATGCTCCTCCGCTGGCGCCGTTATGTCGCCCGCACTCATCACGTAGAGCGTTCGTGTATCCTCTTGTTCACACAACTCGCGCCACGTCGTTGCCGTCAATGCCTCGCCAGATTCCACGTAAACCCTTATCTGCAGCTCCGGCAAGTACCGCCCCAGCCGCATCCAAAGGTACAATATCCATTCTATCCTGACAAGTGCCCATGTCCACTCCATTGCCTGGTTGTCACTGATCCCCGGGTGCTGTTCTCTGTCCACCAGTATTTGTCCCATCGGGCCTGGAACCACTGCCTCCATAGACACCAGCTGTATCACACCGCCACGTTCTGGTGTGAGTGTATTAGCCCATATACGCTCCAGTCGCCTCACTGCCATTAATTCGTGTAATTCACTGATTATTTCTGCCCGTCTCATACCGTTTATTCGTGCCCGGTGGTCAGAGGTTGGGGGCGCCGAACCTGCTTGGGTCCTGATGTAGCTAAGTAAGTAGCTTCTGAACTCCTCCGTTCGTGGATCCATGCCTCCACTGTGGACATCTCCGGTAGGTACTCCATCTGTCCTCCGCCTCTCCCTCATTCGACGGAACTCATGCCATGCTCTCTCCTGGAACTCGTCTTCATGTGCCGACATTATGCCCCAGGCTGCCCTGCTCATGCGGATTGCGTGCAGACATTGTTCAGGTGTTTCCACTCGTGGCCTCTGCGTACCTGTAGGTACCCTCCGGAAGGTGCTGAGCTCTGCCCACGTCGCTGAATTGGCCGTTCTCCTCTCGGGTGTCGCTTCATCTTGCTGCATCCTCGGTGCTCCATTTGATGTGGCCCTGCGTCTCCCATGCTTGCTACGTTTATGTTGCTCACCTGTGCATCCTATACTACCTCTTCTGCTTCGGGTTCTTGGACGTCTTGCTTGCGCTGTTCCGTCCCCGTCTCCTCCGCTGGCCTCTGTATAATGACACATCCGCCGCCATGCATGAAACCACCCGCTCACGTTTGGGTATGCTTCTGCGGCTGGGCGCGGCATTCCTACATTAAACCGTGCTGGGTCCGCCACCTGCAGTGCTGCCGTCAAGATACGGTGTGTTATTCGTGCATGTGCATCCTCTGCTGCTTCCCTCCAGTGCTGTGCCAGCTGTGTCTCCTCTTCCGTACTTGCTGCCTCTCGCCGTAGATCACTCCGCCCCCTTTCAGCCTCCTCTTCGTCTGCTGCCACTTCGCAGGGGCATGTGATGTGTACCGCCACACATATATCTTTATCGTCCCTCAGCTCATCACATTTTTCACCGATTGTTCTCATCAGTTCTCCCATTGGCATACGGCCTCCGGTGGTGTGATGCCCTGTTTGTCGTGGTCCCATCCGTCTCTTCTTGTCCCAGTCCCATGTCATGATTAATTTCCCCATGATACCCTCGTCACACCTCTGGCGTTTCTCCTTGCCTTCAGGTTCCTCCAACTGGTTGTGGACTAGTTCGTGCTTCCCTCGGCCCATGTTTTCGTCGGCGTCGTTACCCTGGCTGGGCTTATTCCGCTTTCCGTCCCCATTCCACGTTCCATGAGCCTGCATACACGTCCATACAGCTATCCACACCAGGCCCCACTCCAGAAAGCTCCCAGAGATCTCATTGTCAGCAAGTTGTCTCTGAGCCATTGGTGTTGCTCGACCTTGTGTTGCACCCTTATCGTCCGTAGGATCCCCTCGTTGTTCCTTCGCCTGCACTTCTGCCTCCACGTCGCGTCTAGCCTCGTCGTCTCCACAGAGCCCCCACCTCGTCTCAGGCATCAGTGCGGCGTCCTGCGTCTGCGGCTCCTCTGGCTGGCGTACTGGTTCAGTATGCTGTGCTGCGAGCTCTGTGCCATTGTCGGCAGTCTGGGCAGCCTCGGATTTTACATACACATCCTGATGATGCGCAGCATCATGTTCTTTCACAGTGGGCATGCAGGGTGTGATATGTTGGGTGTGTGTATACGGGTTCGTCATACAGTGAGGTGCGGTGTCAAAGGCATCTTCATGTACCCTCGCTATCCTACTATTGCGATCATTCTGAGACCCGCCTACACAACCCTCACGACCCTGGTCCACACAGTCACCGGGGTGGGGTGTAGTTCCCGCGTCTACGCTGTGGTGGGGTTGCGTGAGCGCTCCCACCATCGACGAGTCCCGTAGCCTGTGAGATGGAGGCTTCAGTGCCACCCGAGCGTCCATGTCAGCAGTGTACAGGTCATCCTGTATCGACTCGTGCGTTTGATTCCCCGGTAACTCCTCTCGAGATCGCGCTTGTTGTTGGCTGTTGATCTCGGTCGTCTCCGACGATTTCGCCAATGCCTCCTCTTCGCTGAGAGGTGATGTGCCCGTTGGCTCCGTCACTGGCGCGGGTTCCACTGGCCGCACCTCAGTGACTTGCATTGGTGCGGTATCCTGCACCGGCGGTTCCCTTTCGTTTAGTTGCCGTTGTTCCTTCGCTCGGCCCCCAGTATCCTCACAAGAGGTCTCCTTTGCTAAACGAGGGGATCTGCGTGAGGCGGGCCTCGGTTTCTTTTGTGGTGGCCCTTTCTCAGTCCCGTGATCTCCCCCGTCGTCATCTCCCGGGTTGCCGTCATCGGGGTCATCTTCGTCATCCGCGTCCTCCCCGCTCGATTGCGGTGGTGATGCCCAATCCTCCTCACACACCAGTGCTGTGAACGGTGGCCGGGCTGGTGCCACCACCAGTCCACTTTCCTCCAGCTCCCACTGTAGCTCATATGGTTTGTTTGCCTTTAATCGTAACTGTTGTAGTAATCTCCATGCGTCTGATGCGTTCCCTATTACCACCATCAAGGAATTACGTCGTATGGCATCTGGTTTCCGTCGTCGCGCGTCGAATGCGCGTCGTGCTTCCTGTACGTCGAACCTCTGCTCTGAAAGTTCCATGTCCGCCCTCTTACATACGTTCTTGCCGTTCCATCGTCTACCTGGCACCTCAATCACCATATCTTCCCGCCAGTCGCCCATGTCGTGCGCCAACGACTGGGTAGCCAAGTTGATTGGATCCTTCCTGTTCGGTCTGTAGTTTGCCTTCTCCTCCTCTGTTGTCGGCTCCTCACCTGTTGTTATCATCTGTCCTCCCACCATGATTTCACTGACATCCACATCCATGCCCATCACTATCGCCGGAAACGCACCCATCTCCAGTGCTCTACAGATCGCTTCTCGGAACATCTGTCTACGCACAATCGCTTCCTCTATCGCCTCTTCGTCCATCCTCTCCACCATCCGGTACCGGTTCATCATTCCCCTGTGCATAACCCTATCGGTGTTACCCCATCCTCTAGCTGGGAGTTCGGGTAACTCCGGTGAATCCAACTCATGCACCCAGCACACTGGCAGATCTCGGAGGACGCCGCGTTCGTGTCTGTCCATGAATGCGTGTCTCTGGGCAGTTTCGCTCACTGCAAGATCCCGTGCGGTCTTCCCTCGCAGTTCTCCTGTGGGCCCTAGTACATAGATACTCGCCACGTGTTCGTATATCCACCTCCGCGTTAGCGCATCCTTTTTACCCATACGTGGGACGTCAGCTAAGTAGCGTGCTGGCCAAGCATTCCATGCGTCTATCTCAGCTATGTCATGCTCCATCTCTACATCTGCGTCCTTCGATCTCCAGCTACTGTCAGCCCCCCCCATCGGGAATTGGGCAAGCTTCATGCGTAAACTTGCAATGTCGCCGTTGACCGCGTCTCTCACGAGTTCTCCCACATCTCTCAGTTCATGCTTCTTCCTGTGCAGAAGCTCTTTCCGTGCGGCTCTGCCACGCCGTGCCAATTCAGCCACACGTCTCGCGTCCTCCCCATCTCGTGTGTTTGCCTTGACTATCCATGCCGCTGCCTCTCGCCGTACATCCTCATCGTCAACTACTTCACCATCCACCGTGCCGTCATTGTCACGTGACTCTGGCATCGGCGGCTTCTGCATACCATCTGCCTCCATTTGTTTAAGTATGCCACTCCTCCCTGGCCATGTGTCGCGTAACCCAATGTCGTCTCCATTGAACATCCTCTCCGCCGTATGGAGTATGCTTAGATGACACTTTCGGCGCTCCTCCTTCCAGTTGCCTTCCTTTCTTGCAGTGATACTATCCCAGCTCCTTCTGAGGGTCTGTGTCCTCTCACTCAACTGTACCAGATATTTATCGAACCATTCGTCCCAATCCGATCCTACCTGATATCCCCGCGCACACGCTTCGCAACGCATCCTGCGGAATCCTTTCCCACTGTAGAGTTCTCCCATAGCCTCCTGGAAGTACTCACAATCCATTTCATCCACCGCCTGTATTTCGCCTATTCTGAGCAGGAACATTTGCACTCGCACGCTACGTATCAGGCTGCATCCGAGGCACGCGTGTCGCTGCCAGGGTGGCTTCAATATTGGCTGCACTGACACTGGCCTTATGGGTCCTACCAGGCGGGCCCATCCCTCACCACACTCACGTTCCTCGTCCTCGCTCAGATGGTAGTTGAATTGTCCGACTTCCCTGATATCCTCTGAGTCATACCTCTGCGTCGTCACCAGCGGGTGCTTAGTTCGCCATGTTCGTTTGACACTTGGATGTTCAAACTCAGGGGATTGCATCACAAACCTCCCACCCGGTGTGATGTGTCGGGCGGTTAGTAAGCCTGGTGGTTTCATTCTCGCACATTGCACTCGCACCGTACGCATCCGCATCTCGTGCAGTCCCTCCTCGAGGCGTGCCTCTGTTGGTGTGCCCTGTATAATCGCGCCCTGCATCAGTTCACGTTGCTCCTCGCCATATTCTTTCAGGTTTTGTAGCCCCTTCTGGTAATATGGCCAGTCCACCGGTGGCAGTCCCTGTTCTGCTGCATGTACTTGGATATTGTGGTCTGGATATCGGAATGCCCGCCTCGTGGCATGTTGCATGAGTGCGTACACCCACCATTGTGGATGTGGATGTCCCGGTAGCCCCCAGTATCCCTTCTCTTCCATGTCGCTGTGTCTACTGAAGCGGCGACGCCTACATCTTGTGCACTCCTCATCAGCGTTGTATCCTGGTCCTCCCAACCTGCCTTGCCTGTCCCCGGCTGCTGATCCTGGAGCTTTGCCTGGCACTTGTTGTATTTCCCTGTACCGCGCCGTTACATATTCACGCCATCCTATTGGTGCTACGTATTCATCCTCGGCAGGGTTGGTGTAGACCTCATATCGGTTGAGACCATCAACCTCCAGGTGGTCTGTTGCCAACGTCATGCCCATTTGTCGCAGTTGCAGCCATAAGATTTGGCGTTCCGCTAGTGCGCACACTATGCACCTGGACGTCCAAATGTCGAGTTGATCATCCTCTGCCACGTCCGGTATTGGTATCCAATATCCCTGTACTGATTGACGAAACCCTGGAGACATGCCTCCCGATATGTATTGCTGGTTCTCCGGTGCGTATCGTGTCCCTAACGCTTCCTCTGCCTCCTCACGCGTTCGACACGGCTGGTGACAGGGTAGCCTCCGCCTCTCCGCCTCTTCCTTTTGATGCCGGCTCTTTGGCTTTCTGTCCGCTCCTCTTCTGTCCCCTCCAAATCCCGGCGCATAGCCTGCCATCGTCCTGTATACCCTCATGTCTAACGCCCCCATCGTTGTTCGTAAGCTTTGTTGCCCTCGATCTACGTTTGCATCGTAATCTGGTCGACCTGGTCTTTCTCTTTGTCGGCCATCCAAGCGTGCCTGGAGTTGGCCCGGCGCATACTGTTGGTCGTCCTCGGTGCCTCCGCCTAGCTGGAAAGTCGCCTCCCTTGACGTTATAGTGTGCATCGACATCGGTCTACGCCTCCTGGCCTGTTCTTGGATTATCTTCTCACTTTGTTCTCCCGGTCGCCATCCTGAATAGGGCTGCCGTTCCGATTGCCGTCCCACGCTCTCTGGCGTTCCTCGTCTGCTTGTTATCCTCGGTCGCCTCTGTGGGCTGGTTTGCTGTGTACACGTTGTCTCATCCTGTGGACTCCCTATATAACAGCGCTCATCGCCTGCCCAAGAATTGCCATCGTTGTGGCTGCCTTCGTACTCGAAGATCTCTGTCAGATTTGTCAATGGATCCCACGGCATCTTCAGTGTATATGCGAACTCCCCATACGTGCTGGATCTGCGTGGCGAGTGTAGCATAGGTCTCTCGGTGGCGTAAGATCTCTCATCACCCGGACTTCCAATCCCTCCGCTCATCCTGTACAGCTCCCGCAGGCGACGGTCTTTACTTTCCTTCCTGCTTTGCAGCTGTATCCTGCGTGCTTCGTGTACGCTCCAATCCACCGGTTGTCGTTGTTCCACCAACCCTTTGCTCCATTTCTCTATTAACCGGTCATACCTCGAGACGTCCTTTATCAAACCTGTGTGTGACACATCCTTTGGTGCCCTCTGGTGACGGAATCTCCTAAGGTATGTGTATACCGTACGCGTCCTCGCCAGCCTTTTAGCCTCCTCCTCATCACTCGACATTGGTGAGCTAGGTGGCGTCTCCACAATGCTCGTTCTGGCTGGCCAGTCGGGTATATGTGGCTCCTCACCCCCTCGCACGTGTACCGCTGACCTTGGTAGCATAGCCCCCACCGTGATGATGTCTCCTCTTTCAACCGCTTCTCGCACATCCTCCCTGCTGTCAAAGAATGTGTTCGGTTCATCCCCAATTATGTTCGGGCCTCTGGGTTTACGAATGGGTTTGCGACTCACGCCTCTCTCGGGCTTCCTCGCCGGTTCATCCCTGGATCGTGCTGTTTTCCGCTGTATCATCCTACACGGGTCCTGTACCTCCGGAGATGTTATCCACTCCTCGCCCATTGTTGCCACATCGTGGAAGCCGTCCCACCTCTGAGCAGGGATCCGATCTACCTCCTGCTCCGGCGCGTGGACTATTGGTCCTGGCCACCAGTGCTCCGTCGCAAATCCTGCTGTTCTTGCTGCCATGTCTCGACATCCTCCACATGTGCAATGATGGCAGCCTTGCATCCACACACGTGGGCTTGGTACCTTCCTGCCAGTTAGACCGTATCTGTGTTGTAGCACCGCCTTGAACGCACCATCCACCACTTCCGTGTTCACCCATTCGTCTATCAGCACATTCGATGTGGTCGTTTTGGATCCACGTGATCTCGTCATCATCACCCCGTCTTCTTGCTGCCTCATGTCTGGCATTCTCCTGTCCTCCGGACATGGGCCCCTATACCGTCGTCGCGTACTTGGTCGTAGGTGCGCTGCTGCCATCCTGTTGTAGCTTTCTGATGCATGGCAGTCGCTGCACAGGTACAACGTCTTGTTCCATTCGTGTCCGTCGTATGCGTGTGCCACCGGTTTACGGCCCGCACCCCCCGGACTCCCACGTGTTGCCGTTATGCGTTGCTGTGGGCGTTCTCCTCTATACCATCCCCGCATGCACTTTGTCGCTAAGTTCAGGCACCGTCCGCACCGACATTCGCACATTTGTGCCGCCCCTATTTCATCCTGCGCTCCATCTTCCAGACTACCTTCACCTGAGCCTCGGCGTCTCTCCCTGCTGCCTTCGTTCTCTCCTGTGTCCCGTGGCCTCTTGCCTCTTGCCTTTTTCGGCGTCCCCTCTGCTGCATCTCGTCCTATGGCCGAGCCTTGGTCTTCCCTGGACTCCCTCTCCTTTGGCACTGACACAGTGCCTGCATCGGCTGTCGTTGCCGCCATTTTACATGTTACTCCGTGCCCCTCACGCTGGCTATCGTTGTCCTGGCTATCACCACCAGCGTCCATAGGCAAAGGTGAATCACCCAAAGATAACCCAGCTCTGCTGGCCCGTGGTATCCAAGCTCCGCTACTCAGATCCCCTTCGCTTGTCGACTCTTGTTGCTCCGCTTGACTCGACCCCCTTTGTTCTTGGACGTCACTGTCTTCCAGATGGTGTTCGGTTTCCCCGTCATCCTCAGCATGTGCCTGCTCGAGCTTCTCCGTCGGAGGTTCCCTA